>Ga0256406_1002921_pt1 | contig 22700 bp, 26 predicted proteins | sample RumenRJG_03DNA_FD_185986 | JGI IMG/M metagenome (GOLD analysis project Ga0256406, IMG submission 185986) | Bovine rumen microbial communities from Lethbridge, Alberta, Canada - RJG_03 | ecosystem: Host-associated > Mammals > Digestive system > Stomach > Rumen | place: Canada: Alberta | collected... | reverse complement strand
GAAAGGATGCAGGGGGCAAGCGTGTCCCCGGCCCTCGGCCAGCGCCTCATCAAGCTCAACAAGTGACGGAGGCTGGGTAGCAGTATGCAGTTCGACCTGTATTGCCTGGGGGATTCGCTGTTCCTCCAAAACATCTTCAACGGGCTCGCGATGGTGACCGGGGCCGGGGACTTCAGGACCGCATGCGCCATCGGCGCCATGATCGGGGTGGTGCTCCTGTCCGTGCAGTCGATCCTGACAGGCAAGACGTTCAACTTCCAAACCTTCGTTGTCTGCATGGTCTCGTGGTACTTCTTCTTCGGGACCACGGCCTCGGTCTGGATCCATGACGTGTACGGGGCCAACGACCGCAAGGTTGACAATGTGCCCGCAGGCGTCGCCATATCCGGGTGGGCCATCTCGCGCCTTGGGTACGGACTCACCTCGCTCATGGAGCGCGGATACCAGAGCGTCCATGCGGAATCGACCCTCACCGGCGACGGCGCTCCCTTTGAAGGAAGGATCACATCCGCGATCAGGATCGTAAACGGCGCGGCCCAGCTCAAGGCCACTTCCGCCGTGATTGACGCGCTCGACGCGGACGCGGGCGGCCACAACGCCAATTTCCGCCGCACGTTCGTGGACTACGTGTCAAAGTGCACTTTCATCAAGATGCAGCTCCCGGCGGCCTCCGGCGGCTCGACCTTCGACTCGATCATGAGAAACTCGGCAGTCGGCACGGACTCCTCGCTCAAGTTCGACTCCAAGATCTACTACACCGGCGTGTGGGGCCCGGACGGCGTGCAGAGCATGACGTGCTCTGACGCATGGAAGACCATCAACGCGTGGCTCGCCAACAGCGTGTCGAACACCAGCAGCAAGTTCTGGCAGAAGATTGGCGCGGAGGTGCTGCCTCGCGACGGCATCGACCCCAACTCCGCAAGGCCCGCCTTCAGCGACATGGCCGCGATGACCACCACCGCCATGTCCATCCTCACCACGGATCAGAATGAGGCGCACAACATGATCCAGGCGGCGCTGCTCCATGACATGTTCTACGACGGCCTTGCGAAGGGCTACACCGACGCATACGACCGGACAACCGCGACGATGATCAACCAGGCCAAGTCGCAGCGCAATATACAGTGGGCCGCCGAGGGCAGCATGTTCGTGAACACGATGCGCCCGGTGATCACATTCATCGAGGGCTTCACCTACGCAGTCATGCCTTTCGCGGGCATCCTGATGATGACCGGCATCTTCGGGATCAAGCTCATCACCAAGTACCTGCTCCTCATCGCATGGGTGGAGTCGTGGCTGCCGGTTGCGGCTGTCGTCAACTCGTACCTCGCGTGGACGTGCGAGCGCTACGCCGCCGAGTTCAAGCCGGGAGGGGCGGGCCTGGGGCAGGAGAGCCTGTCGTCGTTCGACGGGCTCAACCGCATGGCTGACGCCCTGTCCGACGCAGCGGCCACGGGAGGCATGTTCACGGCGGCCATACCGCTGCTCACGCTGTTCCTCTTCACGGGCTCGGTGTTCACGCTCAACTCCCTGACAGGCAGGATGGCAGGCGCCGACACCATCAACGAGAAGATCCGCTCCCCTGACGTTGTGCAGCCCGGCGCAGTGCTCCAGATGGCGCCTGATGCCCTGGGCAAGGGCCCCACCGAGCACGCCTCCACCGACACTCCGGGCACGCTGGATCTCTCGTCCGCAGCCCAGGCCTCGATGTCCAGGAACCGTGCCGCGACTGAAAGCGCCACGAACAGCTTGAGAGCTATGGCAGGATATGGCGGCGGGGAGACGTTCGACCACTCAGGAAACGCCGATGTCACAGCCTCGCTCGTTCGAGCCCACCAATTCAGCACGGATACTTCCACAGCGAAGGCTGATGCCAACACAAGGCAATTCACCGACCAGATAGGACTCAGCCTTTCCAACGAGGGCGTTAGGACGCTTTCGGCGCAAATGGGCGCAAGCGGAAAACTTGACATGGGTTCGGTTCTAAATGGCTTGAAGGGGTTGTCATCGAACGCTAGGAAAGCGCTTATAGCGAACGGCGCAAAGGTTGACTCCAACGGCAAGATCGATGCCTCGGCATTGGAATCAGCTCCCGGACTGCAAGGCGGAATTGGGATTAACGGCGGCGTCAGTTACAGGGTGGCCGATGCGACGAAGCTGGCAAACCTTGACAACAAGTCATACGCAAGAGCGACAGGCTTCAAGTTTTCCGAAGACCAGAAGAACTCGTATGCCGCCTCGTTTGGCACCGACATGAGGAACGCCAGCGGCGTGATGGACAAGCATTCGCTCAACGGGTACTCGAAGGCCGACGTGATGAAGGCGGCCGACCAGGTGATCGCAATGTCCGACGCCTACCAGGAATCCCAGAGCTTTGCTCAATCGGCAAGCGCAAGGCAGAGCGTGGATTTCCACACCTTTTCAGCGTACGTTGCCAACAAGTCGGCAGCGCGGGACATGCTGAACAACAGGTTTGATGATCTTGTCGAGCACGATCCAACGGCGATGGCCGCCTACCGCAACGCCATGAACCGCCACATGTCGGGAGGGCTTGAGCAAGACGCGAACGCGGACATCCGCTCCAAGATCGAGGTGCTCGCCAACCGCGGGCAGAATGGGCTTGCCGCTCTGGGCGACGTTGCCTCGGCCTACTATGGAACGGGCGACCAGCCTTCGATGGAAGTTGAGAGGAACGGGGCTGCCGCCAGGTACGGCGCCGGCAATACTGGGTTCAACTCAGGCGAGATGGGCGAGTATATGGCGGAGGCCGGCGGATACAAGAGCAACGCGGAGAACCTGGTGCGCTCCAATCCCTCGGTTCCCAACGATGCCAATGACGTGTACAACAGGGGTGAGGCGTTCAAAAGTTCGGTTGACGCAGAACACGAGCTTCACAAGAACGACGTGAGGAACCAATGGACGGACGAACGCCAGCAGAAGGCCCAAGCCAATCTTGCGAGGGAGAACACGCTGCTTGAGAACAATGCAAGGGCCTATAACACGCTGTTTGACGACATGCAAAACAGCTCGACCATCTTCAAGCCGTCGTCCCAGGAGCACAACACCTCCAGAAGTTACCGCGCTGACGCTGCAAGCGACGCAGCGGTAGCCGAAAGGCTGGAGGACTACAAGGCGCAGATCTCACAGTATCTTGCTCCGGGCGCTTCAGGCTATGCCTTCGATCAGGATCAGAAAGCAAAGGAAATTTACGAGCAGGCGCTCGACTGCATGGCCAAGGAGGCCGATGCAGAGCAAATCAAAACAACAGCGCATAGCCAGTCGGTGTTTTCAGATCTGGGAGACGCATACACGGGCGGTCACGGCGGCAGCGACATGGCTGCCAAGTTTGACGATCTGTCGCAAAAGACGCGGGAGCAGGCTGACCAGGCATGGAGTTCCTTCGAGAACAGGCTGGTTTCCGCAGGATACTCAAAAGGAGCCGCGAAGGGCGTTACTGTCGCAATGAACAACGTGATACATGGCAATCACTTCAAGGACAACGGCGTGTCCCAGAGGGACATTGTTTTAAGAACGCTACACAACCTTTCAGATCTTGAAGGGAGGAATTAACACTGATCAGGGATCAGGCAAGAAGGCGCATGCGGCAGTCTCGCATGCGCCTCTTGTCTACTTGTTTTCGTCTTCCGTGATGAAGCAATCGACGTTGTCGGGATGCATGTAATTGTTCTCGTCTTCCATGATGATGTAGTAGTCGTTGCCGGGATGCATGTAAAAGCCGGGATTCTCTTTTAAAGTTAAATTTATATCGAAAGAATTATCAAAAATTTCTTTCTGCTGCTGAGCTAAATAAAGATCCCGTTCCCTTCTATCACGGAGCTTCTGGGCCAGCAGCGCTTGCTGCCGCGCCGAAAGATGGCTGGCGCGCCTGCCACTTCCGCGCCTTCCGTCTTTAGCCTTGGCCTTGCGGCATGCCAGGTCCTCCGGGCCTTGTCCAGGCGCCTTTGCGAAGCCCTTGCCTGAAAAGCGGGGGCGGCGGGATTTGGCGCTGGCACGCGCCTTGTTCCTTTTGACCTTGGACCTTGCAACGTCGATTGCCACCGAGGCTATGATGACGGCCAGTCCTGCGAACATTGCCGCGGCTATCGCAAATCCGCCCATTCCATCCTCCTCCCCTTACTTCCCCAGCGACTTCGCCGCCCCCAGGGCGGCGCGGAACAGCGACACGTCAGTGACGGCCGCCAGGTACGGCGAGAACAGGGCGTTGAGCAGATCCGACATCTGCGACGCGAAGAAAACCGCCACTCCTGCGAGAAATACTACGTCCAGCGCGCGGCTGAAGGCAACGGATATTCCGGCAGAGCGCGCCGGAGAGATGCTTGAATGTGCGGAATGCTTCATATTTGCGGCCTCTATGGAGTCTTTGTCTGGCGTTTGGAGTCTTTGTGACCGTCTTGCTTGGTATCTTTCCATCATGGGGGGATTGCGCCTGCGGCGCTCTCCGCCCTTGCTTGCAAGATAGGGCCGTCCAGGACTGGAATCAACTCTCAATAGCAATTAAATTGCTATTCAACGCATAAATTGACATTACATGGTTGATTTTGCGGAATTTTGAAAGGTCAACATCCTTGCAGGCGCAGTGAGCCGGAGACGGAACAACGTCAGGATGCCCCTGTGGCGCTTCCTGGCGGGCTGTGCGGGGCTTTCGGACGGACAACGGGGGAGAGTGCCGTCTGAGAACGGAACGGCCCTTGGCGGGCGTTTTAGAGGGGGATAAAAAAAATCCCGCACCGCCCAGATGGCGGCACGGGATCTTTCTTACTTATTTGCTGCATCAGTCCTTGAAAGCATCATATGTAATGATGCCCATGAAGATGCAGCACCCTATTATTCTGAATACTAACAAGGAAGGACGCCTAGACGAGGCCGCTGCCATTCCTTCCTTGTTAGTATTCAGATATTATGAAGAGCAGGCCCATCTCCATGCTCCTGTCGAGAAGTTCCTTCTCCAATCTTAGGGTATCTCTCCTGTCCATGCAGGATCCTCCTGAAAAAAAAGATCCCGCGCCCCGGAGGGGGATTGGGATCCCCCTTCGGGTTGGACAAACTGGAGCGGGACTTGCGTCCCGCTCCTCCTTCAAAGCGCCTTGAGCGGCTTGCCGGTGATGTACTCCATCATCCTGGAACAATTCGGGAAGTGCTGCGGAGCAGACTTCCACTCGTCATTCCAGTCCACGCCCTTGGATCCCTCGGGGATCTTCGTGCGCGGAAGGACAACCCAGCCCCTGACGCCCATGCCCGAAAGCCTTCTCTTCAGCTCGCGGGCGGCCTTCTCGCCGGTGCCGGAGGCGTCGCGATCCGCGAAGATCACGACGTGCCTGACTCCGCGCGGCGGGACGAACTTCATCAGCTCGTTCGCGCACACGCAGGAGCAGACAGGCATCCTGAAGCCCATCGCGCAGAAGCACGACAGGGCTGTCTCAATGCCCTCGGCAACGCCCACGATCCCGTCCGCGGCGGATGCAACATCGCCGAACGGGATATAGCGGGCGCCGCCCCTCACGGTGCGGTCGGTTGGCGTCAGCTTCTTCGGCGACGCAACCGGAGCCTTGAGGCCGTCGAGGAGGTAGGTGCGGTGCAGGCATACGCCCGTGCCGAACTCGTCCTCGACCCGCGCAACGAGGGCCTCGAAGGCCTGTTCTTTTCCTGTCTCCGCGTCCTTGTACGGGAGTGACCTTGCGGCCTTCAGGTACTTGAGCGCGGAAGCCGGAGCCTTGGCAAGCATGCCCAGCCCGCGGGACTGGAAGTAGCTCCAGATCCCGGCAGCCTCCGGGTTCGGCCTGCCGCCCGCGAAAAGCGGGACGGTGTACGCCCAGATCTGCTGGTTCTGCAAGCGGGCCTCGTGCGATCGCCTGGCTTCCGCCTTGCGCTCGCGCTCCTCCCACTCTGCCTGCCTCCTGGCCATCTCCGCGCGCCTTGCGGCCGCGGCGGCCTCGTCCTCCTCCCCAAGGCTGCGCCCGTCGCGGCGCTTGAGGCCCAGGTAGGCCCCGACCTTGGAGAAGTAGTCCCCCATGTCGCTGGCAACCCCCGCGAGGATCATCAGCGAGCGGAACGGGATGAGCGGGCCGGAGACGCCGAACGTGTTGGTGTTGAACCACACCTTCCCGTTCTCGTTGAATCTCCGATCCACGCGCATGGCGTCCTTCGTCCCGGGTGCCCACGGGTTTGGAACCGCGCGCCCCGGATGGGTTATGGCCCGCTCAAGCGCTCCTCCGAAGAAGCGCTGGGCGAGCTCGTTGTAGCGTCCTTTCGACAAGGAAAGGACTTCGTTCGCATCGTATGGGTATGCCATGCGATCCTCCTTGCCCTCCTCGGGCTGTTGAAATGCCCGAAAGGGCAGCTAAAAAACAAGAAGCCCGGCCCCCTTGCAGGGGCCGGAAAAGGCAGGACTGCCGTGCCGGAGGCTCAGCGGTTCCTCTTCACCTTCGAGCCGTGCAGGAACTCGGTGAAGAGGCCGGTGAGCGCCACCGGGAGCTCGCTCTCGTCGCGGACAAACAGCGACTTGGTGAACCCGGGCGTCCCGCTGAAGGTGGGCGAGTCGCCAAGCATGATGCCGTAGCACTCGATGCCAAGCTCCCGCAGGTAGCTGTAGTCGCCGTTAGGCGTGCTCCAGCAGCCGTCGGTCAGGATCGCGATGATCTTGCGCTGGGCCCTGCGGTCCTTCGCAAGCTCCATCGCAGCCGCCGCTACCGCTGGCTCTCCGTTGGTGTCGCTGTCCCCGATCTCGGGGTACTTGGCGAGCGTCTTCGCGCCGAAGCGCTCGGACGCCCGCTTCACCCACCAGTACTCGTCGGAGAACGCGATGATGCTCATCCGGAGCTTGTCGCTCTCGAACTTGCCCACCGCGTTGGCGAGCATGGCCAGCCCGAGGCGCAGGACGCCACGGTTATGCCCCATCGAGCCGGAGTTGTCCCCGATGAAGACGACGTGGGTCGCCAGGCCTTCCGTGACCTCCTTCTCCGCAAACGGGTTGCGGACATAGAGGCCGGAAGCCACCTTCGGCACCGCCAGCTTGTGCAGCACGCTGCCGTGGGCGGAGCGCCTGGTCTTGAGCCTGCGGGTCATCCCCTCAAGCTCGCGGCGCAGCTTCTGGCCTAGTTTGCAGATTTCCTCCGAATGCTCGGAGGCGTATTGCCTCCAGCCTTCCTCGGACATCTCCTTGCAGCGCCTGGCCGCGCTCTCCTTGGAGAGGAGGTGCTCCTCCACGCCTGCCCACGCAAGCGCGGACTTGGCATGCTGGGACAGCCCCCTTGCGGCGCCGCTTCTCAGCTCCTCGGGGATCCCGATCCCCTTGAGGGGATCCTCCCCGGCCGCCTTGATGCGCTCATTGAGCGCATCCTCGATCTCCTCCCTGGACGGCGCGTCCCCCTTCGCACTCTGGTTGAGCTCGTCGAGGGCCTGCTTGTCCGCGTCGGAGAGGGCCTTATCGGCTGCCTCCATCTCGGCCAGCTTCTCGGAAGCCGGCGAGGCTTCCTTCATGCCGGCCTCCTGCTGCGGCTGCCACTGGCCGGGCTGTCCGCCCTGCTGCGGCTGCTGCGCGCCTTGGCGCGGCTTGCCGGAGCCGCAACCGGAGCCGGACTGCTGTCCGTTGCCGTCCTGCTGGGACTGACCCTGCTGGGACTGACCCTGCTGGGACTGATCCTGCTGGGACTGACCCTGCTGGGACTGCCCTTGCTGGGACTGGCCTTCCTGCTGGGCGTCGTCGTCCTCTTCAAGGCACTCCTCGCAGAGTTCCTCTCCGATGACGCGGTACGCCTCCGCCAGCCACGCCCGGATGCGGCTGTCGGAACACATCTTCACTATCTCGAAGATGAGCCACGAGTCAGTCGCGCTTTTTCCGTTAAGGAAGAACCCAGCCTTTGGCAGGGAGGCCAGATCCGCCTCGATGCCGGCCGCCGGACGGCCGCTTTTGGCGGACGCCCACGCAGCCAGCACCTTGGCGGTGACCAGCCTTGCCTTCTCCAGTCCGATTGAACGAACTGGATCTGCAAGCGGCGGGAACTTGTTCCTTATGTTCGTGGCCGTGAAGACCGCGAGCATTCCGAGGCCCATGAACCCGCCGGACTTGGCGATGATCCTGGCCTCCTTGGCGGCAAGCTCCCTTGCGGCACCGGCTTGGCCGAGGCCCAGCTTGAGGATCTCGGGCAGCGTGCTGGTCAGCAGCCCATTGAAAAGGGCTGCCGCGCCAGTGGCGCCGTCCGAGGCCATGAGGGCCTCGATCCTCCCGTCCTCAATCGCATTGAAGACGAGCTGGATGCCCTGCTCCAGGGCCTTCCCGGACACCTTTGCGTCCGGGTGCGCAGGGTGATCATTCTCGTACTTCTGCTTCCAGTCTTTGGCGGTTTCGCGGATCGCGTCCGCCTGCGGCTCGAAGTCCGTGTAGAGCACGTGCCCCAGCTCGTGCAGGGACAAGGCAAGCGCCGTGTCCCTGTCGTCGTCGAGGCCCGCGACCACTCCGACGGGCAGGTATATGGCCTTTCCATCGGTGCAGGCGCAGTTGCCCTGGCCGCCGACGATGAGCTTCAGCGGCTCCTCGGCGGGCGAGCGGAACGCCCGGAAGAACCTCATCAGCTCCTCGCGGTTTTTCTTGAGCTTGGCTATGTCAAGCCCGGTTGTGCCCTCTTTGACGTTTTCCATTTGGTACTCCTTTGAAAAACAAAGAAGCCCCGCTGGAAACAGCCTGGCGCGGCCCCGGAGGGCAGTGCTTTGGCTGCCCGGCGGGGCTGTTGAAGTGCCTGCCCAGAAGGGCAGGCGATTAAGATCAGCTGCGGCAGAAGCCGTAGCCTGTGGCCGCGCGGATCAGCGCGTCGAGGCCTTCCGGGATGGGCGAGGACTGCCAGTCCTCCTCCCATCCTGGAATGTCGCAATAGCGGGACTCGCAAGCGCGCCCGCCGACACGGACCTCCATGTGGAGGTCATTTCCTATCCAGCCCCTGTTCTTGTCGCTGATGGCGACAAAAACATGGGCGCCGTCGAAGATCCCCTCGTATTCGAGATACGGGTTGTCAAACCCGTTGTCTATGCGGGGATCTTCAGGATCGTAAAAGGGGTTTGTTTGGAACCTCTTCACGCACTTGAGGAAGTTTTCCATAAAATGCCTCCCTTGGCATTGGAGTCGCTGGCGGATCCCAGGCGCCCGGCGGGCGGATTGGATCCGCCCGCTGGGCTGGTTCTTCTTGTTCAAAGCAGGGCCGACAAGTCGGTCACTGCCGCGTTGGCGTCATAGGCGCCTGCGGCGGAAGGCTCCTTGCCTTCCTGCTTTTCGTTGTCCTTCTTCACGTCCTTGTCCGCCGGAGCGGCAGGGGCAGGGCGCTGGGCCTTGGCTGCCGGATCCGCCGCTTGCGCAGCGGAGCCTTCAGCTTCGGGCTCGTAGACCACCGCGCCCGCCTGGGCCATGAGCTTGTCAAGCTCTTCGGCCTCGGCCTCGCTCACGGCTTCCGGAGACTCTCCGGCAGCCTGCTGCTGGGCTTCAGCTTCTGCCTTGGCAGGGGCTTCAGCCTGCTGCGCGGGCTCTGCGCCGGACAGGAGGTCAGGCTCGGCCGTGCCGTTTTCCGCGGCCTCCTGCTGCCTCATGGCGGCAAGGGTCTTTGCGGGATCGCGGAGGTCGAACCAACCCTCGAAGAGCGGATCTCCGGAGGCAACGTAAGTCTTGATGTTGTCAAGACTCTCGAAGACCCCCGCGACCTTGAAGAAAGCCTCGATGACGAGGCCTTCGAGCTCCTTCGGGATGGCCCTTGAGCCGGTGCAGAATTTCTCCTGCACCTCGTGGAGGAGCGCGTAAGCGTCCTCCACGAGCTCTGCGTCCGGCGTCATGCCGAAGGCGATCCTGAGATCCCCCTCGGCTGCCAGAGCCTGCCTGACGGCGTGCGTGAGCGCGCCGCGCTTCTTGCCCAGGACCGTGGAGAAGTCGCGCCCGCGGGCGGCGCAGCGGCGGATGTCGCCCAGCATGGTGCTGAACGGCCCCGTGACCTTCTTCCAGTAGCCGTCCTCAATTGACTTGAGGGCGGACAGGGAATTGGCCACGTCCACCGCGAACGCCTCCGCGTCCGTGCTCTCCTCGCTGGGCTTGTAAAGATCCAGCGACTGGATCTTCAGCGAGCACCTTCCCTGGAGCTCCGTCTTGGACGGAACTCTTGCCAGGATCGCCTTCCTGGTCTCCTCGGACTCGATCTTGGCGACCGAGCCCTTGAGGGACTCGACCACCTCTTCGTAGCCGGCAAGGATCGCATTCAGCGCGGCGCTGAAGGCGTTTTTGTACGCCTCCAGCTTCTTGGCCACCTCGGCGTGGCGGGAGGAGAGGACGGTCCATGAGGACTGCCCCTCGGCCTGCACGCCGACGGAGCTCAGGTACTCCTGCGCATCCTTGCGGATGTCGCGCAGGGACTTGAGCTTCTCCTTGTCAAAGACCGGGACAACGGTCTTTGACTTGTAGAGGCCCTGGTGGACCTCGCCCTTGGCCACGTCTGTGGCCTGTTCGAGCGACACGTCGTCAGGCAGGATCGCCTGCGGCGTGAGGATGGTTCCCGAAAGGGACCACACCTCGAAGAGCCCGAGGCGTTCGAGCGCCGACTGCTCGGCCTGCTCGAACTTGGCCTTCACCGTCGCGACGGCGGTTGCCGAAGCGTTGTTGGTGGAGGTGGCGGTTGCGGCCTGGGCCGCGTTGGTGGTGTTTTCCATGTTTTCCATGATTAGCTTCCTTTGCCGGAGTTTCCGGCATGAAAAAAGCCCGTGGAAAACGGAACAGATCCAGCCCCTGCGGGGCTGGAAACTTGTTCCGCCCCGCGGGCGCTTGGTTGAATGCAGGACTTTTCAGCCCTGCCTTTTGTAAGGGCCTTCCTTGCGGAAAGCCCTTCGTCTTAGACCGCCGCCTTGCCTTGCAGCTTGGCGGCAATCTTCCTGAGAAGATCCCTGCGCAATTCCTTGCGCAGATCCTTCTCGTCAAACCCCTCTTCAGCAGAGCCTTCGAGGGTTTCGTCAACTTCCTCTTCAGCGCGGAGGACCGCGCCGGAGATGGAGGTGTTCATGTTGAAGACGGACTCGAAGCCGTCCTCGCCGTTGTTTTCGTAGTCGTTCATGGCAGTCTCCTTTGCCCTTTTGGGCATGAAAAATCCGCCATGAGCGAGGTCCTTCTCCGCCGATGGGTGGAGGAAGATCCGCCCATGACGGGAAGGTTTAAAAAACAAATCAGTTACCTGGCGCCTGCCAGCCTTGCGGCGGGCTTGGGATCAGGCTCGTCGTTGGCCGGAACCGGCGCTGGCTTGCGGGGAAGGCCGGGCATGTGCATGTGCACAACGCGGTCTTTCACCTCGGCGCGCTTGGCGTCGTTGAACCTGTCCAAGGTGCCGACGAGGTAGCCGGTGACTCTGCGGATGCGGTCAAACTTGACCGCAGCGCCGAGCACTAGCTTTCCAGTTTTCGGATCCTTGTGGGCGATCATGCGATCGCCAAAGGATCCGTTTTTTCCAATCCTCACGACATCGCCCTCGCGGATCGATGCCAGTTTCTTCATGGATTCGGCCGAAGCCAAGTCAATTATTATGTCTTTCATGATGTTTCTCCTAATTAAAGCCTTCATGCCTATAAAGGCATGGGGGTGCAGACAGCTCCGCGGAAGCCTCGAAAGAAGCCTCCGGGAAGCTGGCTGCACGGGAAGCAGCATGGAAGCGCGGCCCCGCACGGGATGCGGGGCGCTAAAAAACACATTCAGGGCTTGATCGTCACCCGGTTGGTGACGGTGCCGGCCTTGCGGAACTGCTCGATCTCCTCGGGCTTGATGCCCTTGGTGACGAGCCAGCCCAGCAGGGCCTCCAGATCGAGCGCTCCCGTGCGCTCAGTTCTGGACAACACGTACGATCCGCTGCCGCCGTACTTGCCCTCGGCCTTCTTGGAGCCTTGGGGTATGTACTTCGAGCAGAGTTCGTCCGCGTATTGGGACTTCATTTCCTTCAAGACGCGTGCCTCGGCGTCAAGCTCCCTGATCCGGCTGTCAACCGAGTCAAGGGCCTTGAGCCTGGCCTGGAGCCCCGCCTCATCGTCGGTGAGGGGCCCGAAGACGATGCCGTTTGCGGCAAGGTTCTCAGGCTCCTTTCCCTCTGACAGGTAGGACTTGAACGCCCCGGCGATCTTCAGCAAGTCGCCGATGGTCCCATCGTCCCTCTCCACGACGGAGAGCCTGATGGAACGCGGGTTGAAGGCAGCTCCTGAACTCCCTTTCGGGATCCCCTGGTGCGTGGCGAGATAGCACCGGCTCGCGCCGGCGCAGTACATCTCCCACTGCACCTGGGCGTAATACCCAAGCCTGCGGCCTACCGACGAGTTGACTCCGTGGAGTTCCACGTCGGAGTACCCGGCCTTGCGGCGGGAGTAGGTGTTCTTGATCTCAAGAACGCTCCCGTCGGGTAAAAGGCCGTCCAGCGAGGCCATGAAGAAAGGCTCGTCGAGCCTCTCCAGGACAGGAGCCGGGATCCCGTCCTCCTTTAAGGAGGAGAAGATCCCAGGCTCGCGCGATGCCAGGATGAGCCCGGCCGCGCGCCGGATCCAGGGCTCGAAGAACTTGCCCTCCCTCACCGCCGGGATGGCGGAGAGATCGGGCGCCTTCTTCTGGCCCGTCTTGACGGCCTTCAGCTCGCTGAAGGTAGTCGCCCCTGCCCAGAGGTGGGCAACCTCCGTAGCCGTCACATGGCGGCGGCGGAAGGACAGCCACTCCTGGGATCCTTGCTCCAGGGGGATCTCCCTGAAGCACGGGTTTGGGCTTGCTTGGCTTTGAGTGTTTTCCATAGGCCCCCTCCTAGCCCTGGGCGCTCTCGAAGAGCGCGCAGAACTTTGAGGAGGAGACCCTCGCCACGAGCTTGCGCTCGCCGTTGCGGACGGCGGGCACGAGCACCGCGTCGGCGATGGCCGAGGCGGCGATCTCGTCGAAAAGGCGCTTGGCGTCCCTCTCGGAGATCTTCGTGGCGATGTCCAGCTTCAGCGGCTGGACAAGGCGCAATTTCCCGAGGCGGATGGCCTCGGAGATCTTCTGGAGGCCCGCAGCGACTGCTAGGCTCTCCTGATCAACAATCTGCATTTTTTTCATGGCAGACTCCTATTCAAAAAAACGGGAGCCTGCCTTCCCCCGCAAGGGAGAAGAGCAAGCTCCCTTGGGGGATTGGCGGTTTGGTTTCTTCAGCCTTGATAGCGCCTGAAGAACCTCGCGGCCGCCTTCGCGGCCTTGAGCTCCAGGCGGAGATCAAGGAGGCTGTACAAGCTCACGCCTGCGCAGCAGCCAAAGCTGACTGCCCCGGCGGCGCTCCAGAAGAAGCGCTCGCCAGTAGACAGCCACTCCAGCGGGAGGCCTTTGAAGAAGGCTCCAGTGGAGGCCGTGTACAGATTCATCGCCAGCGTGAACAGGCTCATGCCCGCCAGGCTGACGAAGACTGCCATGCAGGCAAGCGAAATTGCCTGCATGACGTAGTTGAGCAGCGCCCAGCCCTTGGTGGCGGGAACGCTGCAATCGTAGGCGCGGCGCCAAGCGCCGAGCCTTTCGTTGTAAGTAATCATTTTTTGGCTTTCTCCTGAAAAATCTCCGGGAGAAAGCCACTTCCCCCGCGGGAAGATGCTTTCTTCCCGGAATGGGGGTTGGTTGTTAAGTGTTACTCAGTCCGCCGGCTCGCCGTCGTTCGGAGCCTCGCCGCTTTCGGCGAGGGCGTCCTGCGCGGAAGCCTTGGCGTTTTCAGCCTTGGCCTTGCGCCTGCGCGGCGAGAAGGGCTTGCACTTGCAAGCCCATGCCTTCGCCAGCGATATTCCGCTGACGTACGACGCGAAGGATGCCACGAAGACATCCCACACGTCGGAGCGGAGGCTCTCGTCCTGGCTTGCGGCCGGGATTGAGGCCTCCAAGGCATAGACCAGCGGGCTGGCGAGGCAGTCCTTCGCGACGATCAGCGAGTCGCAGAACTGGAACACCGAGCGTGGCCCGAAGGTCATCGGGACGCCGTTGCTCTTCCAGCTCTGCGAAAGGTTGACCGCGAAATTCGCGATCGCGCCCTTCAGGGAGTCGTCCAAGGCCTCGCCGTAGTGGGCGGCGATCATTGATTTGATCGTCGCTTCATCGGGTTCTCCGTAGTAGTCGCCCAGGCACCTGGACCTGAACGACTCGTCAAGCGGCGTGCGCCCGTTGTACTGGCCGGCCTCGCAGGCCGAGAAGCCCGTGTTGCCGGTGGAGAAGAGGTGGAATCCACCTTCTGCCCTCACGGAGGGCAAGTCGTATCCCGGAACGGAATACGAGTGCCCCTCGATGAGGTCATTCAGCGCCGGCGGCAGAGCCGACGGAGCCAAGTCGATCTCGTCGATGAGGACGCTCCACTGGTGCCTCACGGCACGCAGCGCAGCCTCCACGAGTGTCTTCCATTTCCCATCTTTTCCAGGGGCCTGCCTGACGAACAGATCCGACACGTCGGACTGCTCGTTGCAGTTGAACTGCACGAGCGGAAGCCCTAACAGGGCATGCACCCACAGGACCGTGGAGGTCTTGCCGGTGCCGGCCTCGCCGAAGGCGTAATAGCCTTCGCCTCGGCCTGGGGCGTTGCGGTTGTTCAAGATCTGGAGGATCTTGAACAAGTGCTCGAACCCAGGACGGAAGTCCGGGTCAAAGTCGGGAACCGCGTCCCGGAGCTCCTCCGAGCCCCTTCCGTACTGGACGGTGGTCCAGACGGGAACCTTTGGCAACTCCTTCTTGTCCACGGACATGCCTTGGACAAGCGCCGCAGCTTCGTTGAACGGAAGCAGGCAGCGAAGCGCCACCGGCGCCTTGTCCCCCTGCTCAAGCAGGACGGGATCCTGCACGAGCCAAAGCGACCCGATCGCCGCGCCTTCGGGAGCGGAAGTGCCGATAAAAGGCTTTCCGCCTTTTTTCACGAGCTCTGCAACAGCAGAGCGGTTGAGAATGTCTTTGGACATCTAACTCTCCTTGAAAAAAACAAGGGAGCAGGGCGGAAAGCGCAATGCGCCCCAGAGGGGAGCAGATGCGTTATTCCGTCTTGCTCCCTTAACTGGGGGTTTAAGAATTTCTCAGTCCTTCCGCAGCCCTTTCGGGACAGCAGGAGGAGGTCAGCATTAACGCGGCTGTGCGCGTTCCAACGTCCAAAAGAAGGAACATTGAAAACCATGTGGCAGGACGCCGCCAGGCGCGCCCTCGCGCGGCAGGGTGGAGAGACAGTGCCGCAGATCAAGGGCCCGCATGGCGGGATCCGGCTTGGCGCTCATGGGCGCTTTATTGCTAGGAAAAGCGATGGCAGGCCTGTGGCCGTGGCGGACGGGGATCCGGGGAGGATCTCCGATTGGATCTGCGCACGCCCGCTCGCGCTGGTTGCAGATCAGCAGCACTGATTGATGATGCGCTGCCTGGACAGGGACGCTCAAGTTCATGGGCGCGCCCTTCCGGGATCCTGCGGGAGGCGCGTTGCGCTCTCTCAACCGCAGGGCGGGTAACCGCCAAAAATTCCCATTACAGGGGATCTCAAGGCCCGCAAACTGGAAGCCTGGGCTTCGCAGAGGGGCTAAACGGCACGGTTCCCCAAAAGGGGAACTCTAAGTGCCGCGGCAAAACCGTTTTGACTTCAAACGGGAAACGTCCTCATTGCAAAGAAAAACACAATGATTGACTGAATGTTAGCACATGCCGCAGCCAGATGTTGCGGCGCAGGGCGGATTTTGAAAAAAGAGCCTCCCTTGCGGATCCCCTCCGCAGGGTGATCATGCGGCAGGAGCCGCCCGCCCCGCATGGATCCTGGGATCCACCCCCGTTTTTTCCCCGGTGAACGTCCTCTTCCAGCAGGAAGGCGGATCAGACCCGCCCCTTAGCGTTTTACCTCCTGCTTTTCCGGCTCGGCTCCGATCCTGCCGCCCGGAGAAGGCCCCTAGCTATGGCAAAGATCCAACAGGGGGTGGGGGAAGCGCATTTGGACGCGCCTTGGGCGCAAGAGGGGGTGCCCGGCGGTGTTATAGAGAGGAGATGTGATTACATGCATAAGGAGAGGGAGGCCCCTCCATTGTCGATTTTTTTCCAGTTTTGAACCCCCTCGCTGTCGATTTTTTTCCAGTTTTCCCTTTCCTGGGTTGCGGCAACTTCTTTGTCTAATGGCATTTTGGTTGATATAATCCAGAGAGACGGTTTTGCAGGACGCCAGGAGGCAGCATGAGGTATCGTTCGGATTCTGGAAACATGACTTACTCGGAGGTGACCTCGTTCGTGGGGGCCATGAACATGCTCGCCTCGGAGTTCTGCGCCCAGACGGGGACAAGCCCGTCCAACTATTCCCGTTGGATCAAGAAGCCGGAGAACGCCGGGCGCAAGATCAGCGACGCGCTCCAGGTCAAGGTTGACAACGTGATCGCCTCGCTGCTCTCGGACGATCCGGGCAGGATCGCGACGCTCCTCGAAGTGGCCGACTACGTTTCGGCGGTGTGCCTGATGATCATCGGCTCCGTCCCGCAGAAGGCCGCGGGGAGGATCGGCGACTCCCGCGTGGCCGAGGCACTGTTGAGCCCGGAGATCCCCGCCGACGGCCTTGAGGGGATCAAGGCGGCGCTCGATCGGATCGCCGACCGCAAGATCGAGGCGTGCGAGAAGGACGGGCAGATGAGGGCGCTCCTGCCGCAGCTCCTCAAGCTCTATGCCGCCTTCCGCGACAGCGGCATTTCGCTGCAAGACTACCTCTCCGTCAAGGACGGGGGGAATGACGCCGCAAGGCGCGGGCGCAGGCGCTCAATCTCGGCGCGCCAGGTGGAGCGCGGCGACGAGCTCTGCTCCTCGCTTGGCGTTGGGCTCGACCAGGTGAGATCCTTCCTCAAGTCGGAGTCATATCGCGCCCTTGAGAAGCAGGGCCGGATGAAGGACGGGCGCATCAAGGCGCTCCTCGATCTCAACAACGTGACCCTCGACGATCTCATCAGGCTCAAGCGCGGCGAGGAGGAAGGCGGCGAAGGCTGATCCTCCCTTCGTTTCCACATGCGCTGATCCTGCCCCTTCGGCAGGATCTTTTTTTTTGCCCCTTGTGTTAGCATAATTGCAGTTGAATTGACATATAGCAATTAAATTGCTATAATATCGCAAGACTCGATGCAAGGAGGGGCTTATGGAATATTCAGCGGGAATGGCCGTACATTGCGCGGCGAAGATCTTGAAATCGCACGGGATATTCCTGTGGGACTTTTGCGTGCCGGATCCGGGGGCGAAGGATGGGTGCGAGTACTTCGTCACGGCGAGGTTCGTGACGCCGCTGGGCAGGGGGCGCACCTTCAAGGCAGGGCCGTATGACGGCGGCCGTGGCGAGGTTGACGCTTTCGAGGTGGCGGCGGCCTTCCAGCGGATGTGCGACGGGATCGGCCCGGAGCGCGAGGCTGTCGAGGCTCACACTGGCTCGGACGCCTGCTCCAAGTCGCTTCCGGCAAGCCGCGCGGCGCTTGTCCGCGACGCCAAGGCGGAGAAGGAGCTGCTTTGGAAGTGCGCCGTGGCCATCCGCGCCGCGGCCTCGTTCTGCCGCCTGGGCGATGAAGCGGGGCGCGGCCTTGCCAAGACGCTGGAGGAGGCCGTGCTGTCCGGCTTCCAGCCGGCCCCGATGGAAGAAGCGGAAGAGGAGGATCAGGCATGAACTATCCGCGGAAGGGGGGAGGAATGGGAGTGATCCTCGCGTCGGAACCGCCTTCAGGCGTGATCGCCATAGACACCGAGACAACCGGCCTCGGGCCGGATGCCGAGATCCTGCAATGCTCGATCATCTCCGGGACAGGGGATGTCCTGTTCAACCGCCACTTCCGCCCGGAGGCGCATGATTCGTGGCCGGAGGCGGAGGCCGTCAACGGGATCAGCCCGCGCAGCGTGGCGGGGTGCCCGCCATTCCGCGCCCATGCCGCGGAGATCTCCGCGATCCTCGCTCGCGCGGAGGCTGTCGTGGGCTACAACCTGCCCTTCGACCTTGGGATGCTGGGGCGCGGGGGCGTGGGTCTTCCGCCGCTTGGCAAGTGCGTTGACGTGATGGTCCCGTTTGCGGAGATCTATGGAGAAAGGCGGCCGGGAGGGGGCTTCAAGTGGCAGCGCCTGCAAAGGTGCGCAAAGTGGTGCGGCTGGGACGGGGCGGGGTGGCATGACTCGCTCGCCGACTGCCGCGCGACGATCTTCTGCTTCTGGAAGATCCTCGGGATCAAGGGTGAGCTGCCCGCCCTGTCGGAAGGGGCGTGACGGAGAGGCGCTTGCAGCGGGCCGCCGCGGGGCGGCCTTTTTCATGCCATTCAAAAGTCACAAGTATATTGACTAATATCAATTTAATTGATATAATAACTCACAATGGAGCAGCAGGAGGGCGCCCGGAACCTGCCCCGGCATTGCCGGGGCCTGTTTCCGCCCTTGCACGAAGCTCAGCCAAGAATGGCCGCAGGGCCGGGAGGTCAATCATGGGAAAAGGCGCAGGCTTGAGGCTTGACGGACACCCGCAGCAGTTTCGGGCTTTGTTCGACAGCCCGCCGTCGCACGGGGATCCGGAAGGGCCGCAGGAGGGGGCGATCCTGGCCCTGGAGCCCTTCGTCCATCCAGGCTGCCTGCCTGGCGAGGACGCCTTCTGGGACAAGTGCGCCGAAGGCTTCTCCTGCGCGCTTGAACAGGGGCTTGCGGGCGGGATCATGGAGGCGTGCTCGTGCGACGAGTGCTTCAATCTAGCCGCCGAGGACTTCTCCCAGGAGTGCGTGCCCGAGCGCGGCGCGCTCTACGCGCCTAGCCTCATCGAGACGATGCTCATGCGCGGATCCGATCTCGTGCAGGATGGATGGATCCCGCTTGAGGAGATCTCCCATCCTGTTTTTCCGCTGTGCAAGGCCTCTGACGTTATCCTCTCGGAGGGCTACGGCTATTCGGCGCTCATGGCCCTCGACGCCAACCGCGGGGTGGTGGCCTTCAACGCCATAGCCCGCCGCGCCAACGCCCTGCCGGAGGAGGCCAGGGCCCGCTTTCTCAAGGACAAGGAGCCGATCGGCTTTGCCAGGGCCATGAAGCAGGACTTGCAGCTTGAGCGCGACGGCTGCCTCGACGGCTGGGCCGCTGCTTGGACGGCGGAGATCCGCCGCGCCTGCGGGCTGCCTGCCTTGGAGGCGTCATGATCTTCCGCTCCTGCATTGTGATCGCCGCCGCCCCGTTCGCGAGGCGGCTTGCGGCGCTCGCGGTGTCCGATCCGCGCGGCGAAAGCCCCGCCGAAAGGCGGGCGTGGGCGCTTGGCAGCATCATGGAGTTCTTCAAGACAGATCCGGACGAGCGCTGTGCCTGGATCGCAAGCTATGCCTCGCAATGGCCCGAGCTTGCCTTGTCCGCGCAAGGCGCTCCGGGAAGGATTGAGAAGATCGCCTCGGAAAGGCCCGATCTTGGCGGGCAGTCCGCGCTGCGCCGCCGCGCCGTGATCTGGGGCGCGGAAGTGCGCTGCCCCTACTGGCTTGAGGAGTGCCGTGGAGACGGCAGGCTCCATTGGCGCTGGCAGGGCTTCCATGAGTTCCGCAACGCCGTGATCTCAGGCCCGCTTGCCAGAGTTCCCATGCCGGTGGCGCGCAGGCTCTGCGGCATGGTCCTGGACGAGCTGCGCCGCGAGCAGGAGGAGCTCTCGCGCGGAAGGCCCGGATCTTCCTGCCTGTCCTGCGTGCGCAGCCGGTGAAGCCCGACCCGCCGCTTGAAAGGCGGGCGCTTCCCTTTCACTCGCTTCCTTCTCTCTCTTTCCACCTTTCTTCTTGCCTGCCTTTCCGTTCCATTGAGCCGTCCGCGTTCCTTTGTGTTTTATTATGTCAATTGACTTGACATTATGAAACTAAATTGATATAATAGAGCCATGATTTGAAGGAAAGGAGGAATGCCCATGAGCACGAAGCAGGAGCTTGGATGGCGCTACGCCGGCGGCATGTTGTCCGACGGCTCGATTGACATAGCAGATCCCGCCTACAAGGAGTCAAGCGGCGGGCGCGTCCGCCTTGGCAACGTGTGGGCCGGCCCGTACGCGTGCTTTGTCAAGCGTCAGGACGAGGGCGACTTCGGGATCAGGAACGCCAGGATCATGATCGTGTCCCTGGCCGCCCTGCACGGCACCGCCGGGGCCATGCTCGCCGCGAGGGAGCTCGACTCCGGCAGGGGCGAGGATCTGGGCAGCGTCTTCGTTGACAGCGGGCAGGCCGGGTTCTTCAACACCAAGTCGTTCGACTTCAACGAGGACGGCAGGTACGACGACGAGTCGAAGTTCTACGGCAAGTGCTGCAAGGCCACGCTCTCCGGCGCGCGCTTCGGGACAATCGGCGGCGCGGGCTTCGTGTCCGAGTCAGGGCACGGCGACGGCAAGTACGCGCTCTACGGGATCAGGGCTGGCGGGAAGATCGCCGCGCTCATGCTGGAGTTCATTTGAGCGGGGAGGAACGGCATATGTCCTTGGAAGGGAAAAGCAGCATGGAAAGGTGCGCCGAGGCGCTGGCCATTGCAGGCAGGATCGAGCTGCTGTGCAAGGCGCTTTCGCAGGAGCTCTACGAGGGCGGGCTTGAGAAGGCCTGCCAGCTCCTTGGCTTCGACAGGCAGGGAAGCGAGATGGCGAAGTGCTGCGAAGCCGACGGCAAGGCGGTTTCCGCGGAGTTCCGGCTTGAAGCGGTCATATCGGATCTCCGCGACGCCGCCTTGGAGAAGATGGAGGAGCTTGGGAAATGAAGCTGGTGGTCAACATGGATTACTACATCCTGCTGGGGCTTGGGCAGATCCAGTCGTATCTTGAGGACGGCTGGAAGGACGGGCTTGCGGAGTACGCCTCGGACTTCGTGCTTCCCGCCGCCACCCTGGACAAGGAGGAGCCGTCATGGGCGATCCTGAACGGCCTGCCGTGCGCCGGGCGCATGAGGCGCTCGTGCGGCTCCTCGTGCTTCTGCCCCGCCTGCGGCGGCGAGGGGATCAGGGAAGGATCGGACTGGCTTGAGAGCGCCGACGGCATCGTCTCGGGATCCGCCTTCTGGGTTGAGGAGAGCAGGTCCGGGCGCGGCGTGGTGGACGAGGCCTGGCTCAAGATTGGGAGGAGCCGCGTGCCCTTCACCGCGTGCTCCTCTGACCGCCCGGCCCTGGTGAAGGCCGTTGCGAAGAGGGCCGGGGAGATCTGCAAGGCGTGGCGCGGGGAGGCGGCATGAAGCTGATCATCAACCTGGACAGGTACATATTCGGCGGCTTTGACAGCCAGGAGATCATGGAGGAGCTTTCCAACGGAGCCGACGCCGGGCGCTTCATGCGCTTCGCCAGCGGCTGCGTTCTCCGCTTCTCGGTTGAGAACAGGGAAGAGCCGACAACCGGCTTCTGGCACCTGCTCCATTCCCTGCCCCTGAAGGGCCGCATGGAGGAGGATGATCAACCAGCAGGCGGGCGCTTCTTCCACCCTTGCGCGGCCAGCGGGATCACGGATGGGAATTGCGTGGTGGGAGGGTTTGCCGACGCGGCCAGCGTGCCCTGGGAGGATCGCGATGACTATCCCTGCTGGGTTGAAGGCAACGGCTCGGGCGGGGACGTGATCGACGAGGCGGAGCTTGCCATTGGCCGCAGGAGGTTTCCCTTCAGGGGCTTTGCGGAGTACTTGAAGTCGCGGCGGGAAATTGCGGAGGCGGCGGCGGAGAGGTCTGTGGTACTCTGCCAGCTCGCCACAACGCTTAACAGGAGAGAATGAAAATGAGGCTTGTCATCAACATCGATGCGTGCATCGCCAGGTGCCTGGAGGATCCGGAGGTCTCGGTGTGGCTTGGGCGCACTCCGGATGCGCCGAAGCTGGAGGAGTTCGCCCGCAAGGTGATCGCGGGCACGCTGGAGAACCGCGGCGGGCTGCAAGTGATCCCGGCGTCCATGCGCTGCCTGCCAGTGCGCGCCGGAGAAGGCGGCCCCGACGCCCCGTCGCTGGAGCCGCGCCGCGACAATTTCGGCGGATGCGCCCTGGACGGCGCTTATGTGCCGAACGGCGCGCACCTGCCGGAGGGCGACAGCATCGATGACTACTACCTCTGGGTGGAGGACGATCCGTCAGGCTGGGAGATGATCGGCAGCGCCGAGCTCCGGGCGGGCGCGCTGCGCTTCAGCCTTCCGTCGGGCGCTGAAGCGGACATGGTGAAGGCCGCCGCGGAGAGGACCGGGGAGATCATCGCCTCGTCAAGGCGCTCCGGCATGAAGCGCTGATCCAGGCCCTGCCGCCGCTCCGATGCAGCGCGGCCTTGCAGGAAGGCGGGACGGAGTGCGCTCCTCCTGCCTTTTCCATGCCCGCCATTTTCCCTTCCGCTTTCTCTTCCCGTCCTTGCCAGTATTCTAATGTAAATTAAATTGACATTATAAAAATGAATTGCTATAATAACATCATCATGAATTGAGACGCGGAGGCAAGCGATGGAAGAAGGAAAAAACGTTGGCGGCGCAAGGGGCGGCGGGAGGATCAGGACTTTCGCCGTGCTGGTTGATCCGAAGGACAGGAAGGACAAGAAGATCCTCAAGGCGGGGATCGCGCTGCTGCCCGCCTCCGGGAGCGGCCCGCTCTTCTGCCTGCGCCTGGTATCTGTGAACGATAACCCCACTTAAACCCAAAGAGGGGAATTGCGATGATGCAGCCATCGTCAACAAGGAGGCTGCATGTTTCCGGACTCTTACAAGGACTTTGATTTGACCGGCGTCGACG
>Ga0256406_1002917_pt1 | contig 22741 bp, 23 predicted proteins | sample RumenRJG_03DNA_FD_185986 | JGI IMG/M metagenome (GOLD analysis project Ga0256406, IMG submission 185986) | Bovine rumen microbial communities from Lethbridge, Alberta, Canada - RJG_03 | ecosystem: Host-associated > Mammals > Digestive system > Stomach > Rumen | place: Canada: Alberta | collected... | reverse complement strand
ACCCTTCTGGTCGAATGTCCGTTCGGCATAATTTTCACCATCCGTCAAGGTATTCACCGTACCATCCGCCAAGGTCAGGAACAGACTTTTGCCACACTGGTTATTGATTGCGGCTCCATCCGGATTGGTAATACTGACACCATTCAGGATGATGCCATACTTCTTCAGGCTGTAGACCAGGAGAGAACCATCAGAGGTTGAACCACTAAGGGTCAGTTCCAGGAATCTGTCGATATTGGAGGTAATCACCACATCGCCACCCGTTTGCGTATAGGAGACAGAGTCAACATCACCTGTCAGTTGGACGGTGGTACCATCCCATACGATATTCACGGCAAGGGTGTCACGTACAACGACCGTAGTATCGCTGTCATTCTCCTTTTCATCATCCGTCACGGTCTTATATCCATCATATTCGCTGGTATCGTCATCGCCACACGATGTCATCATGCCACCAGTTAGCGCCATCAGGAAGACGGCAAGAAAATACTTTTTCATCATCTTTACTTGTTTTAGAGTTTTAGTTTATAGCCTACGCCGAAATAATGCATATCAGGATCGGCATCCTCGGCATCCGAGTTTCGCATATCCTGGAAGCGATAGTAGAGACCGAAAGAATGCTGTTTGGTGATTTTGATATCCGTGCCAACGGTATAGCGGATTTTCTCGATAGCCATACTGTTATAGAACTCCACATTAGCGTAGGGAGTGAACATAGCACGCTTCTGGTCCCATTCCACCTGCAGACGGGTGCGGAGCTGATGCTTGCCTTTTGACTCACGGATATAATCACTATCCAGCGATTTCGTCTTCAGGGTTTCATCAATCTTCCAGCGTTCTACACTCTTCTCGGGGCGATAGGTATACTGCCAACGTTCACGAAGTGACACGCGAAGATTGCTCCACACTTTGTAGTCAGCCCCCAAAGAGGCATGAAAGCGATGACGCGGTCCCCAGTAGCTGGGACGCCATTTTGTCTTCGATGCCCCCTTCGTGATCTTCTCTCCGAAATGAGTATTCAGATAAGTATAGCCAGCGTCGGCCTTCAGCCACTTGGCCAACTTATAATCCGCATTCAAGCCCACACTCCAGCGATCCGTGGTCTTGAAATCATGACGACTACGGTAGTCGGCCTCCAGGCCCACACCGAACTGCTTATTGATTTTCTTCTCTACCTCCAGTCCTAGAATCATACCTGACTCACTCTGGGCATACAGCCGGGGCAGCGCTGCGACTACGGCCAGCAACAAAATAATCAGACGTTTCTCCATTGTGATTTTCTTACCGTGAATTGATTATCTACTTCATTAGGCTTACTGTCGTAGGTGATGCGCAGCACCACGGAATCCTTCAGGAAATCGATACCGCCGACCTCTACCTTGATAATCTTAAGACCGGTACGTTCCTCCAGGTCAGCAATCAGCTTCTCCTTGTTTTCCGGCTTACAGAGTTCCGGGCGGTCATACTGAATGAGCTTATTACTCAATATCTTCAGACGGCGCTCACACATGCTGATAGCAACGAGTACGATGACATCGATGATACCCAACTTCAGGAAATCTGCCAGGACATCAGGGGTCGACTCTACATCCACCATCGCATGAACCACAGAGAGACATATGATAATAAAGAGGTAAGTCATCTCGCGCACAGGCATCGTGTCGGTACGATAACGCATGATACTGAAGATACCAAACAAGCCGAGACCTACGCCCATTGTGGCCTTACCGCGATCCATACCCATCATGAAGTAAACCAGGAAGAAAATGGCCACGGAGATAAGCATGAACGTGAAATAGAAATCGCGACGACGTGACTTTTTGTAATACAGGCGGTCAATAATCACCCAGTTTACAAACATGCACACTACAAAACGCAGAAGTGCCAATCCGAAGTCACCTGAAAAGAAATTCAAAATGTAATCCATCGTTTTTTACCTTATTTTTACCTTATTTATTTTTATTCCTTATTTAATATAAGTTCCACATCCCTCAGTTTCTGCTTAAAGCGGTTGATAGGCAAATGGCTATTGGTCATAGCTGCTCCCATACAGTATTTGCTGAATCCATGTGGGTGTATGTGGAGCGTGCGCAACATCTCCAGCACAGGCGAGAAAACCATTCCGTCACGCTTCAGTTCTATAATGACCAGCGGTCCCATATCCTTGTTCGTATGGGTCTGCACATTATTAAACTGTAACGCAGTATCTATGGTAAGCCTTTCCGTCTTGGCTTTATTGACCAACGTAATCCTGCGGAAATAATTATGCATATGAGGTATCAGGGTATCTGCATCAAACCTGAGCGTCTTTGCCAGGAACTCACGCTTCTGCTGGTCGTCAAGGTTCATATCCTCCACCTCGATACGTTTTTTCTTCGTCCTACCATGATTATTCTTGGTCTTCACCTCCATGAACTGCAGATGACTGCTCACATAGGTACGGAAACGGATCTTCTGTCTGTTGGCATGACCATGCTGATGTTCCTTATACATATCATAGTCGCGCGTATCAAAATAGGTGGTATCATAAAGCATGTTGCGTTCACCATCTATTTCTTGAGCGTAATAGTCTCCCTGAGCCATCTCCAGCAACCGGATGAGCATAGGCATACTGGTCACGAATTTTGTATCCGTGCGATTCATCAGTTTCACACCGCTCATCTCATCAAGTGTGATGGGAGCAAAGGAAAATAATAATTCTTCCATTAAAACGGCTTTAGCTATCGATTTGTTGGCAAAATTACACATTTCCCATAAACTGAGCAAATTTTTTCCACAAAAACAACAATTCAATCAGCAAAACGGCCCTAAAATTGTTAAAGGATGTTATCTCTGGAAAATTTCCTTCGAAATGTTTTTTTTATTCAAGAAAAAGTCATACCTTTGCACCCGCAAAACAGCAAAGAGACCTACAATGGTGCGTTAGTTCAGTAGGTTAGAATGCCTGCCTGTCACGCAGGAGGTCACGAGTTCGAATCTCGTACGCACCGCTTCTCTAAAACTGGTGAGCAAAGCAAACATTACGGATTGGTGCGTTAGTTCAGTAGGTTAGAATGCCTGCCTGTCACGCAGGAGGTCACGAGTTCGAATCTCGTACGCACCGCAAGAAGAATAAGGCTCATTGATTTTCAGGAATCGATGGGCTTTTAAGTTATCAACCAAAAAGTAACAAGCAAGACTATGATTAAGAAAACAATTCTTTTGACAATGTTTGTAATGGCTGCACTCGTTTGTACAGCCCAACAGCGCACAACTCAGGCCACACTTTACAAACAATTCAAGCCATCGGTTATTACCTTAAAAACCGGTCGCACCATTAACCAGTCACATACCAACGTCTTCCTGAAGAATGGCTCACTCGTTTACCTGAATGGTGAATATACGATGGAAGCCAACATGGAGACCATTGCCGCTGTGGAGTTTGATGACAGGAAGTTTATCAATATCAACAACCAGCTGGCTTATATGGTGGACTCTGTAGGTTCAAACATCCTCTATCGTATAGATTTGCTGGACCTGAATGCGTATAACCAGAATCTCCGCAACAACATCAACATCTCGAACATGGGATTTGAGAGTGGAGCTATCACCACTACATCCATGGACCTGAACAGCGAGGACGACTATAAGCTCCCTATCTTCTCACACTACTACTTCTTTTATAACGGAGAGTTTGTGAAGGTGCACGAGCGCGATATCTCACGTGTCCTGCCAAAAGACAAGGACTTGAAACGCAAATACCGTACCATCATCGGTATGGACGACTTCAGCTGGAATAGCGACAACAGTCTTATGAAACTGTTGAAAGCCATTACCGTGAAGGAAGGAGAACAATAAAGGGGATGCTTATGGGTAAGACAAATATCAAGGAGTATTATACCACAGCCGTTAAAGTAGCTGACCAGGTTTTGAAGGACCCTCAGAACAGCGTGAATGAGGTTCTGAAGAACCAGTTGGGCTACCATAACGGTATTAAGGGGTTTCTGACAGACCCTTGGAATATCATCTGTCTTGCCAATCCTGTTTCATTGGGCGCGCGTGTACTCTATAGATATACGCAGACCAAGAAACGTCAGGCTCAGGAAGCTGAGATGATGAAACGTACAATCATTGCCAAGCAGCAGGCTATCATCAAGAAGATGGAGGAGGAAAACCTCCAGAATGAGGAACAGCGCAAGAATCTTCAGGAGACCATCGAGTTCCTCGAGGAGGCATTGAAACGTATTGAAGAGGGAAAGAAGGATAAGTAAGGAACTGACGAATGGCTGACAGGGAATATACAGATGACGAGAAGCGTACCCTTCGTGTGCTGAAGATGCAGGAGGGCGATTTGTCACGTCTGCAGGAACAGACGGACAGTCACACGCAGCAACTCTCGCAGATGGACTACAGATTATCAGAACTGAAGCGTCGTGCATCAGCCATCGCACAGGAAGAACACATAGAACTGCCGGAAGAGCGTCATCTCACCACTACCCCAACCCATCAGAAAGAGAAGATGGCCGTTGACGCCATCCCTTCATGGCAGTCGATTGAGGAGCGTGCCGACGAGACAGGCATCCCCCACGATATCGTCATCGAGGATCTGCTCACAGGCAAGGAGATAACCTATGCCCTGAGTGAAGTGAATCGCATCAACGAAGAGTTTGCCAGTCGTACTGGTCTCACGCGCAGCGACCTGACTTTCCTCGTCATTGCCACCAGCATCCAGTCCGCCCGTTGGGCTATGACACCCAAGATTGCCGGACAACTGGGAAAATCAGGCCGGATCATTGCAGCCCTGTCTCCCTCGGCCATGGCGATGCTGGAGCAGAAGCCGGATACCAAGGAACTGACCCTCATAGACGAGACCAATCAGGAATTCATAGAGGAAGCCGGGGAGATCCACGAAGGACCTAAGTCCTGGGAGGAGATTCTGGAGCAACGCGACGAGATGCCCGACAAAGCTTTCGACAACGACTCCATGAACTGGCTCTTCGGCATTGTCAATAAGATAACGGGCACACGTACAGGCAGCAATTTCACCTCTACAGATGCCGTTACGGGCGAGGATGTGAGCACGCCTGGCATGCTGGCAGAAGCATTACGCAATATCAAGGAAGATCCCAGACGACTCACCGCTGCCGTCTATTCGCAATATGCACAGGAGAAAGCAGCAGAAGGCGACCCTGTTGATGTGCTGAAACCCGTGACGGAAGCCCTTCAGCCCGGCATGGAGAGCGAACTGTTCCAGATGCAGGCCCAACAGCTGGCATCGATGACAGACCTGACGCTGATAGGCAGACAAGCTGCCTTCCCCCTGATGGTCAATATGGCTGTCAGTCTGCTTCACGGACTGCTGTATAACCCGGAGAAAGACGGGCCACGCGAGTTCTATGACGCCCGCACCCGCAAGATCCTGTTGCTGTCAAACCTCTTTGCGTCAGGCAGCAACCTCACGTTTACCATTGCCGCAGAACAATGGCAGAAACTGGATATCGGCGGACTCCTCGTCACAGGTGCACGAGCCGTTCAGGACCTTGCCTATCTGACAAATCTGGAGGACCACTTCATGAAACAGCAGATGGATAAAGTATACGAGAAGGAACTTCAGGATATCGACAGTCACTTTAAAAACGAAATTATTAAAACACAATAATATTAAGAAATGACACAAACAATTCAAAAAACTCTGCGTGACAGCGCCGCCATGCGCTGGACCGCCTTGCTGCTTTTGGCTCTCGCCATGTTCTGCAGCTACATCTTCATGGACATTCTCTCACCTATCAAGGACCTGATGCTCTCTGAGCGCGGATGGGACTCAAGCGCATTCGGAACCATGCAGGGCTCTGAGGTATTCCTCAATGTCTTTGCCTTCTTCCTGATTTTCGCAGGTATCATCCTCGACAAGATGGGCGTGCGTTTCACCGCCGTTCTCTCTGCCGTAGTCATGCTGGTAGGTGCTGTCATCAAATGGTATGCCGTTACAGACGCATTCATTGGCACAGGTCTGGAAACATGGTTCACCAATAACCTGAATTATATTCCCGTATTCGACGAACTGGGTGTTTCACCTTTCTACGAGGGTATGCCCGCTTCTGCTAAGTTCGCTGCCTGCGGTTTCATGATTTTCGGTTGTGGCTGTGAGATGGCAGGTATCACCGTCAGCCGTGGTATCGTGAAGTGGTTCAAGGGTCGCGAGATGGCGCTGGCCATGGGTTCTGAGATGGCCTTGGCCCGTCTGGGTGTTGCCACCTGTATGATTTTCTCACCCTTCTTCGCCCGTCTGGGTGGAAGCATCAGCGTGAGCCGTTCTGTGGCTTTCGGTGTTGTCCTGCTGTGTATCGCCCTCATCATGACCATCGTCTATTTCGTGATGGACAAGAAACTGGATGCCCAGACTGGTGAGGCTGAGGAGAAGGATGATCCCTTCAAGGTTTCAGACCTCGGCCAGATCCTCACCTCAAGCGGTTTCTGGCTCGTTGCCCTGCTCTGCGTGCTCTACTACAGCGCTATCTTCCCCTTCCAGAAGTACGCCGTCAACATGCTGCAATGCAACCTCACCCTTGAGGCTCCTGCAGCAGATACCTTCTGGGCACAGCCCGATGTGACCATCGTACAGTATATCATCATGCTGCTCGTAGCAGGTTTCGGTTTTGCCAGCAACTTCCAGAAGCAGGCCAACCGCAAGTACATTCTTCTGGGACTCTCTATCCTGTCGCTCATCACCTATTGCTATATGGGTTACATGCGCCAGTCGGCCGAGTCAATCTTCGCCGTGTTCCCCCTGCTGGCTGTGCTTATCACTCCTATCCTGGGCAGCTATGTTGACCATAAGGGTAAGGCTGCCTCAATGCTCGTTCTGGGCTCATTGCTGCTGATTGCCTGCCACCTCACCTTCGCCTTCATCCTGCCTATGTTCAATGGCAGCACCGTTGGCGGTGTCATCGTGGCCTATGCCACCATCCTCGTCCTGGGCTCATCATTCTCTCTGGTGCCCGCATCATTGTGGCCCAGCGTCCCCAAGCTTGTTGACGCAAAGATTATCGGTTCTGCCTACGCGCTGATTTTCTGGATTCAGAACATCGGCCTGTGGCTGTTCCCCCTGTTGATTGGTAAGGTGCTCGACAAGACCAATCCTGGTGTTACAGACCCCACACAGTACGACTACACCTGGCCTCTCATCATGCTGGCCTCACTCGGTGTAGCAGCCTTGATTCTTGGTCTGCTGCTGAAAGTGGTTGACAAGAAGAAGGGCCTTGGACTCGAAGAACCAAACATCAAAGAATAGTCTGTTCAGAATGGGGCTGTAAGTTACAGCCCCATTCTTTTTATCATAAAGACCTTAAACAGGATGATGACAGTACAGGAAATCTTTTCACTCCGAATGACGGGACATATAGAGGAGGCTTACGAAGAAGCACGTAAGCTCTATGCCGTCGACAAGGGAAGGCACGCCCTTTCGGCCATGTTCTGGACGGCTACCGATATCCTGAAGCTTCGCATCCAGGCAGGACGAACCGACGAAGCGCGGAAAATCCTTCTGGCCCTAGAGCGTCTTTTGACACACGTCGAGATACCAGAGCAACTGATGGAGAGGCAGTTTGTGAGCTGCAAGAAACTCCTTGAGAAGGCTTCCTCCCGCAAGCAGCTCTACGAGAAAGCTTCCAAACATATCCAGTTGGGTATCCGCGGAGAAGAAATAGCAGCAGCCTACCTGCGTGAGAAAGGCTATGTGATCCTGGAGCGCGACTGGCATTCCAGCCATCGTGACATAGACATCATCGCACAAGATAACGACTGTACGGTATTTGTAGAAGTAAAGGCCCGGCAAAACCGTCTGTTTGCCGAGCCTGAATCTGCTGTCAACTATCAGAAACTGAAGAATCTGCGCCTTGCCATCAACCACTACATCAAATACCGTCAGATAGACAACCCCTGGCGTTTTGATGTCATCACCGTCGTAGGCGATTTAGGTTGCCAGGCACCCGAGATTCAACATATCCAGGATTTCCAACTGTTCTAATCCACGTTGATGATTAGAATTCCACGAGGATTCTGAACACCTTGCCAGGGTTCTCACTCCACCAACGCATCGTCTCAAGTGCCTCCTCAGGCTTGATAACCTTTGTAATCAGGTCGTCCACCGGACAGGTGCCACGCTCCAGATAACGGATAACGGCACGGAAGTCGGAAGGCTGCGCATTACGGGAGCCACGGATATCCAACTCCTTCTGTACGAAGTATTTCGTCTGGAACGACACCTCAGACTTGGCATAGCCGATACAAGCCACACGACCCGTGAAAGCCACCTCATTGATAGCCATCTGATAGGTAGGCACACTACCCACGGCCTCAATCACCACGTCAGGGCCAAACCCGTTTGTCATCTCCGACAGACGCTGGTGCGCATCCTCGGTCTTGGTATTCAGCGTATAGGTTGCACCCATCTTCTTGGCCAGGGCCAACTTCTCATCATCGATATCGGCAGCGATAACGGTTGCACCACGCATCACACTGCGAACGATGGCACCCATACCTACCATACCACAGCCAATCACCATCACCACGTCGATATCAGTAACCTGCGCACGACTGACGGCATGGAAGCCAACACTCATCGGCTCTACCAGGGCTGTCACCTTCGGCGTGAGCGAACCAGCAGGGATAATCTTCTCCCAAGGCAGGACGATATATTCCTTCATGGCACCATTACGCTGAACGCCCAGCGTCTCGTTGTACTGACAGGCGTTAACGCGTTGGTTGCGACAAGAAGCACACTTGCCACAGTTGGTATAAGGGTTACATGTTACCACCATGCCCGGTTTCAGCGTCTCGGGTACGCCAGCACCAACGGCCTCAATAACGGCACCTACCTCGTGACCGGGAATCACGGGATTGAGCGCCATCGTGTTGCGCCCCATGAAGGTATTGATATCTGAGCCACAGAAGCCTACATAACTGAGGCGAAGCATCACCTCACCCTCGCCAGGCTGCGCTGGTTGTGGCAGCTCTACGATGTTTAATTCTTGCGAATGCGTAATTTGAATTGCTTTCATTATACTACTGATTACTTATTAGCTTAACTCATTTAACTATTAATGATTCTCTTTCACCTCACTCAGACATATTCTTGATATAAGGCAGTTCCGGCAGGTTCTCAAAGCCATAGAACGACTTCGCGTTACCACCCAGGAACATCGCCTTCTCGCTATCCGTCAGTTCCGACGATTTCTCCACGAAGTCATACGACATACGATACGTGATAGCCGTAATGGTGCGAGGATAGTCGGAACCCCACATCAGGCGGTCCATACCTACCAGGTCGGCCGCCTCACGAATACGGCGGATGGCCGTGGGGAACGGATAGAACTCAGAGTTATAGAGCCACGTGATACCACCCGACTCCACCATCACGTTCTGTCCCTGACGAGCCAGCAGCACCTGACTGCGGAACGATGCCGTGCTGGGCATTCCGAAATGACCGATGGCCACCTTGAGGTCAGGACATTCCTGGATTACCTCCGTCATCTGCCCTATCTGCTCTTCATCATCAGCCAGACACATGGACAGCACCATCTCCTTGCTCTCCATGAGTTTGAAGACAGGCATCAACGTGAGCAACGACTCGTGGATACGATGACCAGGGAAGGCGATACCCTTCAGTCCGGCGTCGATGACAGCCTGTGCCTCGTCCGTATTCCAGGCCATGCCCATACAGAAAAAGCGGTCGGGATATTGCTGTTGCACCTTCGTCAGGTAGGCGTTCTGACAACCATCTATCACCTCCTGTACCACGACAGCGGCTCCCACCTGCGCATAGTTCATGTTCGACAGGAACACCTCTGCCGTGTTCTGTCCGTCAATCATAAACGGCGGCAACATCTGCACCTCCTCGTCCATGAAAATGCTCCGGCCGTTCTTCAACGACAAGATACGCTTCCCGTCGACGGTGGTATCCTGTTTCAGCCACAGATGACTGTGGGCATCGATTATGAGTTTGCCCATGTGACGCGCTGCTGGTTACCGATAATCTCCTTCACCTCACGAACCAAGTCCCAGTCGGGCTCTTCGTTGGCCCACTCGATATTACGGCGCACATTCTCAGGATTAGCCGAAGAGAACAGCGTTGAAGCGATGCGAGGATTACTTACAGAGAACTGTACAGCCAGTTTCTCGATAGGATAATTCTTCTCGTTACAATACTGGGCAGCCTTCTGACAAACCTCTACCAAAGCCTTGGGAGCCGGATGCCAGGCAGGAACGCCACGCTGAGAGAGCAGTCCCATGGACAGGGGCGAAGCATTCACGATACCGATGCCATGCTGCTCAAAGAAATCCAGGTAATCCACGATGGCATCGTCGTTCAGCGTATGGTGACAGAAGTTCAGGATACTCTCTACCGTACCAGCCTCACTATGTTCGATAACCCACTTCAGGTTCTCCAGCTGCAGGTCGGTAATACCCACATGACCTACCACGCCCTTCTTCTTGAGTTCTACCAGGGCGGGCAATGTCTCGTCAACAACCTTCTGCAAGCCGCCTGGCAATGCAGCCTGGAACTCGATATCATGCACGTTGATCAGGTCGATGAAGTCGATACCCAGACGTTCCATGCTCTCATAGACACTATCCGTCACGCGCTTGGCAGAATAGTCCCAGGTATTCACGCCGTCCTTGCCATAGCGGCCTACCTTCGTACTCAGGAAATATTTATCACGGGGTATATTTCGCAGGGCCTTACCCAATACCGTTTCAGCCTTGTAATGACCATAATACGGACTCACATCAATAAAATTGATACCTCCCTCGACAGCTGTTTCCACGGCTTTGAAGCTCTCGCTCTCGTTCGTCTCACGAAACACGCTGCCTAAAGAAGAAGCGCCGAAACTCAGGTGGGAAATCTTCATCCCTGTACGTCCTAACTCTGTGTACCTCATTTTGCTTTTAATTACTGGTTATTATTGTGTTAATTAATCTTCCGACATATCAGCCACCATCTTGCGGTACTGCGTATAAATACGTTCACGCGAGAGGTAACCCTTCAGGTGTCCGTCCTTGTCAAGCACGGGCAACCAGTTGGCATGCGTCTGGTCGAAGGTCTTCATCACCACACTCATGGATGCCTGGTCGCTCAGCGTGGCCGACGGCTTCTGCATCAGTTGGCTGGCCGTGAAATGATGGTATAGCTCCGTACGGAACACCACATTCCTGTTCTTGGCAATATCTATCTCGCCCAACAAAGACCCTGCGGCATCCAGCACGGGAATCACGCTGTTGCGCGAACGACTGATTTTCCTGACGATATCCGACAGTTCGGTATCAGGACCCACGGCCAGCACGTCGCGCTCTATATAGCTGTCCATCTGCATCAGCGTCAGCACAGCATGGTCTGTATGGTGCGTAATCAGTTTGCCCTGCTTGGCCAGTCGCGAACTGTAGATGCTATGGGGCTCAAACAGGATTATCGTCAGATAGGAACTGATAGACACGATCATCAGCGGCAGGAACAGGTTATAGCCACCCGTCAGTTCGGCAATCAGGAAGATACCCGTCAGCGGTGCATGCATCACACCCGACATCACGCCCGCCATACCCATCAGGGCAAAGTTTTTCTCAGGCACATAGACGCCTATCTGGTTGATGTTCCAAAGGCGTGAGAACAGGAAACCGCTGAAACAGCCGATAAACAGGGAGGGGGCAAACGTACCGCCGCATCCGCCGCCACCATTCGTGGCCGAGGTGGCAAACACCTTCGTCAGCAGTACCAGGGCGATATAGGGTATCAGCATCTCTATCTGTCCGGAGAACAGCGAGTTATCCATGATACGGCGCCAGTCGTCATCCGAGGCACCATTCAGCAGGAGGTTGATAGCACCGTATCCCTCACCATAGAGCGAAGGAAACAGGTAGATCAACAGGCTCAGCATCACGCCACCGATGGCCAGCTTGACGTAGGGCTTGTCCTTGAAACGTGCGAAGATATCCTCACAGAAGCCCATCGTCCTGATGAAATACAGGCTCACCAGGCCACAGAACACGCCCAGGCCGATACAGGCAGGAACACGCTCCACGGACCAGGGGTTGTCCAGATGGAATGAGAACAGCGCCGCGTCGCCACTGAAGATATAGGTAAAACAGGTCGCCGTGACACAGCTCACCAGGATAGGCATCAGCGACGCCATCGTCAGGTCAATCATCAATACCTCAATCGTAAACACCAGTCCTGCTATCGGCGCCTTGAAGATACCGGCAATAGCACCGGCGGCACCACAACCAATGAGCAGCATCAGCGTCTTACTGTCCATCTTGAACAGTTTTCCCAGGTTACTGCCGATAGCCGAACCCGTCAGCACGATAGGCGCCTCGGCACCCACACTACCACCAAAACCGATGGTGATGGCCGACGAGATAACGCTCGACCACGTATTGTGCGGCTTCAGTCGAGAACGGTTCTGACTGATGGCATAGAGGATACGCGTGATACCGTGGGAGATATTATCCTTCACCACGTAGCGCACAAACAGCGACGTGATATAGATACCCACAACAGGATAGACCAGGTACAGCCAGTTTGATGAAGAAGCATCAAACGAACTGGTCAGCAATTGTACAATCTGATTAATGAGCCAGTGCAGCACCGCGGCTGCCACAGCAGAGAAAAAGCCCACGAAGAAAGCCAATACCAGCACGAACATACGGTCGCTGATATGCTCCTCGCGCCACTCATGCAGACGCGTCAACCAACTTGCCGAGGAAGAATCTATGGTTGTATCCGCCATCCTTCTCCTAGGATTTCAGAAGATTCTCTAAAAAGTCGTCCAAGTCTTTGTCCAGGCCCTCCATGAGGTCAGGATCCACGATTACCGTATCGCCATCCACGACATAGAGTTCCGCAACGGCTTCACGGTCGTCGTCCTCCAGCACGAAAGCATAGGGTTTCAGGATAGACAGGTTGTCGGCCAACTGGGCATTAGCTGACAGGCAATGACGGATCACGGGTGTTATCGACTCATAGAACTCGTCATCCTTATTGTCTATCCACTCCTCTACCACGCAGCGCGTCAGTTCACGGTCGTCATCATCAAGGATCGTTACCTCGCCAGTATCCTGACTCACTCGGAAATGAATATCCGAAAGCATTGTAGCTTCCTGTTCTGCAGGAAACTTTTCTGCCAATTTGCGCAAAGCGCGCTCAAGTTGCTGCTGTGTCTGCACTTTAAAATTCATATGCACTTTCTCAAATTATACTGCAAAAGTATCAAAAAAGATTGGTATTTGCAAGCGAATGTGATTTTTTTTGAAAAATAAATAGATATTCTTAATTTGGATTTCGCAAAATATTCGTATCTTTGCACGCAAATGGAGAACTCAATACGTCATGAAGGCACAGTAGAATCAGTCGATGGCGAGCACATCCGTGTCAGAATCCTACAGCATTCTGCATGCAGCGCTTGCAAGGTAGCATCTCACTGTAGCGCCTCGGAATCGAAGGAGAAGATTGTTGATGTATTTCATTACAGGCAACATCATCTCAAGGTCGGTGACGCTGTGATAGTAGGCACTTCAAGCCATTCGGTAGGAAAAGCACTTTTACTCGGATTCGGCTTACCGCTATTACTGCTTCTGCTGGTGACAGGAGTCCTGTTTGCAGCCAGTGTCAACGAAGGCATCACGGCATTGGCAGCCCTTGGGGCACTCATACCTTATTATATAGGACTATGGATCTTCCGACAACGTATCGCCGACAACATTGCGTTCTTCATCGAGGATGTCTGAGACAGATATTCCCCTACTACAATAGACAAACTAACAAAACAAAATAAAACAAATAACTATTATGGATTTTATCTTGATTGCAGTCATTGTACTTGGAAGCATCGGACTCATCGCAGCCATCGTGCTGTTCGTCTGTTCCAAGAAGTTTGCTGTCTTCGAAGATCCCCGCATTGCGCAGGTCAACGAGGTGTTGCCTGGTGCCAACTGCGGCGGATGTGGTTTCGCCGGTTGTGGCGGAATGGCCGACGCCTTGGTAAAAGGTGCCGACAGCGGGAGCATCGACGGACTGAACTGTCCTGTTGGTGGTGCCGACGTGATGGGTCAGGTGGCTGACCTCCTTGGTATGGCTATTGCCAATGGCGAGCCCAAGGTTGCCGTTGTCAGATGTAACGGCACCTGCGAGAATCGTCCCAAGATAGCCGAATATGCCGGTCTGCGCACCTGTGCGGCCATGAATGCCTGCGGTGCCGGTGAGACGGCCTGCGGCTTTGGCTGCCTGGGATGTGGCGACTGTGTCGCTGCTTGTCAGTTTGACGCCATCCACCTGAATCCCGAGACGGGTCTGCCCGAGGTTGACGAGGATAAGTGTACCGCCTGCGGTGCCTGTACGAAGGCTTGTCCGCGCGGCATCATCGAGCTCCGCAAGAAGGGCATCAAGGGCCGTCGCGTGTTCGTGTCGTGTGTCAACAAGGACAAGGGTGCCGTGGCCATGAAGGCTTGTAAGGCCGCTTGTATCGGTTGCGGCAAGTGTGAGAAGGAGTGTCCGTTTGGCGCTATCACCGTGGCCAACAACCTGGCCTATATCGACTTCAGCAAATGCCGCCTTTGCAGGAAGTGCGTTGCCGTTTGTCCCAAGCAGGCCATCCACGCTGTCAACTTCCCCGCTCCTAAACCCGTAGAAACTGTAAAAGAAGAAAAGGAGGCTCAAGCATGAAGATCAAGACATTTAGCATAGGTGGTATTCACCCCGAGGAAAACAAGTTGACCCACGAGGTGGCCACACAGGTGGCTCCGCTGCCCAAACAGGCCATTTTCCCACTCTCACAGCATATCGGTGCACCTGCTACGCCTGTGGTCCAGAAGGGCGACAAGGTCAAGGTGGGCACGCTGCTGGCCGAGGCCGGCGGTTTCGTATCAGCACCCATCCACTCTTCCGTGAGTGGTACAGTTGCCAAGATTGATACCGCTATCGACGCTACCGGCTATCGCAAGCCCGTGATTATCATCGATGTGGAAGGCGACGAATGGGAAGAGAGCATCGACCGCAGCGAGACGCTGGAACTGGTGAAGGATCATCCCGAACTGACGCCCGAGGAGATTGTGGCACGCATCAAGACGGCTGGTGTCGTCGGTATGGGCGGTGCCTGTTTCCCCACGTTCATCAAACTGACCCCTCCCCCTACGGCCAAGGCTGAATGCGTGATTATCAATGCCGTAGAGTGCGAGCCCTATATCACAGCCGACTACCGTCTGATGATGGAACATGCCGACGAGATTCTCGTGGGTCTGGAACTGCTGATGAAGGGTGCGAAGGTGACAAAGGGCTATATCGGCATCGAGACCAATAAGCCTGCCGCCATCGACCTCCTCACCAAAAAGTGTGCCGAAGCGTTCGCCACCTCGGAATACCAGGTAGAGGTGGTTCCCCTGGCCCAGCGCTACCCTCAGGGTGGTGAAAAACAGTTGGTCGATGCCGTTATCAACCGTCAGGTTCCGGCTCCTCCAGCCATCCCTGTCAATGTTGGAGCAATAGTTCAGAATGTAGGTACTGCCTTCGCTGTTTATCAGGCAGTTATGAAGCATAAGCCTCTCTTTGAGCGCTATACCACCGTTACCGGTAAGCGCCTCCAGAATCCAGGCAACTACCTCGTTCGTATGGGTACCCCCATGCAGACGCTGATAGACCTCTGTGGCGGCATGCCCGAGGGCGACAACAAGCTCCTCGCCGGCGGTCCTATGATGGGTAAGGCACTCACCTCTACGGAAGTGCCCATCTGCAAGGGTACCAACTCCGTGACGATTCTCTCTGGCGATGATGCCCGTCGCAAGGAGCCCCAGCCCTGTATCCGCTGTGCCAAGTGTGTAGGTGCTTGTCCTATGGGCCTGGAGCCTTATCTGCTGGCCAAGCTCTCAGCCTTCAAGAACTGGGAGCGTGCCGAGAGCGAGGACATCACCAGTTGTATCGAGTGTGGCTCGTGTCAGTTCACCTGTCCTGCCCACCGTCCGCTGCTCGACAATATCCGTCAGGGCAAGCAGACCGTGATGGGCATCATCCGCAGTCGTGCTGCAAAGAAATAAATCTCAAATCTCAAACTTCAAATCTCAAATATGAGTAAGTTAATTGTATCACTTTCGCCACATGCCCACGGAACGGACTCCGTAGAGCGCAACATGTACGGGGTTATCATTGCCCTGATTCCTGCGCTGCTCGTCTCGTTCTTCTATTTCGGCATCGGCTCAGCCATCGTGTGCCTCACAAGCGTATTGGCCTGTGTGCTCTTCGAGTGGGCTATCAACAAGTTTATCCTCGGCCGTCAGGAGAATACCGTCCTCGACGGCTCGGCTGCCCTCACGGGTCTTCTTCTGGGCATGAACCTGCCCTCAAACCTCCCCATCTGGATCATCGTCATCGGTGCCCTCTTCGCTATCGGCGTGGGCAAGATGACCTTTGGCGGACTGGGCAACAATATCTTCAATCCCGCATTGGTAGGCCGTTGCGTGCTGCTGGTGGCCTTCCCTGCCCAGATGACCAGTTGGCCCAAGCCCGGCCATCTGCTGGAATATACCGACGCCGCTACAGGTGCCACACCGCTGGCTGTGATGAAGCAGGCTATCCAGAGTGGTGATGCCAACGTGCTCAACCAGCTGCCTGATGCGTTCAGCCTGCTGCTGGGCGACTATTCCATTGGCGGTGGTGCGGGTACCATTGGTGAGATTTGCGGTCTGGCCCTGATTGCCGGACTCCTCTTCATGCTCTGGCGTAAGATTATCACCTGGCATATCCCCGTGAGCATCATCGGCACCGTGTTTGTGTTCAGCGCCGTGATGCACCTCATCAACCCCATCTATGCCGATCCTACCACTGTGATTCTCAGCGGTGGCCTGCTGTTGGGTGCCATCTTCATGGCTACCGACTATGTCACCTCGCCCATGACGCCCAAGGGTCAGATTATCTATGGTGTCTGCATTGGTCTGCTCACCATCATCATCCGCAACTGGGGTGCTTATCCTGAGGGTATGTCGTTCGCCATTCTGATTATGAACGCGTTCACACCGCTCATCAATAATTATGTGAAACCCAAGCGCTTCGGTGAAGAGCCGGCCAAAAAGTAAAAAGGTAAAGATTATGAAGAAGCTTGAATCATCATTACTGAATATGGTGCTGGTACTCACCGGCGTGGCCGTCATCATGGGTGCCATCCTCGCATGGGTCAACAGCGTGACCAGCGGTCCTATTGCCGACCAGAAGGAGAAAGCGCTGGCCGACGGTATCAAGGCCGTGATGCAATGTGATGAGTTAACCGTCACCAGCACCGACACCGTGAAGCAACCAGATAATAAAGGCAAGGAACTGACTTTCGTCGTCTATCACACCCAGAATGCCGACAAGCAGAACCTCGGTGCTGCCGTAGAGAGCACTACCGACGGCTTCGGCGGTAAGTTGCGTGTCCTCGTAGGATTCAATCCCGACGGCACCATCCTGGGCTATACTCTCCTGGAACATGCTGAGACACCGGGACTGGGTGCCAAGGCCGACAAATGGTTCCAGGCCGACGGCAAGGGCAGCATCATCGGACTGACACCTGCCGAGCCCCTCGTAGTATCCAAGGACGGCGGACAGGTAGATGCCATCACCGCCTCTACCATTACAAGCCGTGCCTTCCTGAAGGCTGTCAACAATGCCTATAACGCCTATAAGAAGCCTCAGGCCGACGGCGAGACAGGAGCCAGTGAGCAAATTGAGAATTGAAAGTTGAAAGTTGAAAGTTTATAGTTGAAAGTTATGAACTATATAAATATCATCAAAAACGGCATCATCAAGGACAACCCCACGTTCGTCCTGATGCTTGGTATGTGTCCTACGCTGGCCACCACCACATCGGCCTCCAACGGACTGGCCATGGGACTGGCCACGATGGCGGTGCTCATCTGCACCAATGTAGTGATTTCATGCATCAAGAGTATCACGCCCGACAAGGTGCGCATCCCCGTGTTCATCGTGGTTATCGCTGCCTTCGTCACCCTGCTCCAGATGCTCATCAAGGCCTATCTGCCTGATATCGACAAGTCGCTGGGACTCTTTATCCCGCTGATTGTCGTGAACTGTATCATCCTGGGACGTGCAGAGGCTTTTGCTGCCAAGAACTCTCCCCTTGCCTCTCTCTTCGACGGCATCGGCATCGGACTTGGCTTCACCCTCGGTCTCACCCTGCTGGGTATCGTCCGCGAGATTCTGGGTTCTGGCGCCATCTTCGGCTTCGCCTTCATCCCCGAGAACTACAACATCCTGCTCTTCGTACTGGCTCCCGGAGCCTTTATCACGCTGGGTTATCTCATTGCGATTGTGAATAAATTCAGGAGTTAAGAAGTTAAGACATTAGATTATGGAATATATATTGATTTTCATCAGCGCCATCTTCGTCAACAATATCGTGTTGGCGCAGTTCCTGGGTATCTGTCCCTTCCTCGGCGTATCTAAGAAGATTGACACCTCGCTGGGCATGTCGGCTGCCGTAGCCTTCGTCATGGTGCTGGCCACGCTCGTCACCTGGCTCGTCCAGACCTACGTCCTCGTACCTGCCGGACTGGAGTATCTGCAGACCATAGCCTTTATCCTGGTTATCGCCTCACTCGTCCAGATGGTCGAGATTATCCTCAAGAAGGTATCACCCGCCCTCTATCAGGCGCTGGGCATCTTCCTCCCGCTCATCACCACCAACTGTGCCGTGCTGGGTGTGGCTATCCTCGTCATCCAGAAAGAGATGAACCTGGGCCAGTCTATCGTCTACGCCCTCTCTACGGCTATCGGCTTCGGACTGGCGCTCACCGTCTTTGCGGGCATCCGCGAACAGCTGGAGCTCACCAATGTACCCAAGGGCATGCGCGGCATGGCTATCGTACTGGTTTCTGCCGGTCTGCTGAGCCTCGCCTTCATGGGATTCTCGGGCGTTGACAACGGCTTGCGCGCCCTGTTTGGCCTGAATTGATCATACTGAAGAGTGAAAAGTCAGGAAAAATTTCGCTGCAGTAGCAAATTTTTCCCTTTTCACTCTTCACTTTTCACTTTTATTCGTATCTTTGCACTTCAAAATCGCAAAACTATTGTTATGAAACAGACGATCCTAGTGACTGGTGGTACAGGTTTTATTGGAAGCCACACAACCGTAGAGCTGCAGCAGGCAGGCTACGAAGTAGTAATTATCGACAATTTGTCCAACTCTAACGCCAATGTTATCGACGGTATCGAGAAGATCACCGGCATCCGCCCCGCTTTCGAGCAGGTTGACTGCTGCGACTTCGAAGCCCTCGAGAACGTATTCAAGAAATATCCCAAGATTGAGGGTATCATCCATTTCGCCGCCTCTAAGGCCGTTGGCGAGAGCGTAGAGAAGCCCCTGCTCTATTATCGTAACAACCTCACCTCGCTCATCAACCTCCTGGAGCTCATGCCCAAGTACGACGTGAAGGGTATCATCTTCTCTTCAAGCTGCACCGTCTATGGCCAGCCCTCACAGGAGAATCTGCCCGTTACCGAGAATGCGCCTATCCAGAAGGCTATGTCGCCTTATGGCAACACCAAGCAGATCAACGAGGAGATTATCCAGGACTATATCCACAGTGGTGCCAAGATCAAGAGCATCATCCTGCGCTATTTCAACCCCATCGGTGCACACCCCTCTGCCCTCATCGGCGAACTGCCTAACGGTGTGCCCATGAACCTCATCCCCTTCGTCACTCAGACGGCTATGGGCATCCGCGAGCAACTGAAGATCTTCGGTAACGACTACAACACACCCGACAAGACCTGTATCCGCGACTATATCTATGTCGTAGACCTGGCTAAGGCCCACGTCAAGGCTATGGAGCGCGTGCTCGACATTCCCGAGTGCGAGGCTGTTGAGATCTTCAACATCGGTACCGGTAAGGGCCTGTCAACCCTTGAGGTTGTAGAGGGCTTCGAGAAGGCCACAGGCGTCAAGGTCAACTGGACCTATGCTCCCCGTCGCGAAGGCGATATCGAGCAGGTTTGGGGCAATGTAGACAAGGCCAACAAGGTGCTGGGCTGGAAGGCCGAGACTCCTACTGAGGAAGTGCTCAAGACCGCTTGGCGCTGGCAACAGAAGTTGCGCGAGGACGGCATCCAGTAATGCCTGTCAAGCAACTGGCATAAAAATAAATGGACGAAGCAACCGTTGTTTCGTCCATTTTTCTTTCTCTATTCTCCGTACCCCTACTCCAGCGGTATCTCCGGATGCTGCACAGCCAGCGGCAGGTCCTTCTGCGACAGGTAGAACATATAGAGGATACAGTCCTTCGTGCCCCGGTTCTCGCCGTGGTGAATCGTGCCCACCATCTCTACTACCGGCTCACCCTCGTGCACCACCTTCGTCTTGCCGTCCTGACCGATAATCGTCAGTTCGCCCTGCACCAGCACACCATAGTTCATAGCCACGTGGTGGTGCCATCCCAGCTTCTTGCCGGCAGGGAATACATACTTCACCGCCACCAGTTCCGGACGTCCCTCAAAATAATCGGGCAGCTCCACGCCGTCCCAGCTCTGACTGGTACGTATCAGTTCCGTACTCACCACCTGCTTCACGCTGTCCTCAGCCTGTTCCGTCTGCTCCGTAGCCTGCTGACAGCAGTCCGGCGTATTACTCTTCTTGCAGGCGTTCATCAGCGCTGCCGAACCACAAATCAAGGTGACCATCATCACCCAGTTCATCATTTTCTTCATAGTTCCCTTATTTATAGTTTTATATGGTAAATATTATTCGGCGGCTAAATTACGAATAAATTCCGACATCTGCAAGGATTTCCGGGGAAAAAGCAGTAATTTTGCAGTCGTGAAACGAGAAGTCTTTGAAAGACAGAAAGCATTTGCCGGCGAGAAGAAGCCATCGATGTTAAGGCGCTGTGTAGATCACGACTATACAGACCGCATGATGTATATGATCACGATGACCACCGAGGGGCGACGCCCGCTCTTTGGCAGGATTGTAGGGCGCTGCGGCGCGCCTGCCGGTAGCAAGGATGCGCCAAGGATAGAGCTCAGCCCCCTGGGCCAGCGGGTGAGCGATGAATGGTGGGGCATCCCCAGGTACTACCCCCAGGTAGAAATCATTGCCCTGCAGATGATGCCCGACCATATGCATGGCATCATCTTCATCAAGGAGAAGATGGAGAAAGACCTCAGCAGGATTATCCGTGGCTTTAAGACCGGCTGCGGCCGCAGTTACCGCGAGCTTTTTCCAGATGCCGCTGTCCCTGCCGTTCCCGCGGTTTCCGCCGTTCCCGCTGTTCCTGCCGTCCCCGCTGTCCCTGCCGTTCCTGCCGTCCCTACCGTCCCGTATGTTGCGACTCAGTCGCGACAAACCCAACAGGGGCAGCGCCCGAAGGAGGACCGCACCCATGGCCTGCTCTTTGCCCGCGGCTTCAATGATAAACTGCTGCTGCGCCGAGGCCAGCTGGACAACTGGCGTCATTATCTCAGCGATAATCCCCGCCGCCTGCTGATGCGCCGCGAATACCCGGGGCTGTTTCAGCGTGCCCTCTGCATCAAGATCGACGGCGTGCGCTACAGCGCCTTCGGCAATATGCTGCTGCTACGCCAGCCCGACAAGAAGCAAGTGCACTTCCATCGCCGCACCAACGGCATACCAACAGAAAATACCCCCGTCTGGGAAGAGGGCCGCCGGCAACTGACGGCTGATGCCAAGGGCGGCTGCGTGCTGGTGACACCCGGCATCTCGGAATGCGAGAAGCGCATGAAGCATATCGCCTTAGACGAACATCTGCGCCTGATACACGTGCAGACAGACCCCATCACCGACTACTGGAAGCCGGAGCGCAGCCGTTTCGAGGCCTGCGCCAGTGGCTCATTGCTCATCCTGGCACCATGGGCCGAGGATATGCCAGAGTTCAAGAGCGACTACGAGCGTTTTCACTACCTGAACCACCTGGCCGAAGCCATCTGCAACATCAGTCATGAGACCCCTATCTCAATTCAGAATCCGCATGCCTAAGATTATGAGGACAGGTGTTTGATTTCTAGTCAAATGAGAGGAATCGAACATCTGTCCCCATGATACTGTTGGTCTTTAGTGCTTATGTGATGCAAAGATAACCATAAAATCTAACATAACCAAATATTTGCTTCGCATTTTATTAAGAATGGACATATGGACGTGGACGAATGGACGTTTTCCCAATATTTTATTTGTAAGAAGGGAAGAATAGATAAAATCGATAATTATATATTGTTATTCATATTATTATATATATTATAATATATATAATAATATGTTTATTGTCCTTTCATTTTTGAAAACACCAAAACGTCCATTCGTCCACGTCCATTCGTCCATTTCGTAGTGTTTTCAAAATGCTATTTAGATTCCCTATTATTTTTCTGCATTTTTAGCCCGAAAAATACCCCTCAAAAAAGGCTGTTTTTAGGATATTTTTTTGACAGTCTCAGATATTTTTCGTACCTTTGCATTGTCAATACGAAGGAGAAAAACAACGCCCTAACTAGCGAGAAAAATTTTCCTAGTGCACGAGGAAGTTTGGAAGCACGAAGGCGTATTTGAACCGGAAATTGACACAAGTAAAAAGATTAAACATTAATAATTAAACATTAAAATTTTAGTAACCATTTAAAACACATTTAGATTATGTCAATGAAAGTAAAAGCAAAAGAACAGTTGCAGAAGGTAGGCACCTACGCTGGTAAGTATCGCTACGTGATGATGCCTGAGTT
>Ga0256406_1002915_pt1 | contig 22762 bp, 16 predicted proteins | sample RumenRJG_03DNA_FD_185986 | JGI IMG/M metagenome (GOLD analysis project Ga0256406, IMG submission 185986) | Bovine rumen microbial communities from Lethbridge, Alberta, Canada - RJG_03 | ecosystem: Host-associated > Mammals > Digestive system > Stomach > Rumen | place: Canada: Alberta | collected... | reverse complement strand
AGGCTCACCCCTTCAGGAATATGATTACGGTCTACCGTCTCGTAGGTGACGGGCATGTCAGCCTCTATCAGACGGTTCATCTCGTCCTCAATGGCCTTTTCTTCCCTACGTGTGGGCTTATGGTCGAGGACATAGCTCATCTTGCTCTTCTTCCGCTCAATATGAGCATTTGTAGAGCGCTGACAGCCAAACATACGTACCATGAGTTGGTTGAGCAGATGCTCTGCCGTATGGGCCGGCGGGAACTCATCTTTGTTGTGCTCATTGAGCATGTAGGCGTTGTCTTTCATCTTTATGCTGAATTTCAAAATCTTTGCACCGTAAGGTGGCACCGTCATCTCCACAGCACCGTCTTTCTTCAATCCCAACTCCAGCTTCTCTCCTGTCAGCAGATCAGAAGCAAGCACATCGCGCTCCGGAAGACCGAGGAAGTCGAAAGCATGGGCCGGTATCGTGATGGAGACATGGACAATGGGCCGGGAGAAGTTGACAACAACGAGCAATACGTCATCGTCCTTCTTGCGGAGGAAGGCATATTGCGAACGGGGGTTGAACATCCACGTATGCGTGTTGACATACATGAGGTCGAAGCAGTCTCCCTCACGGACAGCCTTCTCACGGTTGGCAATCCGCAACACCTGCGTGTAGGTGCGCTGCAGCTCACGCTCCTTGTCGGTGAGCTTGTCAGCAGTGAAGAACTCTCTGTAGACAGAGTCCACATGCCAATAGTCAAAGATGGTAGTACGGCCGTCTACGCCCGAGAAGCCCTCTTCATCCATTCCCCGCTCACCAACCTCCTGACCAGCATAGATCATGAGGGGATTTTTCTGAAGCAACGCTGCCACGACAAGAGCCGGTATAGCCTGCGCGCCTTCACCACAGAAGAAGTCGCTTGCGATACGCTGCTCATCGTGGTTCTCAAGGAAATAGAGCATGTGGTCCTTGATGTCGTCGGTATTCTGCCAGCTATAAGTGATACTGTTGGCAGGGCGACGCTCACAGACCACATCACGCAGGCAGTCGTACATGCCGACTTTATCATAGAGATAATCGAATCCCGAAGCAACATAGGTACGATACTGATTAGTATCATAGACCTCACCGATAAAGATGATATTCGGGAAGCTCTCCTTGACAATATTCGTAGCATAAGCCCAGAAGTCATGCGGTACCATCTCCGCCATATCGCAGCGGAAGCCGTCAATGCCTTTCGCAGCCCAGAAGAGGAGAATCTCTGTCATCTTCTTCCACGTGTCAGGGACGGGATTATAATGATAGCTACGTCCACCGGCATCACAATAGTCAATACCATAGTTGAGCTTTACCGTCTCATACCAGTCATATAATCCGGGTGTGGCATTGAACTTATCATTACCTGTGCATTTAGCAGGAAATTCCACATAGGGAGAGAAGTCATCTTCCGCTGAAGCAGGGCTTACAAACTGATGTCCAGGGCAGTAGTAGAAGTTGTTTTGCGGGTCGAAATGCTTGCTTGTGTTGTCATCGGCTCCAAGATCACGCGTACCGGCAGGCAGGTTGATGCTCTTATACTCTCGTCCGACATGGTTAGGCACAAAGTCGATGATGACTTTCATCCCAGCGAAATGCGTGCGGCTGACAAGCTCCTCAAACTCACCCATGCGATTGGGCACGTCAACGGCAAGGTCCGGATCGATGTCATAATAGTCTACGATAGCGTATGGCGAACCAGCTTTGCCCTTGACCACAGAAGCATGCTGCCGCGGTATGCCATATTGTGTGTAGTCAGTCGTCGTGGCATGTCGCAGCAAGCCTGTATACCAGACATGGGTAAAGCCCATCTCATGGATTTTCCGCAGGCGCATGGTGTCGAAATCGTTCATCTTCCCCACTCCATTCTCGGCAAGCGTACCATTCTTCTTGCAAGTAGAATTACGGTTGCCGAAAAGACGCGGGAGAACCTGGTAAATTATTGTCTTCTTGTTCATCAAATCGAACTTTGGAGTTTAGCTATCCGGAGCAGACAACTGCTCCGGACCTCCTGATAGTTTAAGCGATACCTTTTACGGCAACAGCTTTGTCAATACGATGAATCATGCCCTGCAGAGCCTTGCCGGGACCGCACTCTGTGAAGTCGTCAGCACCATCGGCAATCATGTTCTGCACGCTCTTTGTCCAACGCACGGGGCTTGTGAGCTGAGCGATGAGGTTCGCCTGAATCTCAGCGGGGTCAGTATGCGGCTTAGCATCGACATTCTGATAGACGGGGCACTTAGGAGCTGAGAAAGCTGTCTTCTCAATGGCAGCCTGAAGCTCTTCCTTAGCAGGCTGCATCAGCGGAGAATGGAAAGCGCCACTGACATTCAGCGGAAGTGCACGCTTAGCACCTGCTGCCTTCAACTTCTCACAAGCCTCGGCAATAGCCTCCTTCTCACCTGAGATAACGAGCTGGCCCGGGCAGTTGTAGTTAGCAGCAACGACAACCTTGCCCTCTTTGCGAATCTCCTCGCAGACACCCTCTACCGTCTCGTCAGGCAGAGCGATGATGGCAGCCATCGTGCCAGGATTCTTCTCGCAGGCTTTCTGCATGGCGTTGGCACGTGCTGCCACGAGCTTCAGACCATCCTCAAAGCTCAGCGCACCACTGGCGACAAGCGCTGAGAACTCACCCAGAGAATGACCGGCAACCATGGCTGGCTGGAACTCGTCACCCAAGCAGAGGGCTGAAATAACGCTGTGGAGGAAAACGGCAGGCTGTGTCACCTTCGTCTCCTTCAGCTGCTCGTCAGTGCCAGCAAACATGATATCTGTAATCTTAAAGCCGAGAATCTCATCAGCCTTATCGAAAAGTTCTTTAGCAAGCGCGTTGTTCTCATAGAGGTCTTTACCCATACCTACAAACTGGGACCCTTGTCCAGGGAATACAAATGCTTTCATTTTTGTATGATAATATTTTAATTGTTGTCCTATAGCAGTATGTATCGTGATATTGCAGTCTATCTTTTGCAAAGTTAGCAAAAAAAATGCAGACACTCACCCACAATGCTGAAAACAAATGATAAAAAAGAAGAAATTGCAACCTGCATGCCCCCACCCTATCAACTGGCACGGTGATGCACGGCATTTGCCACGAATATCTGCGACATATGCCACAGACTTCCACGACATTTGCCACGGACATCTGCGACATATGCCACGAATATACGTAAGAGCTACCGCAAACTTCCCGCCAAGTAGGGAAATAAAAAAATCCCACCTACCACAAGGATAGATGGGATCTTTTTGGACATTATATTCGCGATCTCTGTTGAGAACCAAAAACAGGGAAGCTCCTTACTCTGCAGCTGGAGCCTCTTCCTCGGCCTTAGGAGCCTCCTCAACGGGAGCCTCTGTCTCAGCCTTAGCCTCCTCAGCCTTAGGAGCCTCTTCCTCAGCGGCCTTAGGCTCGGGCTTGTTCTCAGCGATGACCTTAACAGGAACCTTCACCTCTACATCCTTGTGGAAGTGAACAGTAGCCTCGAAGTCACCGACCTTGCGAGCCTCGTGCATTGTGATGATCTTGCGATCGATCTCAATGCCGAGCTTAGCGAGCTCTTCAGCAACCTTAGCAGGGCCTACAGAACCATAGAGATGACCTGTAGCAGCCACCTTGGCAGCCACTGTGACGACAACGTCCTTCAGCTGCTCAGCACGCTTCTCAGCCTCAGCCTTCTGAGCAGCGAGTTTGGAAGCCTGCTGCTTCAGGTTCTCAGCGAGAACCTTCTTAGCGCTCTCAGAAGCGATGACACCCTTACCAGTAGGGATCAGATAGTTACGGCCATAGCCGTTCTTAACGTTTACAATCTCGTTCTTGTAACCAAGACCGATGATATCTTCTTTCAGTATGATTTCCATTTCTTAGCCTCCTCCTTATTACTTCAACAAATCGGTTACGAATGGAAGCAGTGCAATCTGGCGCGCACGCTTTACAGCCTGTGCCACACGGCGCTGATACTTCAGAGAAGTGCCTGTGATACGGCGGGGAAGAATCTTACCCTGCTCGTTGAGGAACTTCTTCAGGAACTCAGGATCCTTATAGTCGATATACTTGATGCCGCTCTTCTTGAAACGGCAGTACTTCTTCTTCCTTGTGTCGATGGAAGGAGCTGTCAAATAGCGAATTTCGCCGTTTGCGTTGTTTCTTTTCTGCTCAGCCATGATTTATGCCTCCAACTTTTTAGCCCACTTAGCGCGACGCTTCTCAGCGTATGCAGCAGCATACTTGTCGAGCTTCACGGTCATGAAACGAATAACTTTCTCGTCGCGGCGGAAGCCGGTCTCGAGGGTGTTGATAACTGACGGCTCTGCCTTGAACTCGAGCAGGCAGTAGAAGCCTGTTGATTTCTTCTCAATGGCGTAGGCCATCTTCTTAAGTCCCCAAGCCTCTTCGTTCAGAATCTCAGCACCATTATCGGTGAGCAGTTTCTTGAATTTAGCGGCCGTTTCCTTCATCTGATCATCAGACAAAACGGGAGTCAAAATGAAAACGGTTTCGTATTGATTCATACTACTTTTAAATGAATAAATATATTATTTTGCAAAATGCGAGTGCAAAGGTACTGCTTTTTCTCTGAACCCCACCACCTTAACGCTGTCTTTTTCTGCTTTTTAACATTTTTCCCGCGCTTTGTAGCCTTTTTATCTGTACTTTTGCACCGGAAATGAAAAAGACTGTTCTATATCATCGCATCAAGTCGGCAGCAGAGAAGACATTTGCGTTCTGCGTCAGAAACACCGGAATAAGCCTCGTCTATTCGGGTGTCGTGCTCTATGTCATCTTCTATCTCACCGGGCTGACCAACTATAATATCCTCAATATCCTCCCGCTCTTACTCATCGTCATGGGCACTGTCGGCTTCGTACATAAGAAAAAGACAGAGGGGCAATATTAGGCCTGCGCTGCCTTCGCCGTCCTATAGATTTTGAATCCTAAGGCTGCAATGCAGATGCTCGTGATGGGGGCTAAGATATTGAAGAAGCAATAAGGCAGGTAAGTCAGCGTCGGCACATTGAGCACTGTCGACTGCGTCATGCCACAGGTGCTCCACGGAATGAGTACTGAGGTGACGGTGCTGGAGTCCTCAATGCTTCTACTCAGCAGCCGCGGCTCATAGCCTTCCTTCTTATAGATGTCTCCAAACATACTTGCGTTGAGCATAATGGACAGGAACTGGTCGGCGGCTGTGGCATTGAAGAAGATGCCGGAGAAGACCGTTGATGCCACAAGTCCGACACGCGTACGGGTAAGCGGGAGCACCAGACTCACGATATTTGTCAGCATTCCACTCGCCTTCATCACACCACCAAAACAGATAGCGCACAGAATAATCCACACGGTGTTGAGCATACCCGCCATGCCCCGTGTGGCCAACAGCTCATTGACAGGAGCATAGCCACTGTCGACATTCGTGCTGCCAAAACCGCTCTGCATAGCACCTTTGAATAACGTCAGTGCACTGACGTTATCGTGTCCGCCACCCGCCAACGTCAGAATCTCGGGTTGGAAGATGACAGCAAAGATGATGGCCAATACAGAAGAAGCAAAGAGCACGATAATGGCAGGCAGCTTGCGGTAGATCATCCAGGCAGTGGCTAAGGGTACGAGCAGAAGCCACAGACTAAGATTATAGGTTGACGACAAGGCTGTCGTAAACGCTGACGTATCTACCGACTCCGTTGACGGCACGAAGAAGCCTGCTACCAGAAAAATGATAAGTGTGATGGTAAAAGCCGGCACCGTCGTGATGGTCATATACTTGATATGCGTGAAGAGCGGGGTGCCACACAGCGACGAGGCCAAGACCGTGGTATCAGACAGGGGTGACATCTTATCACCAAAATAAGCACCGGAAAGAATAGCTCCCGCTGTCCAGCCGTCGCTGAAGCCTTCCGCCTTGCCGATGCCCATCAGCGCCACGCCGATGGTAGCCACCGTCGTCCACGAGCTTCCCGTCATCACCGACACGATGGCACTGATGACACAACTGGAGATAAGGAAGACATGAGGGCTGATAATCTGCATGCCGTAATAGATGAGCATCGGCACCACACCGCTGACCATCCACGTGCCCGAGAGCATGCCGATGAGCAGCAGGATGACAATCGGCGAACCGATACTCCCTACAGAATGATTGATTTCCTCTTCCAGCACCTTCCACGTGGTGTGGAAGAAGAGCATGGCGATGAGCACAGAGATGCCTGTAGAGAAGATGAGGACAAGCTGACTCGGACCCGAGAGCGCATCGATGCCATAGACGCGTATCGCTATGGCAAGAAACAAGATAAGGAAGAAGACAGGTAAAACCGAAAGAAAATATTTTAGAAATCTCTTCATAGATTCATTGACTTGTTAGAAACTTAGCTTTGCCAGACGACTTCTAAGTTCATCGGCTTTACTCTTTCTGATAGCGAGGGTGATAGAGCATGTGTTATCGAAATCCTGACTCACAATCCTGGGCTGCATCTCCTTGACGACCCTCATCACGCCATTCATCATAGGCCAAGTGAAAGTGTAGGTTATCTTCTCTTCCACGACCCTCTCTACGACCTTTGCCTTGCTGATGGCGTCATCGGCCGCCGTCCTGTAAGCTACTATCAATCCACCCGTCCCGAGATTGACACCACCGTAATATCTCACCACCACGATGAGGACATCGGTGAGTCCATGGCTGTTGATTTGTCCTAAGATGGGTTTACCGGCTGTCGACGACGGCTCGCCATCGTCATTAGCCCTGAATGTATCGCGCGCTGGACCCAACATATACGCATAACAGCAATGTCGGGCATCATAATACTTCTTACGGTAGTGGGCCACCAACTGCATGGCCTCCTCCACCGTCTCTACATGGCATGCAAAGGCGAGGAACTTACTACGCTTCTCGGTGTAGTATCCCTCGCCGTTAGATTCTATTGTCCGAAATGTATCTTCCACTATGACAGTTTATGTATCACCAGTCCGGACCTCAACTTTGGTTCGAACCAGGTTGCTTTCGGCGGCATTATCTTTCCGCTGTCAGCTATTCTCATGATTTGTTTCATCGACACAGGGTATAGCGCCAATGCCCATCGCATCTCGCCAGAGTCGACGCGGCGCTTCAACTCTTTCAGACCTCTCAGTCCGCCCACGAAGTCCACGCGCTTGTCGGATCGCAGGTCCTTGATGTCCATGAGGTCGTCGAGGATGAGCCTGCTGGAGATGTCAACATCCAACGAGCCTATCGGATCATTATCATCAAAGGTCCCCGGACGTGCCTCCAAACGGTACCAGTCGCCATCGAGATAGAGCGAGAACTCATGGAGCTTTGCCGGCCGGTATTCCTGCGGACCCATCTTCTCCACGGTGAAGTTCTTCTCCAGAGCCTTCAGAAACTCCTCCGGTGTCATTCCATGGAGGTCCTTCACGACTCTGTTGTAGTCAAGGATTGTCAGCTGACTGGCCGGGAAGCAGACCGCCATGAAGTAGTTGTATTCCTCTTTGCCGGTATGGTGCGGGTCTGCCTTTGCCTTCTCCTCGGCCACACGCGCGGCAGCGGCAGAGCGGTGATGACCGTCGGCAATGTAGAGGGTAGGAATCTTGGCAAACTCCTTCGTGATGGTGTCTATGTCAGCCTTGTCGCTGATGACCCACAGCTGGTGGCGGAAGCCATCCTCAGGAGCTACGAAATCATACTCGGGTTGTTGGGCTGCATATTTAGCGATGATGCCATTAAGCACCTCATCATCGGGATAGGCAAAGAAAGCCGGACCCATATTGGCATCGGTGACAAGGACGTGCTTCATGCGGTCGTCCTCTTTCTCACGCCGCGTGAGCTCATGGCGCTTGATGTGGCCGTTATGATAGTCGTCGGCCGAGGCTGCCACGACAATACCATATTGTGTCTTGTCCTTCATGCTCTGGGCATAAAGGTAATAGTTCTCCTCCTTATCCTGCACGAGCCAGCCCTTGGCCTGAAACTTTTCAAACTGCTTCTTAGCCTCGTCATAGACACGGGGATCATCGGAAGCGGTGCCATCGGGGAAGTTGATTTCAGGCATATTAATATGATAGAAGCTCATCTCATTGCCCTGGGCTGCCTTGCGGGCCTCATCAGAAGACAGGACATCATAGGGATAACTTTCCACTTTCTCGACGAGCTCTTTAGGCGGACGGATACCACGGAAAGGTTTTACAATAGCCATAATGTTTAGAGTTAGAAGTTGAAAGTAATGTTAGAAGATGAAAGCTTTTAGCTTCTTAGTGACGACTAAGAAGCTAAAAGCTAATAAAAAGTCTATTTGTTCACACGGAATTTCTCATCTCCCGTCTTGAAGAAGGCATTAATCTGATTGGCAGCAGCAATACCGGCATTGATGTTTGCCTCCGCTGTCTGCGCGCCCATCTTCTTCGGCGTAGAGAAATAGCGTCCCTCAAACTTTTGGAACTCTTCGTCCTTGTCAGGCTTGATATCTGTGATATATTTCAGGTCCTCACGCTCGGCAAGGAGCTTGAGCAGTCCGTCCTCATCAATGACCTCCTTACGGGCTGTATTGATAAGGATGCCGCCCTTCTTGAGCTGGCTCACGACGTCGTAGTTGATGCTCTTGCGTGTCTCGTCAGTAGCGGGGATATGCAAGGAGACGACATCGCAGGTCTTGAACAGGTCGTCACGATCCTTAGCGGCGTGAACGCCCTGAGCCTCTATCTTCTCAGCAGGAACAAACTCATCGAAGGCATAGACGTCCATGCCAAAGCCCTTGGCGATGCGTGCCACATTACGGCCTACATTACCGAAAGCTAAGATGCCGAGCTTCTTACCCTTCAGCTCGCTACCAGCCTTACCGTTGAAGAAGTTGCGAACGGTGTAGACGAGGAGTCCGAAGACCAGCTCAGCCACGGCGTTGGAGTTCTGTCCAGGCGTATTCTCCACGACGACGCCCTTCTCCTTGGCATAGGCAGTATCGATGGAGTCATAGCCAGCACCCGCGCGAACGACAATCTTCAGCTTGCCGGCAGCGTCGAGCACCTCTTTGGTCACTTTGTCAGAGCGGACAATCATGGCATCCGCATCTTTGACAGCGTCGAGGAGCTGCTGCTTATCAGTATATTTTTCGAGGAGCACGACCTCGTGGCCCTCAGCCTCAGCAGCTTTCTTGATACCTGCCACGGCAGCTGCTGCAAACGGCTTCTCTGTTGCTACTAATATCTTCATGGTTTTGGAATTTAGTGTTTTGCTTCAAACTCTTTCATGCAGCTCACCAGCGCGTTGACGCCCTCTAAGGTCTGAGCGTTGTAGCAGCTTGCACGGAAGCCTCCGACAGAGCGGTGGCCCTTGATGCCGACCATGCCCTTCTCGGTAGCGAAGTCGAGGAAAGGCTTCTCCAAATCCTTGTATTCATCGTTCATGACGAAGCAGATGTTCATCACCGAGCGGTCGCAGGCATCCACCGTACCACGGAAGAGCTTGTTGCGGTCTATCTCGTCATAGACAATCTTTGCGCGCTCCTGAGCCCGGCGGTCCATCTCTTTCACGCCACCCTGAGCCTTCACCCAGCGCATGGTCTCCAAGAGCGAGTAGATAGGCACCACAGGTGGCGTATTGAACATGCTGCCCTTCTCCACATGCGTACGATAGTCGATCATCGTAGGCAACTCACGCGGTGCCTTGCCCAGCATATCGTCCTTGACGATGATGACGGTAACGCCGGCCATAGCCATATTTTTCTGCGCACCGGCATAGATAGCGGTGTATTTAGACACGTCAACAGGACGGCTCATGATATCCGACGACATATCAGCGATAAGGGGCACCGGAGCGTCGATGTCCTTACGGCATTCAGTACCGAAGATGGTGTTGTTGGTAGTGATATGGAGATAGTCCAGATCAGCGGGGATGTCAAAGTGGTGGGGCAGATGCGTGTAGTTGTCGGCTGCTGATGATGCCACCTCCACGGTCTCACCGAAGTGCTTGGCTTCCTTCATGGCTTTCTTAGCCCATGTGCCGCTGTTGACGTAGCCCGCCTTCTTGATAAGGAAGTTGGCAGGAATCTGCATGAACTGCAGGGAAGCGCCGCCACCGAGGAAGATGACCGAATAGCCCTCAGGAATATCCAGCAGCTCCTTGATAAGCGCCACTGACTCGTCGACAACAGGCTGGAAGTCCTTAGCACGATGGCTGATTTCCATCAGCGACAAGCCAGAGCCATTAAAATCAAGAATCTGCTTGGCAGTATTCTCAATAACCACACGAGGGAGCATAGACGGTCCCGCGTTGAAATTATACTTCTTCATATCTCAATAGTTTTGATGGTTATAAGCAATCCGTTTCTTTTGAGATTGCAAACATACGGTTTTATTTCCATCCTGACAAATAATTTGTCATAAAATTCCAAAAAAATAGGCAATCCTTTAAGGATTGCCCATGAATATACAATTTTTATGTCAATTGATGCGCTCAATTCCCAAGTTTAGCATTTAGCAGATTGACCACCGCATCGGATAAAACCGATATGTAAGATTGCCCACCGCTCTCGGCCCGAATCATCACTTCACAATGGAGAAGTGCGCAAACTTCAGGAGGAGCTGTTTCTGTCCGGTTTGCTCAAAGTCCACGGTGGCTTTCTGGTTCTCACCCTGTCCTTCCACTCTGACGACCCGGCCCCGCCCGAAGCGCGGATGCTCTATCATAGTCCCCTCGGCGAGCTGCTGAAAACCTGACACAGCGCCTGCACCTGCACTGTTTCGGGGCATGGAGCGTCCACCATTCGTGACGGCCTTGGAGACGCGCGACCAGTTGCCACTCTTCCTGAGCTTCTGCTCAAAGGATTCCGAGAAGGGGTTCACGGCCGCCTCCGGACGATGCGGAGACGTCAGCTTCGGCTTGGGGTCGGCCATAAACCGATCGGCCACAGGCCGGGAGTTCTGCATGCGGCTGTTGTAGCGCGGTGCATCGTCGCCCCAAGCATGGTAGCCCGTATAAGGTTTGTTGATTTCGTAATCATCACGCCCGCCAAAGGGCAGCTCTTCACTCCATCGGCTACGCGAACGGCCATAGCTACTGCCATAGTCAGCAGAGCCACCTTCCGACCGCGTCTCTTTATATTTACCGTCTATCTCATCGATAAAACGGCTGGGCGAGACAAAGGCATCCATCTTGCCATAGCGCCAGCGTGTGTGCGCCCATGTCAGGAAGCAATGCTTCTCAGCACGCGTGATAGCCACATAGAGCAGACGGCGCTCTTCCTCAAGGTCCTTGGGATTATCCACGGACATCATGCTCGGGAAGATATTCTCCTCCAGGCCAACGACAAAGACGGTGTTGAACTCCAAGCCTTTGGCGGCATGCACCGTCATCAGCGTCACCTTGTCGTCAGAGTCGTCGCTGTTGTCCTGATCCGTCATCAGCGAGACCGTAGGCAGATAGTCCGCCAACGACACCCGCTCCAGGTTGCCATCCTCCTGCTGCGCCTGCACGAAGGCAGCGATGCCGGAAATCAGCTCGTCGACATTCTCGCGCCGGGCATCGCCCTCAGCCGACTTATCCTGCGCCAAATCGGCCTCTATCCCGCTGTTGGTGAGAATCTCCTTTCCCAACATCAATGCGTCTTTCGTGGTCAGTGCGTCCGTAAAGCTGCTAATCAGCGCCCGGAAGTTGTCGAGCTTTGTCTGCGTGCCACGATTCACGGCCAGCCCGTTCTCAGCAGGATGACAGATAGTCTCCCAGAGGCTCACCCCCGCCGCCTGCGCGGCATCCACAATTTTTGCTATCGTCGTATTGCCAATGCCACGGGCAGGATAGTTGATAACCCTGCGGAAAGCCTCCTCGTCATTGGGGTTGACAACGAGGCGGAAGTAAGCAATCACATCTTTTATCTCTTTCCGCTGGTAGAAGCTCAGACCACCATAGATACGGTAGTTGGCGCCCATCCCCGTCTCTGGCTTGCGCATCTCCTCCTCAAAGGTGCGGCTCTGCGCATTGGTGCGGTAGAGAATGGCAAAGTCGCGGTAATGCAAGCCCTCTTTCTGCATCAGGAGTTTAATCTCCCTACAGACGACAGCCGCCTCCCGCTTGTCGGAAGCCGTCTCATAGACGACGACCTTATCGCCATCAGCATTCTTACTGTACACATCCTTGTCTATCTGGTCGTGGTTGTGCTTCATCAAGGAGTTGGCGGCAGCCACGATATTCTGTGTAGAGCGGTAGTTCTGTTCAAGTTTGAAAAGCTTTGCACCCTCAAAGATCTTACCAAACTGCAAGATGTTGGCGATGTTGGCGCCACGGAAGGCGTAGATACTCTGATAGTCATCGCCCACGACACACACATGCGGGTTGCCTTTCGTGAGCAGTCTGACTATCTGCTGCTGGGCAAAGTTCGTATCCTGATACTCGTCTACGAGGACATAGAGGAAGCGCGAGGCATATTTCTGACAAATCTCAGGATGACTATATAATAATGTGTAAGTCTTGACAAGGAGGTCGTCAAAATCCATGGCGTTGGCCTGCTTCAGCCGCTGCTCATAGAGCAGGAATATCTTGTGCGTCTCCGGCATATTCCGCCGCCGGTCGCGTTGCAGCTTCTCTCCATCCTCAGCATACTGCGAAGGTCCTTGCAACTGGTTCTTGGCCATGGAGATAGCGGCATGCACGGCGGCTGGCTTATAGGTCTTGTCATCGAGACCCATCTGCTTGACGATATTCTTTATCAGCGAGCGGGAGTCGGTCTCGTCATAGATGGTGAAGTCCGATGTATAGCCGATATTCGAAGCCTCCACACGCAGGATGCGGGAGAAGATAGAGTGAAAGGTGCCCATCTGCAGATAGCGCGCCCGCTCCTCACCGACGATGGCGGCAATGCGCGCCTTCATCTCGTTGGCTGCCTTGTTGGTAAACGTCAGCGCCAGGATATTCCAAGGCTTCATGTCATAATGCTCTAAGATGTAGGCTATCTTGTAAGTCAGCACCCGCGTCTTTCCCGACCCGGCACCGGCTATGACAAGCTGCGGTGAGTCACAATAAACAACAGCGGCGCGCTGGGCGTCGTTTAATTCTTGCAATATCTGATTTTCGAGCATTGATAAAGATATAAAGTCTGAAACAAAATCTGTTAGTTAGAGCAGTAAGCAGCCCCCTACCCTCAGCGGCTGTCCACTCTGCTCTTATCGGTAGGTACCTCCTACTGCCGTCGTCGGGTCATAATCTTCACCCTCTTTCGGGAAAGACGGAATAAAGCGCATGTTGGCCATAATCTGCCGTTGGCGCTTCCGCATATATGCACTGGGATACTTCGAGGAGAAGCGGCGTGGGTTCGGGAGTGTGGCGGCAATAAGCGCACAGTCACTTCTGCTCAGGTCACTGGCCTTCTTGCCGAAGTTATACTCCGCGCATGCTGCCGTACCATAGATGCTTGGTCCCATCTCTATGGAGTTGAGATAGACCTCCATGATGCGGTGCTTGCCCCAGAACACCTCTATGAGCGCCGTGAAATACACCTCAAAGCCTTTGCGAATCCAGGAGCGCCCCGGCCAGAGAAAAACGTTCTTGGCCGTCTGTTGAGAGATAGTGCTGGCACCATGCTTCTTGCCGCCACGCAGATTGTGCTTAGCAGCATCGCCGATAGCCTGGAAGTCAAAACCATGATGGAGCAGGAAGCGGGAGTCCTCACTGGCCATGACAGCCACTGGCATGTGCGGTGACATCTCGTCGAGGGGAATCCAATGGTGATGGATGGTAAAGGAACCATTCTGCACGCAGCGGATCACCATCAACGGCGTGATGAATACAGGGATAAACCGATAGGCAATAACAGCAAGAATGGTGGAAGCGAAAAACGCTCCCACCACCCAGCGTACTATTTGACGGAATTTCTTCAAAACGTTTGCTTTAATACGTCAAAATGCTTAAATACCTCAAAATACTTACTTTAGCGTTCCAGCATTAGCAGCGTCGACCATAGCCTGAGAAGCATACAGATAGACCTCTACTCGGCGGCTGGCCGCGCGGTTCTCGGAGCCGTCAGCATTGGTGACGAGATTTGTCTCACCATAGCCGACAGCGTTCTTAATCTGTGAAGCAGAGACACCGCAGATAGAAGTGAGATAGTTCTTCACAGCGTTAGCACGGCTCTGAGAGAGTGTGAGGTTGAGCTGGTCGGAACCGTCGGAAGAGGCATAGCCCTGGATGTCTACCTGGCAGTCGGTGTTGTTCTTCAGCACCTGAGAAAACTTTGTCAAATCGGTCTTGGCACCAGCCTGCAGGTCAGACTTGCCCACCTTGAAGAGAATGCCATTGTCGAAGGTCACCTTCACGGCCTTCAGACCATTGGCGTCTGTCACCGTCTCCACCTTGGCGTTCTCCACCTGGGCAGCCTGGGCAGCAACCTTGTCCATATGACGGCCGATGAGTGTACCAGCGCCGGCGCCGACAGCGCCACCGATGGCAGCACCGATAGCGGCACCCTTACCATGACCGGCGATAGCACCGATGATAGAGCCTAAGGCTGCACCACCGCCAGCACCAATCAGCGTACCGGTTCCCTGCTTCGTGGAACAACTTGTGAAAGTGAAACCGCTCACTACGGTAAGCATGCACATGCCTAAAGCAACTGTCTTTACGTTCTTCATAGCTGTAATGTTTTTTATTTTTATACTATTTTCTTTCTGCAAAGTTACCCTTTTTTGGGCATTAAAGATTCATATGCAATCTTTTTTTATTAACTTTGCCGCAAAATTAATCATTTTAATCATCAGGGGAAAGGGGAAAAACCTAAAAAGAATAGGGAATACCCTATTTCCCACGTATATTATGGCAAAAGAATTAAAACAACTAACCAAGCGCGCTGACGACTACAGCCAGTGGTACAACGACTTGGTGACAAAGGCAGACCTTGCTGAGAATGCGCCTGTAAGAGGCTGTATGATTATCAAGCCTTATGGCTATGCTATCTGGGAGAAGATGCAGCAGCAACTTGACAAGATGTTCAAGGAGACCGGCGTTCAGAATGCTTACTTCCCGCTCCTCATCCCCGTGAGCTTCTTCGCCCGCGAGGCTGAGCATGTCAAAGGCTTTGCCAAGGAGAGTGCCGTGGTGACCCACTACCGTCTCAAGGCCACCGACGACAACAAGATTGTCGTCGACCCCGACGCCAAGCTCGACGAGCCCCTCGTCATCCGTCCTACCTCCGAGACGATGATCTGGCACACGTACAAGAACTGGATTCACTCCTGGCGCGACCTGCCTATCATGTGCAACCAGTGGTGTAATGTCATGCGCTGGGAGATGCGCACGCGTCCTTTCCTGCGCACCTCCGAGTTTCTGTGGCAGGAAGGCCATACCGCCCACGCCACCAAGGAGGAGGCTGAGGCCGAGGCACAGAAGATGCTCCATGTCTATGCCGACTTTGTAGAGAACTGGATGGACGTCCCCGTGCTGCAGGGTGTGAAGAGCCCCACAGAGCGCTTCGCCGGAGCCCTGAACACCTACACCATCGAGGCTATGATGCAAGACGGCAAAGCCCTGCAAAGCGGTACCAGCCACTTCCTCGGTCAGAACTTCGCCAAGAGCTTCGATGTCACCTTCCTCAACAAGGACAACAAGCCCGAGTATGTATGGGCTACCTCCTGGGGCGTCTCCACACGTCTCATGGGCGCCCTCATCATGGTCCACTCCGACGACAACGGTCTTGTGCTGCCTCCGCGCCTGGCTCCTATCCAGGTCGTCATCGTGCCTATCAACAAGAACGCCGAGCAGCTGGCTGCCATCACTGCCAAGCTCCAGCCCGTCATCGATGAGCTGCGCGCTGCGGGTATCAGTGTCAAATACGACGATGCCGACAACAAGCGTCCGGGCTTCAAGTTTGCCGACTACGAGCTCAAGGGTGTGCCCGTGCGCCTTGTCATGGGCGGCCGCGACCTGGAGAACAACACCATCGAGATCATGCGCCGCGATACCCTGGAGAAGGAGAATGTCAGCTTCGACGGCATTGCCGACCGCGTCAAGGAGACCCTCAAGGACATGCAGAGGAGCATCTTCGAAAAGGCAAAGGCCTATCGTGACGCTCATGTCTACGAGTGCAACAACTATGACGAGTTCAAGGAGCGTATCAAGGACGGAGGCTTCTTCCTCTGCCCATGGGATGGTACCGCCGAGACAGAAGCTAAGATTAAGGAAGACACACAAGCTACCATCCGTTGCATTCCTTTCGCCTACGACCAGAATGTGGAAGGACTGACAGACATGGTCAGTGGCAAGCCTGCCGTCAATAAGGTTATCATCGCACGTGCTTACTAATCCAGCCCCTCTAACCGTTTATAAAGCGAGCGCTGGCAGTGGCAAGACCTTTACCCTTGCCGTGGAGTATATCAAGCTCCTTGTCAGCGACCCGCAAAACTATCGCTACACTCTTGCCGTGACCTTTACCAATAAGGCCACGCAAGAGATGAAGCTACGCATCTTGTCTAAACTCTATGGCATTGCCAACAGTCTTTCCGATGCTGAGGACTATTATAAGAAGGTGAGCGAGGCTTTCCCCCAGTTATCTGAGAAAGTTATCCGCAATAGAGCCGCTGACGCGCTGGCAATGCTCGTCCATGACTACAATGCCTTCCGCGTAGAGACCATCGACAGCTTTTTCCAACGTGTGCTCCGCAATTTAGCACGCGAGCTCGGACTCACCGCCAACCTCCAGGTCATGCTCAACGACTACGAGGTAGAGAGTCAGGCCGTGGACAATATCATCGAGAACATCAACACGGAGAACGACCCGCTACTGGGATGGATTATGGACTTCATCAACGAGCGCATGACCGATGACAAGAGCTGGAATGTTATCAGCCAGATTAAAGAGTTTGGCAAGAATATCTTCTCCGACTTCTATAAGAACCACCAGGACAAGTTGCACAGCATCATGGACGATGCGGCAACCTTCCGGAAATACACATCCTCGCTGAGAGCGCTCAAAGCCAAGGCCGACAAGACCATGAAGGACTTTGCCGACCGCTATGCCGCCATCGCCAGCCATGCCGGCCTCACAGACCAATGCTACTCCCACGGACACAGCAATGCCCCCGGCTATTTCGAGAATCTCGCTTCCGGGCACTACTTCGGAGACAGCCCGAAGATGCCCAACGCATATATTCTTAAAGGTATAGCCGATTACAACTCCCTGGTCAAGAAGGCCGACATCAACAACCCGGAATCGCAGGTCATCTTCAGTGAGGTGGGACCCCTGCTCGAAGAAGCCGAGGCGGCACGCAAGAAAGCAGCCGTGACCGCCGTCTCCGTACAGCTGACACTTCAGAATATCAACCAGCTGCGGCTCTTAGGACGTATCGAGCAAGAGGTCAACAACATCAACACCGCCAACAACGACTACCCGCTCAGCAACACCCAGAAGCTCCTCAACAGTCTTATCGACAAGTCCGACTCCCCCTTCATCTACGAGAAGATAGGCGGACAGCTGCGCTATATCATGATTGACGAGTTCCAGGACACCAGCACCATCCAGTGGGAGAACTTCAAAGTTCTTCTGGACGACTGCATCGCCCACCAGAATGGCAGCCTCATCGTGGGAGATGTCAAACAGAGCATCTATCGCTGGCGCGATGGTGACTGGACGCTCTTGCAGGGGCTCACACCTGAGAACTATCCTGACAAGGTGAGGGTTGAGAACCTCGACACCAACTATCGCTCGCAGTCCAACGTCGTCGACTTCAACAACGCCTTCTTCAGCAAGGCGTCGGAGCTCACAGCCACGACCTCCTTCGCCGACCTCTCGGAGAAGCACATGAAAGACGACATCCTTCACGAAGCACTACAGATAAAGTATGCCTACGAGGATGTGGCGCAGAAGGTACCTGCCAACAAGCCTAAAGCCGGACTCGTCAGCGTCGCCCTGCTGCCCAATGACAGCTATGAAGCCCTCATGGTGTCGAAGGTTCAAGCCACCTTGGAGATGCTTCTTGGCCAGGGCATTCCAGAGAATAAGATTGCCATCATCGTCAGAAAGAATAAGCACATCAAGTTTCTCGCCGACTACTTCCTGCACAATGCCATCACCGTCAACGGCCGAAGCTTCAAGGTCAATATGGTCTCCGACGAAGCTTTTCGCCTCGACGCCTCCCTCGCTGTCTGCGTCATCGTGAAGGCCATGGTTCTGCTCACCAACCCTTCCGACAAGCTCACTCAGGCCTTTCTCGCCAAAGCTTATGCCACCATTCTCGCTCAGGAGAACGGGAGCCAGCTCTCCGAAGCCGACCTCTTCCTCAACGACAAGGGCGTCGCGGCAGCACTGCCCGAGGAGCTGACCACAGAAAGGTCCACGCTGCTCTCCATGCCGCTCATCGACCTTGCCGAAAAGTTCTATTCCATCTTTCATCTGAAGGTTCTCAACAGCGAGAGCGCCTATGTCTGCGCCTTCTTCGACCAACTCGCCGGCTTCCTGCAGAACCATATCGCCGGCATCGACGCCTTCATAGAAGAATGGAATGAGAGCCTCTGCTCCAAATCCATACACAGTGATGAGATTGACGGCATCCGCCTGCTCACCGTGCACAAGAGCAAGGGCCTGGAGTTTGACAATGTCATCATGCCCTACTGTGACTGGCAGATAGAAGACCGGCGCGACATCCTCTGGGTGGAGCCGGGGCTGGCGCCCTACAATGAGCTCGCCGTAGTGCCCGTCAACGTCAACCCCAAGCAGCTACAGATGTCTGTCTATGCCGAGGATTATGAGCGGGAGCATCTGAAGAATCTCGTCGACAACCTCAATGTTCTCTACGTGGCCTTCACACGCGCCTCCCGCAACCTCTTCGTGATAGGCAAGAAAGACAGCAGTGATTATCCGTCCATGACCCTCCAGACCATACTCCCGCAGTTGGCGGAGTTGCACATGGAGGAAGAGGAGGCCGAAGACGGGACGCTGACCTACAGCTTCGGGTCGCTGAGTCCGTCAAAGGTCTCTCCTAAGGATGACGAGGCTGACGAGAACCAGGAGCCGAACGTTTTCCTGCAGAAGAGCAAGGGCATCGACATCACCATTGACGACACCACCTCGAAGGTAGACTTCCAGCAGAGTCATGACAGTTCTGATTTCATCACTCCGGAAGACGAGCTGGAGGACAAACAGCGGATACAGGAGTATATCCAGACCGGAAACATCCTCCACCAACTCTTCGCTGCCATCCACGACTATACAGACGTAGACGCTGCCATCGACCAGCTCGAGTACGACGGCATTCTCTACAACCATCCCATGACACGCCAACAGCTCAAGGCCTTCATCGAAAAGAAGTTGGCCATCCCGCAGATTCACGAATGGTTCTCGCCACGCTGGACCGTGATGAACGAGTGCTCCATCATCTATTATGATGTAGCTAACGACCGCATTGACAAGCGGCGTCCCGACCGCGTCATCTACGACGGCAAGGAGATGATTGTCATCGACTTCAAAACGGGCAAGCAAAATGAGAAGCATAAAGTCCAAGTGGGGGAATACGTCTCCCTCCTCCAGCAGATGGGCTATGCCCATGTCAAGGGCTATCTGTGGTATATCCGCCACGATGATATCATCGAGGTCTAAGCCGACAGCCTCGACCGTTCATGGAAAAATATATATTACTCAAGACAGATGACATTTCTACAATACGTTGCTAAAGATATCCTTGCCAAACACGGTAGCGAAGGTCTGGCTGATGTGGCGGTGATATTCCCCAACAAGCGAGCCTCCCTCTTCCTGAACCAGGCATTGTATGAGGAGACGGGGCACCCTCTGTGGAGCCCTGCCTACTATACCATCAGCGACCTCTTCCGACAGCATTCCACCCTTACCGTACCCGACCAGATGTCGCTCATCTTCAAGGTTTACAACATCTACACAGCGCTGACAGGGAGCAGCGAGTCGCTCGACCATTTCTTCTCTTGGGGTCAGCTCATCCTCGCCGACTTCGACGACCTCGACAAGAACCTCGTCGACGCCGACAAGCTCTTCATCGACCTCGAGGCCTGGCAAGAGATGCGCGACTTCTCCTTCCTCAGCGAGCAGCAACGGAAGAGTCTGGAAGATTTCTTTGGAAAGGTCACCGCCGACACCGACTTGCAGAATAAGTTCAACGAAACCTGGAAGATATTGCGGCCCCTCTACCATACCCTCAGGGACAACCTGCGCAAGCAAGGCCTCGCCTATGAGGGCATGCTCTACCGCGATGTCGTAGAGAAAGGCATCACCGACCTGCATTACAAGCACTATATCTTCGTAGGCTTCAACCTCCTGCAGAAAGTCGAGCAACGTCTCTTCCGCGACCTGCGCGACAAAGGCTTGGCGGAGTTCTACTGGGATTATGACAAGTATTTCATGCGGCCAGGACATGAGGCCGGGCGCTTCATCAGCCAATATATCGAAAAGTTTCCCAATGAGCTCTCTGCAGCCAGGGCTTCTGCCGGCATCGACCCCGACGACCTCTACGACAATCTCTCCCACCAGAAAGACATCACGTATGTCTCTGCCCCTACTGAGGACATCCAGGCTCGCTTTGTCACTCCATGGCTCAACGACCACCTCAAGGCCAATACGCCAGAGACGGAGAAGTCAAAGACGGCCATCGTCATGGCCGACGAGCGACTGCTACAGAATATTGTCCACAGTCTGCCTGCCAACATTGGGAAAGCCAACATCACCACTGGATACCCGCTCTCGGCCTCACCAGCTGCCACACTTGTCTACGCACTCCTCAACCTCCAGTTTCAGGGGCTGACGGGCGACGGCGACCACTACCGTCTGTCGGCCGTCAACCAGCTGCTCCGGCATCCGTACGCCAAATTCATCTCCGACGATGCCCCCGACCTCTTCAATGCTCTCAACGAGCATAAGACCTTCTATCCTTCCCGCCGACAGCTCACAGAAGGCTGGGGCGAGAAACTTGCCGTTGTCTTCCGCAAGCTCACTCCCGACACGGCCCAAGGCCATGGCGACGAATACCCCATCCTGCCTTGGATTGCCGAAGTGCTGCAGGCCGCAGGCATCGGCTCCCGCGATTTGAAGGACGCCGACCTGACCCATGAGGCCATTTTCAGAATGTACACTCTCATCCACCGCCTCAACGACCTCATGACGGTGACAACCTCTGGACTCGAAGGAGAGCGGGATGGTAAGCAGCTGGTCAGCACCACGGTGCTGCAAAGACTTCTCTCACAGCTCATCAATGCCACGTCAATACCGTACCATGGAGAGCCGGCCATCGGCGTGCAGATCATGGGCGTCCTGGAGACCCGCAACCTCGACTTCGACAATGTGCTGCTGCTGTCTTGCAACGAGGGCAACCTGCCGAAAGGGGTCAATGACGTCTCCTTCATCCCGCACACGCTCAGAAAGGGCTTCGAGATGACAACGGTGGAGAATAAGGTGGCCATCTACTCCTATTATTTCCATTCCCTGCTACAGAGAGCCAGCCATGTCACCCTCTGCTACAACAATGCCGCCGACGATGGCAAGCAGGGCGAGATGAGCCGCTTCATGCTACAGTATATGGTGGAGAAAGATTCCCAGCAAGTCATCCGCCGACGCTCCTTGCTGTCAGGGCAGAGTGTGGCCACGGTCACGAGGTCGCCGAAGGAGAAGACAGGCATCGTCAGGCAGCGGCTCGAGGCCATCAGCTCGCTGTCGCCATCGGCTCTCAGCAAATACCTGCGCTGCGAGCTGCAGTTCTACTATTCCAGCATCTGCGGTCTCCGTGAACAGCAGGAAGACGCTGAGGAGATAGACAACGCCGTCTTCGGAAACATCTTCCACCAGGCCGCCGAGCTCATCTATAGGAAGCTTGGCGGAGCCCGGTATGAACACACCATCATGCCCGAGGATATAAAAGCCATGCTCAAGGACAAGGCAGGCCTCGACACCATCCTCGACCAAGCCTTCCGTGAGAAGCTCTTCCTGGTCAAGGACCCCGCCTTCCAGCCACACTACAACGGTCTGCAGCTCCTCAACCGCAACGTACTGCGCATCTACCTCGAAAGGCTCCTGCGCCTCGATGCCACGACAGCGCCTTTTGACATATTGGCATTAGAAGAGGAATTCTACGACAAGATGACATTCCACGTCAATGGCAAGGTCAGAACGCTGCGATTAGGCGGACGCATCGACAGGCTGGACAGAATCAGCCGCAACGGAAAGCCGCAAATCAGAGTCGTCGACTACAAGACCGGAAAGCCCCTCACCTCCTCGGCACCGGCTGTCAAGGAAATCTTCCAGCCCGACTTCGTCGACTCCAAGCATACGGTGTATTATCTGCAAGCCTTCCTCTACGCGGCTATCATCCGCCGGGGACAGCAGGCGAAAGCCTCTGTAAACAAGGATAATAGCCCCGTAGCGCCAGCTCTGCTCTTCATCCGGCAGGCGGCCGCCGACGACTATAATCCCATCCTCAAAGTCAAGGACGAAGGTGCGGAAGGACGCAAGAGAGCCTCCTACTCCACCGTCGACGACATCAATAAGAAAGAGGTGTACGACGACTTTGCCCAAGGGCTCAGAGACCTCCTCCACGACATCTTCGACGAAGAGCGACCCTTCATGCCCACACAGTTCGTGGACCGATGCGAAAACTGTATCTATAAAAATATTTGTGGGATGTAGATGTTTTTGGCATAAACCTTGCAAGTTGTCAGATTAAAACACTAAATTTGCAACGATTATTCATTTAAAAGAAAGGAAGATAACACATGACCAGTCAGTTTTCACCAAAAGTTTCTGAGATCCTTGCCTTCAGCAGGGAAGAGGCGAC
>Ga0256406_1002914_pt1 | contig 22768 bp, 19 predicted proteins | sample RumenRJG_03DNA_FD_185986 | JGI IMG/M metagenome (GOLD analysis project Ga0256406, IMG submission 185986) | Bovine rumen microbial communities from Lethbridge, Alberta, Canada - RJG_03 | ecosystem: Host-associated > Mammals > Digestive system > Stomach > Rumen | place: Canada: Alberta | collected... | reverse complement strand
AAGAATAGCACCGGATCCTTTTCGCGTGCGGCGGGAACGGCCTCGGCGGCCAGATGATGGGAAATCCATACATCCGGCCGCCTTTTTTTCAAGGAGGAATAATCTTGCGATTGCCATAGCGAAATGTAGAAAAAAAGCTCCCAGGAAGGATTCCTATGCTATAATGGGTTTCGTTGCTCCCGTAGCTCAGCCCGGATAGAGCGACCGCCTCCTAAGCGGTAGGCCAAGGGTTCAAATCCCTTTGGGAGCGCCACTTAGGATAAACGAGATACTGCGCCCGTAGCTCAGCCCGGATAGAGCACAAGCCTCCGAAGCTTGGGGCCAAGAGTTCGAATCTCTTCGGGCGCACCATCTGGAATAAACGGACCCTCGCGGTCCGTTTTTCTTTTTCCGGACTTCCGGAAACGGGCAAAAACTCGTATACTGGGAGAACCATGATCCGACGATTCATGCTCCGCATTGCCAACATGAGCCGTAAGGAGAGCCTGATCTACCTGATCCTGCTCACCTTCTTTTTCGTCGGAGACCTGATCCTGCTCGTTGTCGGGCTCATCTTCCATTCCTTCTCCGACCCTTCCTTAGACCCGCCCTGGGCGATCCCGATGATCATCACCGCCTTGGTCCTGATCTTCTGCTGCCTTTTCACCATCATGCTCTCCTCCCTCTCGAGCAACTACGTGAAGCGGCATCCGGAAGCGAAGAACAACGTTGCGAAGAATCCCGAAGAGAAAAAGTAAGACCGAGGAGAGAGTTGCCTCTCTCCTCTTTTGTTACCGAAGAAAAGCCCTCTGCTTTCTCGGCAGAGGGCAAGAGGGCTAAGGATTGAGGACGATTTCGGAGTCGCCGGCTAATGTGTCCGTCGACCCGTCGTGATTGAGAAGGAAGGAGAAGGTCCAGGTCGTCGCTGAGGCCGCGTCCTCGTCAAGCCGCTTAAGGAGGACGTTATTGGACGGTCCTTCCTGGACGGTCAAGATCACGCTCTTACTGTCATCGGTTCCGTTCGTGACCTGGATGGTGTAGCTCGAGATCTGGTAGAACATCTTCCCGGTCTCGTTGTCCATCGAGGTGACGGCGATGACGTAGTCGAACGTGAAGGAGCCTTCCTTACTGTCTTCATAGGCAAAGCTGAGGTTATTGCCCGTGAAGTAGGTGGCCGCGTTCGAGACCATGGAGTCGAAGAGCGAGCTGTAGTCGGATTCGTCGACCTGAAGGCCCTTGTCGCTATAGATCGGGTAGGCGCTCCGGTCGGTCAGCTCGTTTCCGTTCTGGTCGTAGACCTTCGCGGTATAGCTGTCCTCGTCCTTCACGAGGACCGTCTTCGTGTACTCGGCAAGGTTCTCGCTGTAGTCAATCAAGGTCAGCCGGTAAGCCGTCTTCGTCGTCGAGGCGACCGGCGTCAACGGGAGCGTGTTACCGGACGCATCCTGAACGGACATTCCTAACTTGGCATAGGAAGGGGCGCAGGTGTTCTGGTCGTATCCTTCTAACGTCACCTCGTCCTTCTTCGTGTTCGTATCGGTCTCCCGCTTCAGACGGAGAGTCGTACCCGTATAGCCGCTCGAGACCTGGACGCAGGCGGAGTCCATGTTCTTCACGACGTCTCCGGCCTTGGCTAAGAGGGCAATCCCCTTCGGGACGGAGTACTGAGAGGTCGTGGTCGTGATCTTCTCGCTGATCTTCGTCCGGTCGACCGTCGAGGCGTTTCCGCCGATGTCGAGGTACATCAGGTAAGCGCCGGTTCCGCCGCTCACCGAGCCGAGGGCGAACTCGCCGTCGTTCATCGGGATCTCGAAGTAGTAGGCAGCATCGGTCGTCAGGCTGTCCTGCTTCTTGATCCAGGCCGTGTCGAAGACCATGGTGTATCCGCTCGGAACGCTGGTCGTCACGGCATCGATTTCCTCGTCCGTCAAAGACGTCGTCGTTCCGATGGCGCATTTCTTCCGCTCCCCGTTCAGGGTCCGGAACCAGTACGGAGCAGAATAGTTCCCGTCCGAATACTGGTAGACGTAGGAATAGGCCTTCCCGGTTTTGTCCGTCCCGGTGTACTGATAGACTCCCTGGATCTCCTTGATGTCCTGAATCTTCGTCTCGTCGCTGGCGTCCCGGAAGATCCGGTGCAAGGAGAAGAAGGAGTCGTTCCCGCTGAAATACGTGCCGGCGAGGAAATTGATGTAGCCTTTCTCCTTGAGGTGGAAGTCGATGGAGTCCTCCGGGAGCTCGTAGTTGGTGTGGCTCGTCCCGTTGACGGAGACGTAGTCCGCCGTGATGAGGTGGTCCTTGGAGAGGTTCGCGTCCATGAAGTGGAGGCCGTAGATGTAGCTGTCGGAGCTTGACGAGATCACGGAGTTCAGGGAATTGAGGGAAGTCGTGAATTTCTCGTAGGAGGACGCATCCGAAATGGTGTGCGAGCGCGCGGAATCAATCGTGTAGACCTTGCTCGAGACGATGCTCGTGCCGTTCGTGCTGTTCGAGAGATCCGAGAGGCTGTACTGAGAGACCCGGATGTCCGCTCCGATTCCGCTTCCTTCGTAGGCCCCGGAGATGACGTAACCGGTGTTCTTGTCGGAGACCTTGGACGTGGAGCTCGAGTCGAAGTTGAGTGGGAAATAGGTATCGCCCGTCGTATAGGTGGCGTCCGCTCCGGAGGCGGTATATTTCGTCTTCTCCGCAAAGGAGAGCGTCCGGTCGACGCTTACGTTCGTCGAGCGGAAGGTGTAGGAGGTGCCATCATCAGAATAAGCATAAGCCCCCCGGTACTGGTAGAGATACCACGTCGTCCCGTCGTAATCCGCCGTCAGGTAATTCCCGTCTTTCTTAAAGGCCGCCGTCGAGATGGTCGAGGAGAGGGAAACGTGGGTGAAATCGGAATCCGAAGAAGAGGGGGCTACTAGCGTCAGATAGGAGACGTTTCCATTCACCATCGTGTAGTAATAGCCATAGGCATCGACGTAGAATCTCGCTGCCGAAGAGGAATTGCTCGCCCGGGAAAGAGAGCCGTTGCTGACGCTGAGGTAGTACGTCGACCCCCAGGAAGAGTAGTAGCTGATGGTGTACTGCGTCACGGAGACCTTGGAGCTTAAGAGCCATATTCCGTTGAGGTAGCAGAGGTATCTCTGGTTCGAGGAAATCGTGCCGGCCGTCGCGGAATACGTCCACGTCGTGGAGCTTGCCGTGGAGGTGCTTAAGGTTCCGTTATTGTCGTAGAGATAGGTCTTCACGAAGTCGTGGTAGGGATCGTAAGTGAAGATCGTTCCGTTCTCGATGTACCAGGACGTATCCAGGCTGCTTGAAGAGGCGCTGTTGGTCAGGCCGCTCGGCCCTAAGGCGAGATAATGGCCGCTGCCGTCCGAGATTGTCTTCGGGGCCGTGCCGTTCGGGGTCGACTTAAGAGTGACGTTCTTCGTCTGACTTCCGGCCACCATATGGGAGCTCGCACCAGAAAGATAGAGGAAAGTGGAATTGGTATTCCCTCTGGAGTTCTTTCGCTTGACGAAGGAGTACTTCGCCGTGACGTTGCTGCCGTCGGTCTCGCTGTTATAGGCATCATAGCCTTCGCTGTTGTCCTGCGGCCAGGAAACCCGGTAGGAGGATTCCGTCGTCGCCGTCGTCTTCACGCTCGTCACCGGGTCTCCCGAGGAGTTGAACGTGACGGAGACGTCGGTCTGCGAGGAATAGCTGTAGATCGTCGAGTTCTCGTAGAGCGGCTTGATGTGGTTGTACATCGTCTCCATGTCGATGGATCCGCCCCAGCCGCTCGAGTCGCCGTTTGCTCCGGCGACGTAGGTCATATCCTCGACGTACGGACTCGAAAGATTCGTCACCGAGCGGTAGACGGTGTCCTTATAGGCGTCCTCCGCATAGCCGACCAAGGTGTAGTCCGAGACGTGTGGGAAGGACTTCGAGGTCGTGGTGGTGTAGTTGGAGACGCTGCCGTTGAGACTCAGGGTCGACTCTGTCGTCGAAGAGCTCGTGACGCCGACGTTCTCTAACGTCCCGTTGACATAGCCGGCCGCGATGCCGACCAAGGTGTCCGAAACCGACGAGGTCACGGACGCGCCGGCCAGGTTGAAGTCGCTGATGCTTAAGACCGAGCTCGAGTAGTCGCTCGGGGAGGTCGTATTGACCTCGCCGACGACGCCGAAGAACCCGACGATGTGAGGCTGGGCGAGAGCGCTGCCGAACCCCGAGACCGAGGAAGGGTGGACCGCGTAGGAGGAGAAGTCGTTAGAAACCTGAAGGTTCGAGACCGTGTAGGACTTGCCGTCCTTCGGCCGGCTCGTGAAGTGGCCGACGAAGGGCTTTTCCTCCGTCCCGACCGGAGGAATCGCCGTCGAAAGGGTGGACATGTCGATGTCCGAAGCGAGCTCAAAGTAGTACTGCTGAATCTTGCCGGAGCTGTCCGTCTGGTTGAAGTAGCCGAGGTCCTGAAGCCAGGCCAGGTTATAGACATGACGGGGGAGGGTCAGCCCGAACGGGTCGTCGGCCGTTCCGCTTCCGTAGGCGAAGTAGGAGCCGACGGCCGAGCCGGTGGTCCTACTATCGACCTCGGCGTGATTCGAAAACCAGGCCAGGGCCGCAGAGACCGAGGCCAGAATCGCCCCGACGGCGAGGAGGAAGCTACCTCGTAGGAGAGTCTTTTTCCCGTTTCTCATAAGGAAATCCCCCAGTCGCTGTCAAACCCGATCGTCTTTTCCCCAGCGGCGTCCATGACGACGTCGTTTCCGAGGTTGATGGAGAAGAGGGCGTCGAAGAGGCTGAGGTCGTACTCAGCCACGACGACGACCTGCTTGGCATCGGAAGGGAGGCTTGTTCCATCAAGGAGGGACAGGCTGGTCTTATAGCTTGCCGAGGAGTCGAGGAAGCCCGAAGCGTCAAGAGCGGAGACGAACTGGACGGCGGTCGTCCCGGAGACGGAGGAAGCGAGGTCAAAGACCGAGCCGGTCGCGCTAAGCGCAGAGGGAAGGGTCGCCGTCCGGAAGGCCAGCACGTTGCTTAGCGGGTTTCCCGAGGCCAGGAGAGGGTTCTTCGCCCGGACGCTCGAGGTGGAGGATTCGTCCTTCCTGAAGAGGCTCTTGTCGTAGGCCGTCTTCGTGAACAGGCCGACGCTGGCGCCTTTCCTCTCTTCGTCGGAAAGGCCGTCCCGGAGCGTCAGGACGTAAAGGACCGCCTTATTGTGCTCAAGCCGGTTGTACGTGGTCAAAGCCACCGAAGTTCCCGTCTGGGTATAGCCTCCCTCCTTCGACCAGTCGAACGTGTAGGTCACGCCGGCCGTCGTGTCGAATTGGTAGATGTCGCTGGCGCTAGCGCTATCGGCCTGGGGATAGATCTCCAGCTTCGTGAAGGGGAGCGGGGAGGGCTGGATGCGCAGAAGGTCGTTGTCGGCCTGGACCTGCCGGTAGACGGAAAACCAGGCGAAGACGCCGATGAAGACGGACAGCAGGGAAAAGAGCGACATTCCGGTCGCCAGTCCCAGCTTGAGCCGATACTTCCGGTTATCGTCCATCCTGATCCTCCCTCCAAAGCAGAATCCGCTGCAGCCACGAAGAAACGAGCGTTTCAATCTGCTGGCAGCTGGCTGTCCCGGAAGGACCCTGTAGCTTTGCGCCCCTGCCTTACGACAGGTTAGCCTTTTTCAGTCACCAAATCATAACAAGAGAAAGAACTTCAGTCAAGAAAGAGGGGTTCGCCGGTAGGGCTTTCCCGGCAGGAGGCCATGGGAAACGCAGGAAGATTTCCTCGGGCTTTGCCCCGGGGCGAAGAAGGGAAACCGGCCTCCCCTCGTGCCGGACCTGGGGCAGGATTCGGATTCCGTGCCAACGTTTCCCTTCCGGATGAAGTTAAGGCGTTGTCCTCCTTGACGAAGGGGACCTCCGTCAAAGGGTGCCTTCTTCTCCCGAGCTTCCTTTTGTGGCTTAGTAGCCCCCGGCGCTAAGCTCCTCCGGGTTCTCCGCTTCGAGGAAGACAGTGAGTCCGTTCTTTCCTAGAAGCGTCATCACGGCAAAACTGAGAAGTAGGAGGAACGCCCCAAGCTAAGAAGGAAGGGCGAGGATGGCATCCCCGGGTAAGCAGACCGGATTCTGCCAATGGTAAGTGACGCGGTCCATAGGCTCAAGGTCAGGAACAGCCTGTCCTGGTCCCTGTCGAAACGGCTCTCCGCAACGTGGTTTTCCTTCCCGAGTCGGCTCTCGTCCTTCTCGTGTCCCTTCGGGACTTCTCTCCCGGTAGGAGGGATGCCGGTTTTGGGCGAAGAAAAAGCCTTCCTTGTTGGAGGAAGGCTCTCGACAAGGACGAAACGGTCGGTTTACGCCTGGGGCTTGCTCCTCTTCACGGCCCGGAAGTAGAAGACGAGCGGTACAACGACAAGGGCAAGGATCCCGAGCGCCAGGAGATAGCCGTAAGCGGAGGGGACCGTGATCATGACGCCGGGATAGGACGGGTTCTCGACCTGGCTTCCGTAGGCCCGGTTAAGCCCGTCCCCGAGGAAGGGGCCGATCACCATCGGGAGTGCGACGACGAAGACCATCCTTACGCCCATGTAGCTTCCCTCCTCCCCTTCGGGGACGTACTGGCGGAGAAGCGCGTTGACGACGGTCGGGACGCCGACGTAGCCGAGGATGAGGATCGTCCCGCTGACCATGCTGTAGGCGGTTCTGGCCGTGCTCCCTTCCGAAGAGACCTGAGGGATGAAGTACATCAGAAGGATACCGAGGGCAAAGAGAACGAAGGTCGGGACGATGAGCCGGTTCTTTCCGAACCGGTCGGAAAGGAAGCCTAAGAGGACCGAGAGGACGGAGCCGACAAGAAGAGAGACGGCCATTACCAGGGCAAAGGGGGTTAGTCCTGTTCCGGTGTTGGCAATCCCGCAGGTCCGCTCGAGATAGACGAGGAGGTACGGGAAGAAGACCTGGCAGCTGACGGCGTAAAGGAAGTAGATGAGGAAGATCCAGTAGAGGAGCGGATTCTTCTTCACGGAGGAAGGACGGAACCCGTCGAGGAGAAGCTTCCCGTAGGAGGCCTCGCTCTTTTGCTCCTCCTCCTTCGGAACGAGGAAGAAGGAGAACAGGCCGATCAGGGACACGATCCCGCCGAGAAGATAGAAGAAGAGGTCCCAGCGGGCGTCGTTCGCCCCCTTGGCGGAGTCGGTGGTCAGGCCGTTAAAGCCGACAAAGAGGACCAGCATGGCGACTAAGGGAAGAACGGAAAGGACGCCTTCGACCTTCCCCTTGTTCTCCGGCTTTACGTTCTTCGTCACGTAGGAGTTGAAGGCGGCGTCATTGGCCGTCGAGCCGAAGAAGGTCATCACGCTGTCCAGGACGAGAACGCCGAGAGCGGCCGAGGAGGAGGAGAGAGCGACGGGGAGAAGCTCTCTCTTCGAGTTGACGTTGAAGAGACCGAAGGCCGCGGTCGCAAGGCCCCAGAGCAGATAGCCGACGGCGATGAAGAGCTTCCGCTTGCCGACCTTGTCGCTCAGGGTTCCCATCAGAAGCGTCGTCAGGGTGGCGACGACGGCCGAGAGGGCGGTAGTTAAGGCGATGTCGAAGGAATAGTCGAAGTTCTCTCCCGGCGGGGCGGAGAAGTTGAGGTAGGTGATGTAGGTGTTTAAGTACATGTTCTCTAACGCCCAGGCGAGCTGGCCCGCCAGTCCGACGAGGATGAGAAAAAGCCACATCCGAGCCCCGACGGGGTGACGTCCTTGTTTCTCCTTCATGATTCCGATTCTCTCCTTGGCAACATTATAGCCCCGGTCCGAAGGAAGAACGAGCCCGGGAACCGAGACACGGACCTTCTTTCTGTGCTAAAGTCAAGGCATGATCTTGATCCGGATCGAGGGAGACGAGGCAAAGATCGTCCTCTGGCTGAGGAAGGAAGAAAAGACCCTCCCCTTTTCCTACGACCTTCAAAGGGAAAAAGAGGAGGGGAAAGGATTCACGGCCGAGGAGACGGAATCCCTCCTCCGTCTTGTCTATTTGCTCCGCCAGGCCGCGGAAGAAAACGGAGGCTTCGACGTCAAGGAGGATAACGACCTCCTAGGCGGTCGCTCTCTTTCGGAGCTGTTGGACCAGGACGAAGCCGGTAAGGAGCTCTGCCTGGCCTCCTCTTCTTTGGGCGAGGAAGAGGACGAGGAAGACGACTGGGAACAGGACTGGGAGCGGAATGCCCCCTACTACTCCTCGGCCGAGAAGAAGGAACTATCCTAGGACGACTTCCAGGACCATCATCAGGGCAAAGCCCAGAATGAAGCTTCCCATCGCCCAGTGGTGATGGCCGTCCTCCCTCGCCTCGGGGAGCACCTCGTCGAGGGTGACGTAGATCATGGCGCCGGCGGCAAAGGAAAGGAGCCACGGCGTGACCGACTCGAGCTTCGCGAGGAAGAGCGCCAGGACGCCGAAGAGGGGCTCGACGGCGCCGGAGGCCGTCCCGAAGAGGAAGGCCTTGCCTTTCTTCATGCCGTCGGAGAACATCGGGATCGAGACGGCGGCCCCTTCGGGCACGTTCTGGATGGCGATGCCCAGGGCCAAGGTGAACGCCGAGAGGCAAAGCGCAGCGACGTCGTCCATTCCGGCATGGCTTAAGGCGAGCCCGCAGGCAAAGCCGACGGCGAGGCCCTCCGGAATGTTGTGGAGCGTCACGGCGAGGAAGAACCGGAGGTTCTTCGACCAGGCGACGTTCTTCGGTCCTTCCTCGACGTCCTGGAGAGCATGGAAGTGGGGAACAACCTTGTCTAAGGCAAAGAGGAGGAGGGCGCCAAGAAGAAGGCCGGTTAAAGGCGGAAGGAAAGCAAACGAACCATAGAGGGGGCTTGCCTTGCTTCCCTCGATGGAAGGGAGAAGAAGGCCGAAGAAGGAGGCCGAGACCATGATGCCGCCGGCAAAGCCGAGAATCACGGCCTTCATCCGCTCCCCTAATGACTTCCGGAAGAAGAAGACGAAGCTCGAACCGAGCGTCGTCGCTAGGAAGACCATCGACAAGGAGATCAGGGAGACAAAGACTGGATCGGAAAGATTCAATTTCATAAGTAAGATACCTGCCGTAAGGATTATACGAGAGAAGCCAAGAGGAATGAGGAAGGACGAAAGAAAGAACGGCCGGCCAGGAAAAAAAGAACTTTTTCCCCCTCGGATCTTGCCCTTTACCGGAATCCTGGTACAGTATTCCTGAAAAGAGGGCCCACATGAAAGACCAGTTCCGAACGAATGCTTCCTCGATTTCCTTCATCGATGGGCTGAGGACGGCCCTCAAGAACTGCACTTCCTTCTCCTTTGCCGTCTCCTTCGTCAAGATCTCCGGCCTTTCCCTGATCCTGCGGGAGATCCGGGAAGCCTTAGCGCGGGGCGCCACGGGAAGGATGCTGACTTCCGCCTACATGAACTTCACGGACATCCCCTCCCTAAAGGAGCTTCAGAAGCTCAAGACCGAGTATCCTCGCTTCGACGCCCGGTTCGACTTCGACTGCTTCGACGGCTTCCATGCCAAAGGATACCTCTTCCGTTTCCCTTCCGGGGTCTCCCTGACCATCGGGTCCTCGAACCTCACCCGCTATGCCCTCGAGAAGAACGTCGAATGGGATCTCTCCTTAGAAGAATCCGCCTCCTTCCCCTCCTTCCTGGAAGCCAGCAAGGACTTCGACGTCCTCTGGTCGAAGACCCTGCCTCTGACCGACGAGCTGATCGACCGATACTCGAAGCGCCTCGAGACGGCCCCTTTCCGCTGGGACATGGATCTCGTCAGCCGTTACGATCCAAGCGCCCTGAGGCCGAACTTCATGCAGCAGGAGGCCTTGCGCGAGATTGCCCGCTACCGGGACATGGGCGAGAAAAAGGCCCTGATCGTCGCCGCCACCGGTTCCGGGAAGACCTACCTTGCCGCCTTCGACGCGCGGAACTTCCAGGCGAAGCGCCTTCTCTATGTCGTCCATCAGGAAAACATCCTCCGGGCCTCGGAGAAGAGTTTTGAGCTCATCTTCCGGAACAGCCGGACGTACGGCCTCTTTACCGGCACCGAGCAAGACCGGGACAAGGACTTCCTCTTCGCCACCAACCAGGAGCTGAGCCGCCACCTGACGGAGTTCCGGAAGGACGAGTTCGACTACATCGTCCTCGACGAATGCCACCATGCGGTGGCTTCCTCCTACCGGCGGATCCTCGACTACTTCCAGCCGGAGTTTCTCCTCGGGCTTACGGCCACCGCCAACCGGATGGACAACCAGGACGTCCTTAGCCTCTTCGACCGGAACATCCCGTTCCAGCTCTCTCTCGCGGACGCCATGCGCAACGACCTCATCGTCGGATTCCACTACTTCGCCATTAAGGATCCCTACGTGGACTACTCGCTGGACACTTCGGACCCGGGTTCGGTGCGACAAATGGTCCGTCAGATCGTCGACCCGAACAACGTCCGCTTCGTCGTCGAGGAAGTACAGAAGCACCGCCCGGAAGGGAAGCTTAGGGCCTTAGCCTTCTGCCGGACCGTCGACCATGCGATGCAGATGGCCCAAGGCTTTAACGACCTCGGGCTACACGCCACCTACCTGAGCGGGAACGACGACGCCGGAACGAGGCAGGAGGCGATGGAGGAGCTAAGTGACGAGGACAACCCTCTCGAGGTCGTCTGCACGATCAACCTCTTCAACGAGGGCATCGACATCCCGCCCGTCAACATGGTCCTCTTCCTTCGGCCGACAGACTCGCAGACCGTCTTCTGCCAGCAGCTCGGGCGGGGACTGAGAAAATACCCGGGCAAGGACTATCTCACAGTCCTCGACTTCATCGGCAACCGCTATCAGCGTAGCGCCCAGATCGCCCTGGCTCTTTCCTCGTTCCAGCCCCAGGGCTACTCCATCGAGAAGACGGCCCTAAGGACCATGGTGGAGACGGAGTTCCGGGGCCTGGACCTGCCGATTGAGATCCACCTTGACCCGGCTTCCATGGCGGAAATCCTGGATAGCATCGACCGCATGAACTTCAACCGGGCCGACTACCTGAAGTCCGACTACGAGAAGTTCAAGGCCTTCCTCAAGACCGACCGCTACCCTTCCCACATGGACTACCTCCGCTGCCCCGACTCGCCGAACCTGATGCGGTTCATCCAGGCGCGGATCGGCGGGAGGAAGTCCGGCTCCTACTACGGCTTCCTGGAGCGAATCGGCGAGACGACCCTGCCGCACTTCACGGAGGAGGAGAAGGCGCTTCTGACGGAGCTTAGCGACCTTCTCCCGCTCGTCCGTCCGGACGACTACTCGATCCTTCTCTCCCTCCTTTCGGGCGACAAGGACGAGAGGACGCTGAGAGAGGAAGACGCTAGCTACGGGGTCTTCAAGGAAAAGCAGTTTGCCCATGCCCTAAGCTACCTGAGCGGAATGTTCTCCTCCCGGCTCAAGCCCTGGTTCTTGACCGAACGGGGAGGACGATGGCTTTTTCCGGCCTCCTCTTTCTCTCCGGAGTTTCTCGACCACCTAAAAGACCTACTTACCTACGGGCTTACCCGCTTCGAGCAGGAGTTCGGTCGCTTTTCCTCGACCTTCCTTCCCTACCACACCTATTCGACGCAGCAGATCCTGATGCTTCTCGGAAGGAAGGACTTCGCCCAGTACCTGAGAGGGACGGTCTACCAAGGGACGGAAGGAACCCTCCTCGTCGGCCTGAAGAAGGACAGCAGCCTCGAGGAGCGGCTGAACTACAAGGACAAGTTCCTCTCGCCCACCCTCTTCCAGTGGGAGAGCGAGAACGGATGCACGATGACCAACGGGAAAGGCGAGAGCGTCCGACGGATGAAGAGGGTCCACCTCTTCGTCCGTAAGGTGAAGTCCGAGGACGGCATCACCCTGCCCTACGTCTACGTCGGAGACGGAACCATGACCAAACCCCGGCCGAGCAGCAACCCAAGCCAGTCCCTCCTCTTCGACGTCCGCCTGGACCATCCCGTCGAGGAGCGTTACCGCCAGGACCTGCTCGTCCCGGAAGAAAGGAAGGAAGCGTGAAACGAATCGTCGTCGCCGCCGTCGCCCTCGTCGAAGGGAAGAAAGTCCTCGTCACCCAGCGGGGCTACGGGGAGTTTCAGGGCGGATGGGAGTTCCCCGGCGGGAAGGAAGAGCCTGGAGAGACGCTGGAACAGACCGCCAAGCGGGAGATCGAGGAGGAGCTGAAGATCGAGATTGAGATCACCCGTAAACTCGTGACCGTCGAATACGACTATCCGCGCTTTCATCTCACGATGACGCTCTTTGCCGCGCGCAAAACGAGCGGAAAAATCACCTTCGTCGAAGCCGAGGACGCCCGGCTGGTCACGGCCGAGGAGCTCGACTCCGTTCCTTTCCTGCCAGCCGATAAAAGCGCTATCCCCGCCCTGAAAGAATACCTTGTCTCCTTGTCCTGAAGGGCTCTTTTTGCCGAGGAAAAGCGTTCTTCCGGTCTTTTCTTTCCGCCCGGTTCTTGAGCTCCGTTTTCTTTTTCTCGGTCCGCTCTCGAAGGGAGAAGCGCACAAAGAAGAGAAAAAACTTTATGCGGGAAAATAGTTGCTTTTCGTCAAAGGTTAGCCCGTTCTAATTTACGTTTTTGCACTGAAACGCGAAAAAGTGAGTAAGTTTCCTGCTTGATTATGTTAGTATAATTAAGTAGTGTTAACGACCAATGCCTAGGAAAGGAGGGCAGCTCGGAGATGGATAAGCACGCTCGGATTTGTATCGTCGGCGGTGGTCCGGCCGGTACGTCGATGGCGATGTACCTGGAGAAGAACGGGTACGACAACTACGTCATCTACGAGAAGACGGGACGGGTCGGCGGAAAGGCTTTCTCGCCGAAGATGATGGTCAAGACGAAGGACGGCAAGGAAGAGATGCGGACGATCGAAATGGGCGCCGTCATGGGCTGTGGCACCTACTTCGCCGTGCACGAATGCGAAGAGTTCGGCGGAGCCACGCATGCTGACGGCCCGGCCATGGGACGCCGCTTCACCAACGTCGACGGCACTCCCCTCAAGAGCAGCAAGCTCGCGCTTCTGAAGAAGTACATGAAGATGAAGAAGCTGAGCCGTCTGCTCAAGAAGAAGTACAAGGGCTATGACGTCAACGGTCACCGTGGCGTCGCCCAGGGCCGCTATGAAGGACCCTGCCCGTCTCCGGAGATGAAGCTTGCCCATATCGAGGGCGAGAACCCGAACCTGAAGGATCTCTGCCTCCCCTTCAGCGAGTTCCTCAAGAAGAACCACTGCGAGGATGCGGAACTGGTCTGGAAGGGCCCGTTCACTTCCTTCGGCTACGGCTACTTCGACGAGATTCCGGCAGCCTACGTCCTGAAGTACCTCGACGCCTTCACGGTCGCCCAGTTCCTCTCGACCGGGAACCTCTGGACCTGGAAGAACGGCACGGAGTCGATTTGGCAGGGCGTTAACGCCCACCTGAAGCATCCGGTCGTCCTCAACAGCGAAGTCACCGCGGTCGACCGTTCCGGCGAGAAGGTCGTCGTCACGATCAACAACAGCCAGAAGGAGGAGTTCGATAAGCTCATCCTCTGCACCCCGCTGGAGCTCTTCCTCAAGTACGGCGATCCGACCGACGAGGAGAAGGAGCTGTTCTCCAAGATCGAGCATAAGGAATACTTCACGATGGCCGTCCGGCCGGCCGAGAAGGACGCTCCGGACATCTCCTACTACTACTTCGCCAACATGACCCCGGAGACGAGAGGCCATCTGATGGTCTTCTACCACCGGTGGCCGGACTGCGGCCCGCAGCCGCTTGTCACCTTCACGCTTCGTAACCACGAAGGCATGGAGGACATTCCGTTCGAAGAGGCCAAGGCCACGACCCTGAAGGACATGGAGATCTCCCATCTCCCGGTCGAGAAGGTCGAGCGGATCGACGACTGGTACTACTTCCCGCACGTTTCCTGCAAGGACTACGCGGAAGGCTGGTACGACAAGGTCGAGGCGATGCAGGGAAAGAAGAACACCTACTATGCCGGCGAAGTCATGTCGTTCGGCGACATGGAGGAGACCGCGGAATACTCGCGGGACCTCGTCCGCCGGTTCTTCCAGAAGTAGAGAAAGACGACGTTGCAGGCAAAAGGGACTGGTCCCCATTCCGGGCTAGTCCCTTTGCCCTTTCTATCAAGCAAGGAGAGAGTCATGCCAGAACAGTTCAAGACTTGCCGTTCCCAGTATGAAGGGGAGAAGGAAGTCCATAAGGAGATCCAGAAGCTCGCTCGGCGGATGACCGATTGCGTGGCCCATAAGATCAAGGGTGTCACCACGGTCGACGAGGAGTACTGGGCCATGCGGGAAGTGATCACCGACGAGATGGCCCATATCGCCAACAAGATGAAGATCCGCCGGTTCTACACGATCGAGCAGCTGATCAAGATGAACAAGGACATCGAGCCGGCAAAGCTCCAGCAGCTGATTGACCAGATGTCCGTCATCGGTATCCTCGAGTACGACTATTCGGACCGCTACGATGATAACGGCCCGACGAAGGAAGCCCGGACCAAGCGCTGGCGCATCCCGTACTTCGTCCCGGGCGCGGCGGAGCTTTTCAACTCCTCCAAGGACCGGGTCGACAAGAACCCGGCCGTCGCCAACGCCTTCGAACGGATGACCTTCCACCCGTTAGCCGGCATCACGGAGATGATTCCTCCGGGAGGAGACGGCGTCGGCATGCACGTCATTCCGGTCGAGGAGGCCGTCGGCTTTGAGAACAAGGCCGTCAAGCTGGAGAAGATCTCCTACTGGCTGAAGAAGTACGACGGCCATCTCGCCGCCGGCATCTGCTCCTGCCGCTATTCCCGGGCGAAGCTCGGGGAAGGCTGCATCGACGACTGCGACGACTGGTGCATCCAGGTCGGCGACATGGCCGACTACGCCGTCGAGACCCACCGGGCCCACTACATCACCAAGGAACAGGCCTTAGACATCCTGAAGAAGGCGGAGAAGAACGGCTTCGTCCATCAGATCACGAACATCGATGGCGAGAACAAGATCTTCGATATCTGCAACTGCGACGTAAAGATCTGCAACGCCCTCCGTACCTCCATGCTGTTCAACACGCCGAACCTCTCCCGGAGCTCCTTCACGGCGAAGGTCGACCCGACCCACTGCGCCGCCTGCGGCCTCTGCGTCGAGTCCTGCCCGGCCGGCGCCGTCAAGCTCGGCCAGAAGCTCTGCCGGAAGGACGGAAGCGAAGTCACCTATCCTCAGGCCGTCCTTCCCGACGCCATCAAGTGGGGCAAGTACGCCTGGGACGAGAACTACCGCGACACCGCCCGTCTTTCGGATACCTACCTGACCGGCTCGGCCCCCTGCAAGGCGGCCTGCCCGGCCCACGTCCCGGTCCAGGCCTACCTCCAGAAGGCCAAGGAAGGGAAGTACCTCGAATCCCTCGCCCTCATCAAGACGATGAACCCGTTCCCGGCCGTCTGCGGACGGGTCTGCAACCGCAAGTGCGAGGAGGCCTGCACGAGAGGGACGATCGACGCCCCGGTCTCCATCGACGCGGTCAAGAAGTTCGTCGCCGACTATGACCTGAAGAGCGAGCATCCTTACGTCCCGGAGAAGACCGTCGCCAACCTGCACGGCTCCTTCGGCGAGAAGATCGCCATCATCGGCGCCGGCCCGGCCGGCCTCTCGGCGGCCTTCTACCTGGCCAAGATGGGCTTCTCCCCGGTCGTCTTCGAGAAGCACGAGCAGCCGGGCGGCATGATGATGTACGGCATCCCGTCCTATAAGCTCGACAAGGAAGTCCTGAAGAAGGAGATCGACGTCATCCGTGAGCTTGGCGCCGAGATCCGCTGCAACGTCGAGGTCGGCAAGGACGTCACCATCGACGAGCTGAAAAAGGAAGGCTTCAAGGCCTTCTACATCGCCATCGGCTGCCAGGGCGGAAGACGTCCGGGCGTCCTTCATGACGATGCCCCGGAGACGGACGTCGCCGTCCACTACCTCCAGGACGCAATGGCCAAGGGCCAGCCGGACTACACCGGCCGGGTCTTAGTCGTCGGCGGCGGAAACGTCGCGGTCGACTGCGCCCGCAACGCGGCCTTACGCCATGCCGCCCACGTCTCGATGGTCTCCCTGGAGACTCGGGAGACGATGCCGGCTAGCTCCAAGGAGATCGAGGAGACCCTCGCCGACGGCGTCGAAGTCCTCAACGGCTGGGGACCGGAGGAAGTCCTCGTCAACGAGGAAGGCCACGTCACGGGCGTCCGCTTCAAGAAGTGCCTCTCCACGATCGACCCTCAGACGCACCGGTTCCATCCGGTCTACGACGAGAAGACGACCATGGAAGTCGCCTGCGACTACATCGTCTTCGCGATCGGCCAGGCGATCGAATGGGGTAACCTCCTCAAGGACCATCCGATCCAGTTCTGGCACGGCAACTACCCGGTCGCCGATGCCCTCACCTACCAGACCTCCGACCCCGACATCTTCGTCGGCGGCGACGTGCTGACCGGACCGAAGTTCGTCATTAACGCGGTCGCCGAAGGACACTTTGCGGCCGACTTCCTCGCTCGCCACGTCCGGGAGAACGCCTCCCTGACGATCGGCGCCGAGCGGCATAAGTTCATTCCGCTCGACAAGGACGACATCCGGGTCGACACCTACGACACCCACGGCCGCCAGGAGCCGGAAGGCCGCTTCGAGAACGCCAAGCCCTTCGAGGAGCGGGTTCCTACCCTGACCGAGGAACAGGTGCATACCGAGACGAGCCGCTGCCTCTCCTGCGGACGGGCCGTCGTCGATCCTCACAAGTGCATCGGCTGCGGCATCTGCACGACCCGCTGCCACTTCGACGCAATCCACCTCCATCGGGACCATCCGGAGATGACCGACATGCGGAAGGCCGAGGACAAGATCTCTGGACTTGCCGCCTACGCCATCAAGCGGGAGTTCAAGATCATCGCCCATTCCGGCTCGAAGGAAGCTCGGATGATGGCGAAGAAGCGTAAGGCCTACAAGAAGGCGAACAAGGCCTTCGCCAAGACCCACCCCGACACCGGAAACGCGATCACGGAGCAGGAATACTTCGGAACGAAGTAAGGCATGCACGAGCTCGGAATCGTCGTGAAGGTCATCGACATGGTCGAGGACTTCTGCGACAAGAACGGAATCGACGAGGTCGACGCTCTCGACCTCGAGGTCGGGGAAGTCTCGACGGTCGTCCCGTCCTACTTCGAAGACTGCTACCGCTGGGCAATCAAGGAGACCAAGCACATGAAGCACTGTGCCCTCAACCTGATCCCCTTGAAGGCGAAGAGCTACTGCCGGGCCTGCGGAAAGACGTTCGACACCGTGAAGTACGGAAGGAAGTGTCCTCACTGTCAAAGCGAGGACACGTACCTTCTCACGGGGGACGACGTCACCATCCGCTCCGTCCGGGTGAAGGAGAAGAAGGAAGGGAAGGAAAACGGAAAGAGGAAGGAGGGCTAGCCCTCCTTCCTCCTTTTATTTCTTTCTTAGGTAGATTCGGTAGTCGTGAGGACTCTCCTCGGCAAGAAGAAGGTCGAAGGAACCCTGATAGAAGCCAGCCTCCTCCTTAGGCGAGAGGAGGTCCCGGCTAAGATGCGGATCGTGGTGCGCCGGATGCGATCGAAGCTCCGCTCTTCCCTGGTCGTGGAGAAGGAGGAAGAGGCCTCCCTTCCGTAAGGTTCGTAAGAGCGCATCCTTTAGCCTCCCTCGGTCCAGGAAGTGCGGGTAGGCGTCAAAGAGGACGACGGCGTCATAGCCGCTCTCCCTCGTCTCGTAGAAGTCCTCCTTCCGGAAGGAAAGGAAGGGATTTCCGCTGGCCTTCCTTCTCGCCTCCTCGATCATCCTGCCGCTAATGTCGATCCCGAGGACCTCCCTCTTCGTCTTCTCCTCTAGCAGTGCAGTGATGGTTCCTGGGCCGCAGGCGACGTCCAGGACCTTGTCCCCTTCCTTTAAGGGGAGCGCCTCGATGAGCTTCTTCCGGTGAAGGAGGATAGAGTCGTCCTCTTCCTCATGCCAGGACGGGGCCAGGGCGTCAAAGAAGGTCTCGATCGGACTCATGCTTCTTGCTCCTTGAGGAACGACTTCAGGTCCTGAATCTGCTGGAAGCCTCCGTAGTTTCCTTTTAAGGAGGCTTCCTCCTTTGTCATGTCCTTACCGAGGAAGGTCTCGTAAATCTCCTTCTCCTTCTCCTCGAAGGAGAAGCCTTCGTAGAGGGAGGGATAGGCGGTCGAAGCGATGTAGTAGCTGTCGATCAGGGCGACCTCGATGTTGGTGTAGTAGGCGTTATAGGGAAGAAGAAGATAGACCTCGCCGTCCTGGACAGCCTTGACGGCGTCGAGGATTGTCTCGTCCTGCTGATATTCCAGGAGGGTCTTCTTTAGTCCCGCTGCGTCGAGGTAAAGCTTTTCCATCTTCTCTCCTAAGGCGAGGAAGGCTTCCTTGGTCAGAGCGGTCTGTCCCTGCCCCTGGACCATCGAGGCGTCCGAGGCGACGTTAGAGACCCCGGCAACCTCGAAGGGCGGGAACGTGATGTGGGTCGAGAGGTAGTCCGTCTGTCCCCAGTTGCCGATGCCGGCGACATAGGCCTGGACCGGTCCGGCTTTTTCGGCTTCCTTTGCTTTTCCTTCCAGCTCCTCCTTCGAGGCCTTCAGGTAGTCGACGAGCTCCTTCGCCCGGCTGCTCCGGCCGAGGACCTCTCCTAACCCTAAGTAAGAATCATATAGCTTCGGGTCGAAAGGACCCTTCGGTCCGAAGGAGAGCGAGTAGACCTTGGCGCCGGTCGCCTCCGCCATCTTGTTGGCATCGGCTGCGTCGGAGTAGGCGCTGACGATGAGGTCCGGCTTCAGGGAGAGAAGCTCCGTGAGCGGGATTCCGGCCTTCATGGCTAGAGGCCCTCCTTTTCCGGCGCTCTCTAGCCCCCGGAAGGATTCCTTCTTGGCGTCATAGTACGGCCTTCCTACCCCTTCGAAGGGAGAGGTAGCGGTCCTCCGGTCGGGGGAGTCGATGTCCTCGACTCCGGCAAGAAGGCTTACGTCGCCCAGATAGGAGTACGCCCTCAAAGCGCCCGCTCCGACACAGACGATCCTTTTATAGCTTCCCGGGACGTAGTCGTCCTTCCGTCCGAGCCCGTCCGTGACTTCGACGGGAGTCTGCGCCGAAGGGGAGGAAACCGAGCCTCCCTTCGAACAGGAGAAGAGGAAGAGAAGAGAGAACGCCGTCGAGACAAGCTTCGCAAGTTTCATGCCTGCTTTTTCCTTTCATAGACGAAGGAGACGTTCCCGTCTTCCTCGATTCGTTTCATCTTCACCCCGTACGTCTTCTCGATGTTTTCTTCCGTTAGCGTCTCTTTCCCGCCGGAGAGAAGAAGTTTTCCCTCCTTCATCCAGAAGAGAACGTCGCCGATCTCCGCGGCCTCTTCTAAGTCGTGAAGGGAGACTAAGACGGTCTTTTTCTCCCGAACGAAGTCCCGGAGGAACTCCAGCACCTGGATCTTATGGGCAAGGTCGAGGTTTGCCGTAGGCTCATCGAGAAGAAGAAAGTCGGGATTGCCGGCGACCGCCCGGGCAAGCCCGAGCATCCGCTCCTGCCCTCCGCTCAGGGTGGTCGCGATCCTTTCCTTCTCCGAGAGCAGTCCGGCGAGAGCTAAGGCCTTCCGGGCTTCTTCCTCGTCTTCCCTCCCCGGCAAGGCACCGTAACAGGGAAGTCGGCCGAGAAGGACGACCTCCTCGAGCGTCAGAGGCGGGAAGCGAAGGTTCTGAGGAAGATAGGAGACGGCATGGTAGCGGTCCGGGCTCTTCCATCGAAGCAGGTCCTTGTCCTTAAAGGAGACGCTTCCCTGGCTCGGTTTGAGAAGACCGGAAAGAATCCTTAGGAGCGTGCTCTTCCCGACCCCGTTAGGGCCAAGGAGGACGCCGATCTTTCCTTCGGGAAGGGAGAAGCTCACGTCCTTCAGGACGTTCTCTCCTTTCCTTTCGTATCCGGCCGAAAGATGGCTAACGCAGAGCATGCCGTCCTCCTTTCTGCGGAAGCAGGAAGAGAAGCAGGAAAGCCGGCGCGCCGAAGAGCGACGTGACGGCGCCGACCGGAAGGGCGGTCGCCCTTCCGATCCACCGGGTGAGCATGTCGCAGAGAAGGAGGAGGATGGCCCCGAGAAGGGCGCTACCGGGGATCAGGGTCCGGTGGGCATAGCCGAAGAACCGCTTGAAGAGGTGCGGCGCCACAATCCCGACGAAGCCGATGATGCCGCAGAAGGAGACGGAGAGGGCCGCAAGAAGGGAGGCAAGAAGGAGGGTCACCATCCGTAGGGCCGTAACCTTCACTCCGACGGAGCGGGCAAACTCCTCGCCGGAAAGCAGGGCGTCATAGCGGGAGCTATAGAGAACGAAGAAGGCGAGGCTCGGAACAAGCGCCAAGGCCAGGATGCCGTCCTCCGGCAGGGTCAGCCGCTCGAGGCTTCCGAAGCTCCAGCCGACCAGGGCCGAGAGCGTCTCGTCCTGGGCGAGGAACTGGCAGAGGGTCGTCAGGGCCTGGAAGAAGGCCGCCATGGCGATGCCGACGAGGACGACGGTCGTCGGCTCGAAGCGGCGGAAGCCGGAAAGGAAGAGGGAGAGAGCGATCGAGAGGAGGGCAAAGAGGAAGGCGAAGCCGGAAACGGCAAAAGGATTCGAGGCGACCCTCGAGAAGCCAACGGCGCTCGTCCCGTAGAAGAGGAGCAGGAAGAGGTTGGCGCCGAAGCTGGCGGCGTTGCTGACGCCGAGCGTCACCGGGGAGGCCATCGGATTGTCCAGGGAGGTCTGCATCATGAGGCCGGAAAGGCCGAGGGAGGCGCCGACCAAAAGGGCGGCAAGGGTCCTCGGAAGCCTCAGGTAAAGCATGATCCGGTTGTTGGCGTCGCTGCTTCGCTGGAAGAGGCCGAGGAAGACCTCGGAAAAGGAGAGGTTCGCGTACCCGGCGAAGAAGGAGCCAAGGAAGCAAAACACGACGATGATAGAAAGAATCCCGATCGCAATCCGGGCTTTCTTCAAGGAGGAGGGTTTCGTTGTTCGGTTAGTCACGTTGAAAGTGTATCATAACTCAACAGGGAAACCTAGAAAAATACAGAATACGGATTTTTGTTCGGTTCCTTCTGTGGAAAACGAACATTGTGTTAGACTATGCCCAGCATCCCGAGAAGGGAACTAAACGAAGGAGAAAGAAGCATGAACCGGAAAGAAGAGAAAACGATCGAGGCCGTTCACGAAGCCCTGAAAGACCTAATCCAGAAGGAGGACTACCGGAGCATCACCACCAGCGACCTCATCGAGAGAAGCGGCATCTCCCGCAGCACCTTCTATGCCCATTTCCGGAACAAGGACGACGTCCTGGAGAGCATCTGCCACGACATCTTCCATCACGTCTTCTCCTCCTCCTTAAGGCCGGAAGCCGGGCACGACTTCTCCCGGCTCCAGGCCTTTGACTATCCCCACATGCTCGTCCATCTTTTCTATCACTTCCAGGAGGAGAAGGGCCTGATTGCCGCCCTTCTCTCTTCCAGCGCCTCCCACTCCTTCGACGAGTCCCTAAGGCAGGAAGCTAGGCCCCTGATTGAGGCCTTGCTTCCCCAAGTCGAGGAGAAGCACCCGTCCCTTCCGAAGGAGGTCCTGGCCTCGAGCGTCCTAGGGGCGCTTCTCGAATCCCTCCACGCCTCGGTCACCTCTTCTTCCTTGACCCCGGAAGAATGGGCCAGTGCCTGGATGAAGTTATTCCTATAGAAGGCGGATCCATCGAAAAGGGCCGCCCGTCAACCCTCCGGTTTTCGGACGGCCCCTCTTCCAAGGTCCGAGTAAGTCGCAGTTACTTCATCATCGACTGGGAAATCATCCACACGGCTTTGCTGAAGGAATCGATGAGGTCATCCATCTTCGTCGAGACCAGATAGAGGTTCTCCTCGTCCGCGCTCGCTTTGACCTCGGAGGCCATGGTTAAGAGCGTCCGGTAGTCCTCCAGGACTTTGCCCAACAGCGCATCTGCGCTGATATAGGTTCCGCTGTCTTCCTGAATCCTGGACAGTTCCTGGAATTCGCCCATCCGGGAGACCGGCTTCCCGCCGACCTTTAACAGGGTCTCAGCGACTTCGTCGATGGATTCATTGACTTCGTCGTAGTAGGACTCGAGCTGGGCATGGACGGTGAAGAAGGAGGGCCCGGTCACGAACCAGTGGAACGACTGCAGCTTGTGGTAGAAGACCACCAGGCTTCCGAGCAGCTCGTTGAGCGATGCGTTGACTTTGTTCTGTTGCATGTTGTTTTTTCTCCTTTGGAATCTTGTTCCTTTCGTCGATTAGATGATATTCCTCGCACCGCTCATAAAATATGAATATTATCCTTACTTTTTGCACTTTCTTTCTTTTCTGAGTTATTTCTATTTGGTTTTATCACGTCTCACCACAGAGAAGCTCGTTCTTTCTCTTTTCGAGCCAGTTCAATGGCATTATCTTTTCATTTCTTTCTTCTTTATGGCAAAATAGAGGCATGAAAACAACACCCGGAACCGAATATCGCTTCGAGAACCTCCCCGTCCGATTGGAGCAGAAAAACGTCTGTGGCAAAGAGCTTCACCAGGAACTGGCTCACTGGCATGAGATGCTGGAGCTGATCCAGGTCAAGAGCGGAGAGATGCACTGCCTCGTCAACGGATCAGACTTCTTATTAAACCGTAACTTTTCATGATATGTATGCCTATCCGAAGATTTCGGTATAGGGTCTCATATCAGTCAGGGCTGGGACGTTCTCGTTCCACTGTCCGTCTATCTGCTGCATCGTGATACGTTTGGCGA
>Ga0256406_1002913_pt1 | contig 22772 bp, 20 predicted proteins | sample RumenRJG_03DNA_FD_185986 | JGI IMG/M metagenome (GOLD analysis project Ga0256406, IMG submission 185986) | Bovine rumen microbial communities from Lethbridge, Alberta, Canada - RJG_03 | ecosystem: Host-associated > Mammals > Digestive system > Stomach > Rumen | place: Canada: Alberta | collected... | reverse complement strand
AGGGTTTACCACCTTGGAAAGCACACGCTTGCCAGGGTTGACACCATTCTTGGAACCATTGAACTGCACCTTCAGGCGAAATTTTTCGCGAAGGGATACCGAGGAACCGCTCTTGATGTAAAGGGGTACGCGAATATCCGTCATCCAAAGACCATCGCGCATATACGGAACAGAAACATCCAAGGGCAGAATGCGCAAGGAATCTTTAGCCCCGCCAGGGCCACCCTTACACAGGGATTTTCCCAGAGGAACCACCTTAGAATCGGTCAACGAAACATTGGGCTTTTGATTATTCGGGAGAGCAACACGATAATAGCGGAACGGAACCGAATTGCCATCCAGGTAAGCGGCATTTTCAGGCAGGAAAACGCCTCCCCGATCTTTTTCATCAAGACAGGAGTGAACACTGGATTCAACGACAACATCGTCCAAGACAAAACGGCTCTTGGAATCTTCGACCACCCGGGCAAACGAGCATACCGCTCCCAGGGCCACAAATAGAGTTATAAGTACTTTGGGCTTCACGTTTCTAAAATAGCAAATAGCGGGAGTCCAGATTTAAACCTTAGTGACGAATTTCCAGTTCCGAATAGCCATTTCCATTGGTGCGGAATTCAACTATTTCTCCGGCCGCCGTAGAGGCCTTGAAAAGCCTGAAAAACGAAGGAGCCACCCCACGGACAAGAATCGCTTCCAACTCAGAACGTTTAAGCATCCACTTGGAATTCCAAGCCGACATATACCAATGCCACGGCTGCCAATTGAACACGCCCCTAACCGACTGTACAAAGGCCCTGAGCATGAGCGAATATTCGTACTTGAAGTAATCTTCGTAGTCTGTCAAGATAGAGGCCTTTTCGTCAAGGGTCTTCGAAGCATAATCCTTTACCATGTAAAGGGGTTCATCGCCTTTCTTGTCATACGAAAAAATCATTCCCGACGGGAGCAATTTCACCTTCAAGTTGTCCTTATCCCGGTGGACATATTCTGTCTCGGAAACCTGCCTATAATCCCTAAAAACAACTTCTGGGCGAAGAACCGGATTGATAGACAAAGGAACAGGCTTTGCGTCTAAAGACGTCAGCTCATAAAACAGGATCGTTTCGCCACTGCCCTTGGTCAAAAGGACAGCCGCAAGAGGCTTCGAACGTTCCGTAATCACCCAGACCATTTCTGGCTTATTCGCGCTCTTGAGCATGGGATCTAAAATTTCCATCAGCGACGGATCCTTGACGCCATTGACATCCCATTCCATCCAGGTTCCTGTACCGCCTACGGAATCCAGCGTCGCAAAAAGCCGGTCTCCACTAAAGGGTTTCTTGGAATCAACAGCACCCATCACCTTTGCAGAGCCAGCCGTATAAGGCTTACCCTTGGGAGCAGCCCAGAGCCCAGAGCACAAACAAACTAAAACAGCAAGAACGATCTTCGGAAAATTCATCATTACCACTAGAAGCCAATGGGTTCGCAAAGGGAATCATCAAGTCTCGAATACGTCATATGGTATTCGCGGTCCAGCCAGTAGAGAGCCAATTTCTTGTTGCTCCAGCTCTTCTTGACTGCAGTGGCTTCGATACCCTTCGTAATCAGGGGTACCGTTTCGACCAGGTCCAATTTCCAGGACTTGTCGTCCCATTCAAAAATCATGATAGGCACTTCGGGACTCTTCGCAAGACCAATGCTTCCACGGTCGTTCTTGACCTTCATGGGGCCCAGTTTCAGCTTGGTAAAGTTACGCATAATTCCCGCCTTCGACATATACAGCCAAAGCATGCGGTCTTCGGCCACCTGCCACAGGTGTTCACGTTCATAAAGGCGGTACAGCAAAATGGAATAGACTTCGTAGAACTGGCAGGTATCCAAGTCTTCGGGCGTATACACTCTTGCGTGATTTTCCAACGTATCCAGCCAGTATTCCGAAGAATCCGTCATCATGGCATAGAGATCTTCGGCGGGCGTATCCTGACGAATGGCGACCAAGAATTCCTTGAACATGGTTTCGAGCATGGCCTGCTTATCGGATTCCTGAAGCACCACCTTTTCATTCTTGACTTCGGCAGATTCACCAGAGCCTGCATCATTTTTTGCAGAAGAACCCGCACAAGCCGAAAAGAAAGTGCACGCCCCAATCGCAAGGGCCATAACAATTGTATTTTTAAGTGTATGCATCGCGATACCTATTTAAAAATGACGCTGGACGAACTGCTCCGTGCCTGCACCCTCAAGGGTTTTCAAGGGTCGGGCCCCGGCGGTCAGCACCGCAACAAGACCAACACGGGAGTTCTACTCGGTTTACGTGAATTCAATTTAGAAATCAAATCCTGCGAAGGCAGGAGCGCTCACGAAAACAAGGTGCATGCATTACACAGAATGCAAATGGCCTTGGCCCTGCAAGTCCGCGAAGCCCCCGCAAACCCCGAAATGCCCTTTCCGGGGAGCAATGGCCACCTACAACCCAGCAACGCGCTGTTCCCGCTGTTTGTCGCCCACGTATTCGACATCATGGCCTCCAAGAACGGCGACACCAAGGCGGCTGCGGCAGCTTTCAACCTGACTCCCAGCGCCCTGGTGAAAATTTTGCGACAGGACAAGGCCTGCGCCACCAAGCTGCAAGGGAACCGCAAGCAGAACGGGCAAAAAGCTCTGAAGCTGTAGAACCATAAAATAATTTTACATAGACGTTCCTCCAAAAGAGGGGTGTTTTTTGAACTGTTTTTTCAATTTTAGCGTGTTAATAAATAGGACCACTCAACCAAATGGAGGTAATATGAGTCCTATTAAAACAAAACATGCAACCATGGCCACCTCTCTCCTTTGCGCATTCGCCCTCTGGAACTGTGGCAGCGAAACCCACGAAACCAACGCCGTCATCAACAACTCGGAACATGCATCCGTCGCCCTCCGGCTGCAATACAGCACACCCCCGCTGTTAGATAGCCTGGTACTGGACTGCTACGGAGCAGATACGCTCCACTACGTGCACCCAGCCGACAGCGCCCTTTTCAACATGGATCTTTTCCCCAGCGACAATTGGTCTTTCAAGGCCAAGATTTACGCCAACGGAGCCCTGATGCAAATGGGCGAACTGACCACCAAGCTGGAAGCCGGGTCCACAGAAAACCTTTCCATCCAGATGCACCCCATCGTAGGATTTGTCTTGGTAGAAGTTCCCACCGGGCTCAAGAACGAAAGCGGGATTGTGGGCGGCACCATGACGCTCACCTCCAAAAGCGACCGTTACGAAATCCCCATGGAAGAATCCACCGGGAAAATCTACTTCAAGAGCGGCATGCTCAAACTCGGCGTAGAATACGGTGTACAAATATCCCTCCTCGATTCTACAGGGAAAGCCATCTATAGTTTAAGTGACAAATTCCAGCTCACCGAAGATAGCCCCGTTCCCGACCTCACGCTGAACGCCCTCCGCAGCAAAGTCGCCTTGGGCATCAAGACCGCAGAGGAGCGCCACGTCGAAATCACGCTGTCGCTCCGATCCGGATTCCGAAAACCTCAAGCAGACAACTTGCTGATTACGGAATACTTCGCCGCCCCCGCCAAGGACTCGGCCCAATACGAATTCGTCGAAATCTACAACGGAACTATCGACACGTTGCTTTTGGACGACTGCGTTTTAGGGATTACCAGTTCCAACACACTCAAGCGCTATAACCTCACCACCAGCGAAATCTTGCCGGGAGAGGTCATGGTCTTAGGCGATGCCACCTCCGAAAAGACCCCGGCAGAATACGTGAACACCGACGGCTGGAGCGACATGACCAACAGCAAAGGGAGCATCATTTTGCAATGTGACGGAATCACCCTGGATTCCCTGTACTACGCCAACGCCACCGACTCGCTGCACACCAATGTGGTGCCCGCGTTAGGTTCGAGTAAATACAATCAAAGCGGCCAACTGAACATTGACCGCTGGAAAGTACGTTCGGACTCCTCGGCGTGGTGCCTTACGGTTCCCACTCCGGGCGAACTGAATTTCTGTAATTAAGCGTGAATCTGCGTATTGGCGCGTTCAACGTCGAACAGCCTGCGCAGTAATTCTGTGCGGGCCGGATCGCGTTCTTCGGCAAGAGTCAGCGGACCCATGTTCAGGGCCACCAGAATGGAACCCGGATAGTTGTTCGCGCTCTTGATGAAGTCGCTTGCGGAAACGCCTTCGGTGTAGAAATCGACAACGAAGGTGTCCCAGTCGTCGTTTTCCAGCTGTTCCTGAGCTTCAGCCTCGGTCTTTACAGCCTTGATGGTAGCACCCACCAAAAGGTCTGTCAACACGGTCAGGCAAGCTTCGCGATGGGAATCGTCTTCTTCCCAAATCAGGATACGGCGGTCGCTATAATCACGGACCACAGGAGTCTGGGCAAGGGAGTCCTCGGAATCAAACTTCTCGAGGGCGGCTTCGTCCATTTCTTCATCGTCAAAATTGTCGAGTTCTTTTGCCATAGTAGCCCAAATATAGTAAACTTGACCCCAAAACATTGCCATAATCGGCTATAATTTCTAAATTTGCGCGCAAAAATAAACGTCAATCAAAAGAGCCATTATGGATACATCTAAAATCAGAAACGTCGCCATTATCGCCCACGTTGACCACGGTAAGACTACCCTGGTGGACCAGCTCCTCAAGCAGTGCGGAACCTTCCACGAAAACGAAGAAGTGAACGAACGCGTGATGGACTCCGACAACCTGGAACGCGAACGCGGCATCACCATCCTTTCCAAGAACACGAGCGTCATGTACAAGGGCTATCGCGTGAACATCGTCGATACCCCGGGGCACGCCGACTTCGGTGGCCAGGTGGAACGCGTTCTGGGTACGGTGGACGGTGTGATTCTGGTGGTGGACGCCTTCGAAGGCCCCATGGCTCAGACCCGCTTCGTGACCCAGAAGGCCCTTGAAATGGGACTTATTCCTATCGTCGTGGTGAACAAGATCGACCGCGACGGCTGCAACCCGCACGGAGCATTGGACAAGGTGTTCGACCTGTTCTGCGAACTCGACGCCAACGAACAGCAGCTGGACTTCGACAAGGTGTTCGGTTCTGGCCGTAAGGGCATCTGCAAGGCCGAAATGGAAGACCCGGATGGAGACTTCCACATTTTGATGGACAAGATTATCGAACGCATCCCGGCCCCGAAGGGCGACCCGGCTGCAGAACCGCTTCTGCAGATTGCATCGCTTGAATACTCGGGCTTCCTTGGCCGCTTGGCCGTGGGCCGCGTGCAGCAGGGTACCTTCAAGCCGAACATGACCGTTGCCCAGTCTATGACGGACGGCAAGGTCAAGAACATCCGTATCCAGAAGATTCTGCGCTACGAAGGCCTGACCCCGCAGCCGATCGAAGAAGCCGGTCCGGGCGACATCATCTTGATCGCCGGTCTCGACAACTTCGACATCGGTGATACGCTCTCTTCTACGAGCAATCCGGTGCATCTCCCCCGCATCCATATTGACCCGCCGACTATTTCTATGCTCTTCACCGTGAACACCTCGCCCTTGGCCGGTAAGTACGGTGGAAAGTTCATGACGGGTAACCAGCTCCAGGAACGTCTGGAACGTGCCCACATGGCCGACCCCGCCCTCTTGGTCGAAAAGGTCGACGGCGCATCTACCTTCAAGGTGTCCGGCCGTGGCATTCTGCACCTCACCATCCTCGTCGAAAACATGCGTCGTGAACTCTACGAATTCACCATTGGCTCTCCGCAGGTGATTTTCAAGAACGACGAAAACGGCAAGCTCCTCGAACCGATCGAAGAATTCAAGGTCGAAGTACCGAACGAATTCAGCGGCGCCTGCATCCAGGAAATCAACACCCGTAAGGGCGAAATGGTCAACATGACCACCGACGAAAACGACCGTGTCACTCTCGAATACCTCGTTCCGAGCCGTGGCCTTATCGGTATCCGTCCGAAGCTCCTTTCCCTCTCCAAGGGTTACGCCATCAGCCAGTCCATCTTCAAGGACTACGAACCGTACAAGGGCGAAATTCCGGCCCGCGTGAACGGCGTGCTCATCGCGAAGGAACCGGGCGAAGCAGCAAGCTACGCTCTTTCCAACTTGGAAGATCGTGGTTACCTCATCATCGGACCGGGTGCCGAAGTTTATCCGGGCATGATCGTGGGTGAACACAACCGCGACGTCGACATTATCGTGAACGTGACCAAGGGTAAGCACCTTACCAACATGCGTTCTAAGTCTGCCGACGACATGATTCAGCTGACTCCGTACCGCCGCCTGACTTTGGAAGAATGCGTCACCTTCATCAACGAAGACGAATGCATCGAAGTCACGCCGGAAGTGCTGCGTCTCCGCAAGACCGAGCTCGACCCGATCAAGCGTAAGCAGCTCTCCAAGCGCCCTGCTGAAGAAGATTAATTTCTACGTCATTGCGAGCCCCATCGGGGCGAAGCAATCCACAAAATTTAAGGCACCCCAACGGGAGCCTTTTTAGTTTGAAAACTGATTCTCGCCTACACCAAGAACCCGAGCCGGCCTTCCCCGCTTTGCAGGTATTCGTTCATGTACTGCTTGGCGATTTCGCAGGCCGTGGGAACATCCTTGCCAAGCGCCACGTTCGCAAGGATTGCGGAACTGAGCACGCAGCCGGTGCCGTGCTTGCCCTTGCCGGGAAGTCTCGGGCTTATAAACTTGTACTGTTCTTCTTTGTACCACAAGGTATCAATCGATTCCTTGCCGCGGGCATGGCCTCCCTTTAAGAGTACGGCAAAGTCGCGACCCATCTTGATTTCACCACGGGATTCTGCAAGGCCCAAGCCCAAGTACGCGAATTCATCTTGATTCGGCGTCACCAAGTCAATGGACTTCATAATGGGCATAAACTTTTCGGCATCGCGCATAAAGTGGAAGCCTGCGCTGGCACTTGCAATCGGATCCCAAATGATAAACGCGTCCGGGGATTTTTCGCGGACAAATTCCACAATGCGCTTTAAGGTACGCGACTTTTCCACAAGACCAATTTTCACGAACTTGAACTTATGTTTTTTAAAGAGCGTTTCCAATTGCGCTTCGATGCGGTCCCAGATAACCCAGCCGGGCGCCACGAATTCTTCTTCGTTCTGCTGTGTAAGCGCCGTACAGACCGCCTGGCCGTACACGCCAAAATGCGACATCGTCTTGATGTCCGAGATAAAGCCCGCTCCGGCAGAGCCGTCAAAGCCTGCCACCGTCAAAGCGTGAATCATTTTTTCACCCATACCCAATCCTTTTTTATAAGCCCGCATAGAACCCGATAAGCCCCACCGTCACCAGACAGATCAGGATCACAGCAGGCAATATCGGACGCCGCATCGACTTTGCACCCAAGAAAAATACCATTCCGCCCTTCGTAATCGTATTGGCGAGGCTAGCGAACAAAAGCGCCAGCACCAGTTCACGCACCGCAAGGCCAGATTTCAAGTTCATGTCAATTACGGAGAACGCCACCGCATCCATTTCGGCGGCACCGCCCAAAAAGCTACATGCCAGCAACGCACCCGAACCCAGATAAACGCGTGCCGCATTGGCCACAAACATCACGCAGGTAAAGATGACACCGAACTTGATTGCAGGCAAAAGCTTGAAGGGGTTCGTAAAATCAGCCGATTTCTGCTGGTGATTGCGGAATTCCTTCACCTTAAGGTAAAGCGCATAACCTAGCGCAGGCACCACCGGCAACAATAGCGGCAACGCCAGGGGCCCAGCCAAAGAGCTGCTCAAGAAAATGCAAATCAAGTAAAGGCGCGCATACATCACCGCCCAGCTCAGCACAATGCCGAGGGTAAAATCGGATGCGTAATCTTCATTTTCGCGGCTGCGCCCCGCCAAATTCAACGTAAGCGCCGTACTGCTGGCCAGACCACCAAGTAACCCGGTAAGCCAAATGCCCTTGCCCGGCCCCACAAGTTTGATCAAGCCATAACCCACAAAACCGATGCCCGAAATGAACACCACAAAAATCCAGATCGACCGAGGATTCAATACTTCGAGTCCCGGCGGGCCATAAGAATTGTTCGGAAGGAACGGCAAAACCAGCGCCGTAATCACCGCAAATTTCACGATGGCAATAATGTCTTCTTTAGAAAGCCGCTGGGCAAAAGTATGCAGCTGTTCCTTAGCCGAAAGCACCCAGAGCATCACCACCAGCACAATGCAAGATTCCAACAGGCGACCATACCAAGAAATGGCTCCCAACAAATACACCACAAGGACTGCGATATTGGTCGTTATACCGTCGTTACTTACCGCCGGTTGTCCTTCTTGGGAGCGACGCCCCATGGCATAGGACAAATGCGAAGCCACAAGCAAAAGCCCGATAACGATAAAACCGGTCACAAAGGGAGCAACACCATCCATCAAATCCGAAAGCATGGCCGTCATGGCACCAGCAAGTCCCACCAGCGTAAACGAACGAACACCAGCCGGATGCCTATCCGACTTGTCCATATACGTATGCTCGCGCTGCAACCCGATAATCAGGCCAATGCCAATGGCAGCCGCCAATCGGTAAAAAACATTAAAGTCAAGCATGTCCTTAATATATATTAAAGACGAATGACGAGAAACGAAAGGCGAAAGAAAATATCAAAAAAAATTATTCTTTCCGCGTCAACTTCGACTTCATGGACGATTTCATGGCATACATACGTTCATCCGCCAAGTGGTAGACTTTTTCTGCGTCAACGCCCTTTTCTTCAGCAACACTGAACGAATACTTCAAAAATTCATGTTTGAAGGCTATTCCATAGGCAACTTCCAGGGGAACAGGTAAATTTGCACTGCTGGTTTTCTGAAGTTCCATCATTTTCGAAATTGCGCCTCCCACATCGGCCACGTGTTCACTGCGAACAATGGCCAAGAATTCGTCACCGCCCACGCGAATGGTGGTTCCAACCCCCTTGAATGCTTCCCTAAAGACATCGGCAAAGGTTTTAATGAATCGGTCACCTTCGTTATGACCATAATGGTCATTCACCACTTTAAGGCCGTTCATATCGATGCTTACAAAGGCATAATCGCCAAAGCTCTTGTCAAGGATTTCAAAAATCTGCTGGCACTTGGCGCGGTTATAAAGCCCCGTCAAGGCATCCAGATAAGCCATCGTAGCCAAAGCACCCTTTTCTGCACGGTCTTCCAAGATGTAAACCAAGTAGACAACATAGCTTTGAACTAGCAGCAAGACAAAGCCCAACGTCCCCAGCGGAATCCAGGACGATTCCAGCAACGGGTTGTCGGTCGCGATATAGCGGGTAAGGTTAAAGCGAAACAGGTCCGCCACAACCATCACCACGAAGAACAAGACACCGCGGGAAAGAATCTTTCCGGACTCATCCATTTTCCTGTTGTAGAGAATGCCGGAAAAAATAAAGTAGGCCAATCCCGAAAAGACAACCACATGGAAAAACGCCAGCAATTTAGGGTAGAAAAACAAGCCCGTAAAATGAAGAACCGAGGCGACAAGCAGGTAAACGATTTCATAGCACACCAAGAACTTCATAATCAAAGTCTTGGAACGGCCAAGACGCGTCTGGTGCATGTTCCAAAGCAACAACGTAAACGGAATCGGAGCAAAATAAAGGCAGATATATTCAAGGGTCGTATTGAGCGTCAAATTGTAAGACACAATCTGGATCAGTTTCGTGTAACACATGGTCCACGTGCCGAACGTAAATGACAACAATCCAATCATCAGCAGGCGGAAATAGTTGACACCGTAAATCCGCATGACCGCACCAACCAAAACCGCGAGCGCGCCAAAAAGTATCAGGAATATTCCAATGACAAGAGCAAAAATATGGTGCGAAGAATAATCGCTCACGACATATTCTTCGGGCATAAGTTCATATTTCGAAAAAACAATTTTTCTGTTATCGACTTTTTCGACAAGAACCACTTTCAATTTCTGCGGTTCGTCATGGTTCAAGTGAACATAGTGGTAACCGCACCCCGGGAACGCGCGGTTTTTACCATACTCATACACACTCTTGTCGTTTTCAAAAACCTCAACAGCAGTATGTGCGGTTCGAAACCTGAAAATCGAATTCGATAGAAATCTTGCCGGAATTATACCTTCCAAAATCAGCGAATCGCCGCTTTTGAGATTTTTGGGGAAAGTGTAATTCACCAAAGATTCTATTTCGGTTTTTTCGCCTTTGTATGTAACAGTCCAGCCCTTATCCAAACGGACATGTTGCGGGGCAACGCCATTGGAACGAACTGCACCCAAAAAAACGACAAACAACAAAAGTAAAACAACAGCCGAAACTGACGTCACCCACAAATATTGCTTATGAATTTTTTCTGGCTCTACCAACTAACGCTCCCAGACTTCAAAAGTTGTCGGATAATCGTTCTTTTCATCGGCTTCGAAGCGTTCTTCGCTCACCTTATGCCAGCCCTCGCCCCATTCCGGGAATAGCACATCGCCTTCCACATCGGCAAGGACACGAGTCACATAAAGTTTTTGCACCAAAGGCATGGCTTCGCGGTAAACCGCCGCGCCGCCAATGATAAAACACTCCGTTTCGTGGGCGGCGCGAGCGCTCTCGATAGCCTGAGAAAGATTATTGCAAACAATGCAGCCAGGAGCATCAAAGGCCGCATTCCGAGTCAACACGTAATTGGTACGGTTCGGGAGCGGCCGGCCAATGTCATCGTAATTCTTGCGGCCCAGCACAATGGAGTGCCCAGTCGTAATCGCCTTAAAGCGCTTAAGGTCAGCGGACAAATGCCAAGGCAAGTGACCGTCTCGACCGATGACATTGTTCTGTGAAATTGCAACTATTGCAGATATTAACATCTCTCGTCTCTCCTCTATAGGGCGACGCCCGTTCTCGTCTATTTTACACCGCAATCGGTGCTTTAATAGTCGGCCACGGATCGTAATCCACCAGTTCAAAGTCTTCGAACTTAAATTCAAAAAGATCCTTAACGGCAGGGTTCAACTTCATGGTCGGGAGCTTGCGGGGCGTACGGGTCAGCTGTTCGCGGGCCTGCTCAAAATGGTTCGAATACAGGTGCGTATCACCCAAGGTATGAATGAATTCGCCCGGTTCGTAGTCACAAACCTGCGCAAGCATCAAGGTCAACAACGCATAAGAGGCAATATTGAACGGCACCCCGAGGAATGTGTCGGCACTGCGCTGGTAGAGCTGGCAGCTGAGCTTGCGCTTGCCCGATGCTCCGACACCGCCTACATAAAACTGGAATAGACAGTGACAGGGCGGCAAGGCCATCTTGTCGACTTCGGCCACGTTCCATGCGCACACCAGGTGGCGGCGAGAATCGGGGTTATTCTTGAGGCTGTTCACCAGGTTCTGAATCTGGTCGATATGACCACCATCGGGGGTCGGCCAGCTACGCCACTGGTGACCATAAACCGGACCCAGGTCGCCATTTTCGTCAGCCCATTCATCCCAAATGGTCACCTTGTTGTCATGCAAATACTTGATGTTCGTATCGCCCTTCAGGAACCACAGCAGTTCATGGATAATCGAGCGCAAATGAAGCTTTTTCGTGGTCAGGCAAGGGAATCCCTTGGACAAGTCATAGCGGCACTGGCGGCCAAAAACAGAGCGGGTTCCCGTACCCGTACGGTCAGAACGATCCACCCCATTTTCCAAAATATCCTTGAGTAAATCTAAATATTGTTGCATACAGTCAATTTAATAAAATGTGAAATGTGAAGTGTGTAATGAGAAATGAATAACCACACATTCCACATTACACATTCCTCATTGTAATCACTCCCCGAATATTTCCACGCGCTTGTACTGTTTCACCTTTTTATCTTCGGTGACAGACTTTTCACGCAAAAGGGCATTGACTGCCTGCAAAATGAGATCCTGGGTATGCTTGGGTACGGGCTTTTTGCCAAGACGGGCCTTCTGCACCATTTTGTGGTTCAAATTGGCAGGGAGCATTTCTACCAGATCATGGTTCGAGGCTTCAAGGGACTGGAGAATTTCATCGAGTTTTGTCATAGCCCCTAATATAAAAATCCCCGGCCCTACGTTCTCACCAAATCCGACTTCATCGACGCTTTCATGGCGTACATTCGTTCATCGGCCAAATGGTACACGTCTTCAGTCCCGACGCGGATATTCTCTTCGGATTCAAGGAATTCATCCTTTAGTAGTTCATGCCTATAGGCAATGCCATAAGCCACTTCCAAGGGAATCGGTAATTTTTCGCCACGCTCTTTCTGAAATTCGGCCATCATCGTCAGGGCGTATTCCACATCGCAAACATGTTCGCTCCGTACAATCACCAGGAATTCATCTCCACCCACACGAATTACAGAACCGATTCCCGCAAAGGCGTCTTTAAGCACATCAGCAAAAGTCTTTATCAGCTTGTCTCCGGTGCGGTGGCCATAATTGTCATTTGCCAATTTCAGGCCATTCATGTCGATACTCACAATGGCATAATCGCTGTAGCTTTTGTCCAGCACCCCAAAAATCTGCAGACACTTGGCTCGATTGTAAAGCCCCGTCAGCGCATCCTTATAGGCAATCTCCGACAAGGCGTCCTTTTCGGCCTTTTCAGAAAGCAGCTGATACGCATAAACTAAATAGCTCAACACAAGCAACAGTACAAATGCAGACGTTCCAACCGGAAGCAGCGTCATTTCAAGGACAGAATGCTCCATATGCACATACTTGGCCACATTAAAGCGAACCAGGTCTATCACAGCAAAGCCCCCAAACACGGAGACTCCGGACGAAAGGATTTTACCCGGAGCGTCGAAATGGCGGTTATACAAGATTCCCGTACAGAGCATATAGACAAGCCCCACCGTGGCATAAACATGGAACGCCCACAAAGTTCTCGGAAAATGCAGCACTTGGGTTCCGTTCAATATAATTGTCGACACAAGGAAAACCATGCCAACGACAGCAACAAGCAACAGCCCATACCAACGCGCTTTGCTGATTTTCTTGTAGTGCATGTGCAGCAACAGCAAGCACAACGGAATCGGGGCGGTATAAAGGCTTATATATTCCAGACTCGTATTGAACGAAAAATCAAGGGAAAAGATTTGAATCAATCTCGTATAACATATCGTCCATAAGCCTAGACTAAAAGAAAGAATCCCCGTCATCAAGATCCGGAAATAAGACATTCCATAATAGAATGCGCCTAGGCTACAAAACAGGGACAAGGCACCGAACAAAAGCGAGAACAATCCGACAGCCAACGACATGGAATGCCTGGCAAAGAAATCCCCATAGGCATATCTGGCAGGCAACACTTCCAATATCGGCAGCACATCCCACGCATCATCTTCTGCCATATGGAACCGGAGTTCAAACATTCTGTTCTTATACTGCAAAACTCCCAAATACACAAAATGAAGGCTGCTTCCGACCATATTCCCTTCCGAGAAATCCTTCTTGCCGCTTGAATACAACAAGACATTTTCGCGGTAGGCTTCAACAACAGCATGGTGAGTTGCAAAGCGCAGCACCGGATTTTCCGGATAATCAGTCCCGAGCCGCCGCATCAAAATAAGGGTATCACCCCTCTTTATGCTATGGTCTTCAAAAGCATAGTCCTTGATAGAGGGTAATTCTGTCGTATCGCCATGGAATATAAGCGTCCAGCCTTCATCCAGATTCAGGATGGAATCGCACTTGCCCTGCTTAAGAATATTCGCAATCACGATGTTGATTACCATAATCAATACGATGGCCAACATCCAAGCAAATATTTTACGACGTTTATTCATGATAAACCTTAACGCTCCCTCGTAAAAATTAATCTAATAAAACAAATCTGAAATAGTCCTAAAAAATTTCATTTTTCATTATTACCAAAACTGCACAACAAAAAATCCCCGGCCCTATCGGGTCGGGGATTCTTTCAATGTTTTACAGACTGATTACTGCACCAGGTTGCTTTCGCACTGGGTACCGTCGTTATCCGGCGTTACGAAGTGCATTTCGATACGGCGGTTCATTTCGCGGCCTTCGGCAGTGCTGTTGTCGTCGATCGGGCAGCTAGAGCCCATACCGATAGCCTTGATACGATCCTTCTTCACGCCAGCCTTGGTGAGGGTCTTCATCACTTCCTTAGCGCGGTTTTCAGAAAGCTTCTGGTTGGTCTTTTCCTTACCCACGTTGTCGGTGTGACCCTGGATCACAATCTTCAGATCCTTGTAGCTGTCTTCGTTCACGAGCTTCTTAGCCACGTTCTGGAGGATCTTCTTAGCGTTGGATTCCAAGGTAGCCTTGCCGCTCTTGAAGGTCACGCCATCGAGCTTTTCGACAGCCTTCTTCGGGCAGCCATGGCCGTCGTCACCCGGTTCATCCGGGCAGCGGTCGATACCGGTACAAACGCTTTCGAATTCCTTCTGGAGCTTCTTGGTAGCAACCCATTCAGAGCAGACGCCATCCTTATCCGGGTCCGGATCGTCATCAATCGGACAACCCTTATTCCATTCAGGACCGGCTTCAAGTTCGCAACGGTCATAGCCGCGGCACATATCCTTGAACTGGTCAAGCATCTTCTGCTTGGTCACCCACGGAGAGCAGAGGGAGTCACCATCCGGGTCCGGGCTTTCCATCGGGCAGCCCTGAGCAAATGCTTCACCGGCTTCGGTCGGGCACTTGTCAACACCAGAGCAGATACCGTCATACTGATCGAGCATATTCTTTTCGGTTACCCACGGATCGCAGAGGCCATCCTTGTCGGTATCCGGGTTGCCGAGCGGGCAGCCTTCATTGGTTGCAGGACCAAGTTCGGTCGGGCACTTGTCGATACCCTTACAAGACTTGTCGATGAACCATTCCTTGGCCATATTTTCGTCTTCAGCAGCCTTTTCGAAGTAGAAGCCCATCTTCTTTTCGGTCACCCACGGGTCGCAGAGGCCGTCGTTATCGGCATCCGGATCATCCCATGCGCAACCCTTATTGGCAGCAGAACCAGCTTCACCCGGGCACATATCGTAACCCTTACAGATGTCAGCGAATTCGTTCATGGCACCTTCGTCAGTCACCCACGGAGAGCAGAGACCGTCACCATCCGGGTCCGGCTGCTTGGTCGGGCAACCGTTGAATGCCGGAGAACCAGCCTGAGCCGGGCAATCGTCAATGCCTTCGCAAACGTTGGCGAACTTCTTGGTCATCTTCTTCTGAGACACCCAAGCATCGCAAACGCCGTCACCATCTGCATCCGGATTGTCAAGCGGGCAACCATCGTCGCCTTCGCCAGCTTCGTTCGGGCACTGGTCTACGCCTTCGCAAACTTCAATAAATTCAGATTCAAAGCCCTTTTCTGCAACCCAGGAATCACAAACGCCGTCTTCGTCAGCGTCCGGATTACCCAACGGGCAACCCTGGTTCAGACGGTGGCCCACATCATCCGGGCACTTGTCTTCGTCATCCGTAACGCCATCGCCATCGCGGTCCTGAGCAAGCAGGTAGCCACTCCAGGTGATACCGCCGTAAACGGTGTATTCCGGGTTCACGCGAATGTTACGCACTTCGACACCACCCGGACGTTCGCTAGTTTCAAGAGTCTTGGCAGCCACAAACTTGTCGCCACCCAGGTAGTAAGAAGCACCCATGTGGAGGTCGACGCCCACCGGCAGGTGGAACACCAAGGCACCGGTCAGCTGCTTCATGTCAAGCTTGCCATCTCGATTCGTTTGACATTCTGCGCCTTCAATGCAGTATTCGTAGTCATCCATCTGGATATCCCAGTAGTATTCCACGAAAACCGACATGAAATCCATAAAGTAGACTTCTGCAGCAGCACTCATGAACGGGAGAGACAAATAGTCCGCATTTGTCGTATAACGGTAACCACCGTTCAAGTGCAACAGGAACGGGAAGCCGTCACCACCATCAAGCTTGCTTGCATCCATCGTTACAGCGAGACCGCCCTTAACCGTGGTGATCTTGTGTCCGAAGGGGTATGCAGTAGCATTCTTCTTGTTGATGTATTCAGGTTCACGAATCCAGAGACCCTGCTTTTCGGTATTGGCGGTACCGGCAGTCACACCACCGAACACGGCAATATCGAACATCTGATCTTCAGGCAGCGGGAAACGAGCCTTCATATCTACCTTGAGGTTACCCACATAGCCAACCTTGGTATTGGGAATGGCACCCTGGCCACCCACATCCTCAGCGTTGAACTGATCATAATAGACCGGCATGGTCACGCCCAAGTCGAAATAATGCCAAATGCCGATGGCAAAGCCGATATAGGCACTTCCGCCCACAAAGTCAGCTACCGGAGCATTCTTATTGCTAAGAAGATTTCCTTCTGCATTGTAAGTTTCCTCGTGAATTGCTGTACCGGCTTCATTATTCGGAAACATATCATTGCCGAAGGTTGCATCGCCCAAAAGGGTAAACACAAGCTTGGAATGTCCAAGGGATTGTGCGGCCTGGGTCTTATTCACGCCAACAAAGCCTTCCTTGTTGATTGTCTGGGGATGTCCTGCAAAGGCAGAAGCTGCCAAAGCGAGGGCAAAACCCATAGCTACCTTATTCATAGCATCTCCTTATAGTGGGCGGCCTACCAAACAAGGCTACCCGATTTAACTATTGTAAATATAACTTATTACTCAAAAAAGCAACAAAAAAATGCTCTTTTTTTTACCTATTTAATGAAAATCACACAACAAACAGATTGTAAAATTTTCGCAACAAATTTATTTCAAGTCCGTTTCGAAGGTCCGTTCGAACATTTCCGGTTTCATCCTGCAAATACTGGTATATCCGCCTTTCCCCACCACAATGTGGTCCAATACAGGTATTTGCAGAATACGCCCCGATGCACAGAGAACTCGGGTTATGGCCATATCTTCCATACTGGGTTCCGGGGAACCTGAAGGGTGATTATGGGCGAAAACCACCGCTACGGCACGATCTTCAATAGCCTTGGCAAAGGCTTCGCGGGGGTGCACAGGAGTCTTGTTGACAAGCCCCGTAGTGATTTCATGAACCCGGATAACGCAATTGACCGAATTCAGGGTCACCACCACCAGATGCTCCTGCTCCTCGAATTTCAAAAACGAAAGTCTCGACATGAGGTCATCTGGAGACATGATCGGTTTTGATCTGGCGCTCAGAATATAGCGTCCCGAAAGTTCCAAGCAGGCAAGCACCTGGGCAGCCTTTACCTTGCCCAAGCCCCGAATTTCCCGGATTTTGCTAAGGGAGGGCACCTTGGTTTGGTTTGCAAGAAAGTCTGCCAAATGGCGAGACAACTCGAACACATTGCAGTCCTGGTTTCCGCTACCAAGAATCAAGGCAAGCAATTCTTCGTTAGAAAGGGCGGAAGCCCCCATTTTCTCAATTTTTTCACGGGGCATCTGTTCAGGGAGATTTGACTTCATGGTTAATCCTTTTTTAATGAGGGTTCTCTATATTACACGCCAAATCCGGAAAAACAGTTCAAATTTGCATCTACACTCCCGCACTTTTTCTATTTTTTGACTAAATCACTTGAACGGAAGGTCCCTTATGGAATTAGGCAAATACAACCGCGCCCGGGTAGAAGAAATCATGCCCCAGGGCTATTACCTGGAACTGGAAACCGGCGGGCGCGTGCTACTCCCCGGTAAGAAAGAAGAATTTACCTTGAGCGAAGGCGAAGTTTTAGACGTATTTGTCTACATGGATTCCGAGGACCGCCCCATCGCCACTCTCGACAAGCCCTACGCTACCGTCGGTGAATTTGCGGTTCTCGAAGTCAAGGACGTCAACCGCATTGGCGCATTCCTGGATTGGGGTCTGAACAAGGACCTGTTCCTCCCCTACAAGCAACAACTGGGTGAACTCAGACGCGGTGACCGCTGCGTCGTGTACATTCTCGAAGACGACAAGAGCAACCGCATTGTAGCCACCGAAAAAATCAAGAGTTTCTTGGATCCCGACACATCGGAACTCCACTTGGGTCAAAAGGTGCAGCTCGCCGCCTACGAAGTCACCCGCGACCACATCGACTTCCTGGTAGACTACAGGTACACGGGCCGCCTTATGGTTACGTCCGCCACGCCCCGCATCTATATCGGCGACACCATGGCCGGTTACATACAACGTTTCACTGAAGACGGGAAAATCACCCTAAACCTTACTCCCGTAGGCTACAAGGGTATCATGAAGAGCGAAAGCCCCGCCGCAATTATGCAAAAGCTCGAAGAAGCGGGCGGATTCCTGCCCTACGGCGACCACAGCGATCCCGAAGAAATCCGCCGTGAATTCGGCATGTCCAAGAAGACTTTCAAGAAGATTCTGGGTACGCTCTTCCGCGAAGGAAAGATCGTCCTTTCCGACGAGGGATTCCGTAAAAATTAGTTGGTATACTCTACCGGAACTTCGTCTTCGTTTAACACGCGAAGCTCGATACGGCGGTTCTTTTTGCGACCCGCCTCGGTATTGTTGCTCGCCTTAGGCTGGCTGGACCCATAACCGCTTGCCGAAAGACGGCCACGGTCAATTCCCTTGTCGACCATGTAAAGGAATACGGTATAGGCGCGCTGTTCCGAAAGAGTCTGGTTGAACTGGTCATCACCTTCGGAACTTGTATGGCCCTGGATTTCGATACGGGCCTGGGGATTTTTCTTGATTCCGGCCACGGCCGCATCCAATATTTCAATGGATTCCGGCTCCAGTTCAGCGCTTCCGGCCTTAAAATTCACCCCTTTCAATTCTACACGGGTATCATCGAACACGACCGTAATACCGCCCGTGCTAGCCGTAGGCGAAACGTAAGGCGTTGTACCACACTCAAAAGGCCCTGTCACACTCTCACAAAGAATCGTGTAGGTTTCTTCTCGAGGAATATGGAATGTTACCTCGCCTTCTGCATCCGTAGTCACGGTCAGCTTTTTCTGGGGATCGTTCTGTCCTACAAAAGTCAGTTTTTTATGCCCTTGGGGAACATCGTCGTTGTTGGTATAAGTCACGGTCAGCACGGCGTGGGTCTTGTTCGGAAGTAAATCTCGGGCAAAAACGGGAGCCACCACCAAATTTGTAATAAAAACAACCCCCAAAACGGGCAAATAACCGAAACGAAACACTTTCACGGAACACTCCTTAAAAAACGAGGCAAAGTTAGAAAAAATATTCTAAATTTGGACACGAATCAAAAAATCCTCCAAGGAGTAATCATGAAGTTCAGTAAAATCGCAGCGGCCGCGCTCGCCATGAGCATTTCTGCATTTGCCGCCGACGCCACCGACAATATGACCCTCAAGGGCAACGTACAGACCCAAGTCACCAAATCCATCAATGATGAAGACAACAACTTCAGCAGCGGCTGGATTCGTGCCAACATCGGCGGTCAGTACAAGAGCGAAAACTTGGATGGAACCATCATGCTCCGCATTTTCGCCCCGGAATTCGGCAACAAGGTCAAGGATGGCGATGGAAAGACCACCTACTACGATAAAATTTTGGCCGACCTCTACTGGGTGAACTACAAGTGGGCTCTCAACGAAGACAATCTCTTGAACCTGAAAATCGGTCGCTGGAAGACCGACTGGTCCCAGTCTACCAACTTCGGTACCTATGTCGACAAGGATTTGACCAAGCGCGGTCTGTGGATGCGCGATTACAGCCACAACGCTCTTGAACTGGGCTGGAAAAACGGTCTCAACCAGTTGAACGCCATGGTTGCCACCAAGGACGGCAAGGCAAACCAGGGTTACGTGCGTATCGAAGACGACATGAAGTTCACCTTCCCGATGGAAGTCAAGGTGGCTTACCGTTCTAACCTCATCGACGTGGTGCAGAACACAGCCTATATCACCCACCGCGTGGCAGCCTACGCCAGCTACGAATTCATCTCTTTCCTCCGTGCCTACGGTGAATACGCCTGCATCTACACCCAGAACGACGACCTGGATGCCAACACCGAAAACTACATCGCTCCCGAATCCAAGTATTTCCAGCCGGGCATCTACTACCAGCCGTTCTACCTGGGCCTGGACTTCGCTCCGAAAAGCAGCTTCATGAACACCCTCATGAGCCACCTCATGGTGGAATGGGAATACATCAACAAGCGTGACAACCTTTATGGCGCTCCGAAGGGCACCTACGACGACTGGGCATGGACCGTTGCCTACGTCAAGAGCATTGGCAAGTCCAAGATTCAGTTCAGCGTCTACAGCGAAAACGAAATGAGCGATGTGGGTCTCGCCTTCCGCCTGACCAGCACCATCAAGTAATTTTTGATTGTAATGCCAAATTGGTTTAAAGAATTCTCTTGGGAACGGATGTTCGACGCCATCGCCGAACGTTCCGTCACTCCAGTGAAGGTCGCTGTCATCGCCGGCAAGTCGTTCCTGTACTTCCATGGGCTGACCCGTGCGGCAGCCCTCACCTACACGACGTTCTTGGCCGTAGTGCCGCTTCTGATTTTGTTGACTTCGATTACGCTTGCTGTCGGATTCGGCAACTTCTTCTCGGACTACCTACCGCACTTAGTCACGTTCCTGGACTTGGACTGGCCAATCGATCCCATCATTTCCATTGTGCAGAACGCCGAACATGTGCCTATCGGCAAACTCGGCTTTATCGGCGCCATGGGTCTTTTCATCACGTTCATTCTCGCTTTCGGCAGTCTGGAATCGAATTTCAACGTGGTATGGGAAAACAAGGTTTCTCGTCCGTTGCACAAGCAGATCCGCATCTATACCCCGCTGTTGCTAATCTTCGCGGGTATTATCGGTCTGTATGCCGGTTTTGTGAACCACATGCAAAATGCACTTTCGATCATTGTCGTCGATGGCCTGCACTTTGACCAGTCAGTTCTCAAGAGGCTTATCAACGCGTTCTGGTACTTGACCTTCCACGGTGCATTTCTCTTGATTATCTTCTTGACCCTGTATGCGCTCCCCGCAAGACCGGACCCCAAGAACTACACCAAGAAGAAGCTGCTTGTATCGTCTATCGGCATCACCATCCTTGCATGGATTTGCATTATCATCTACGTGAAGATCCTGATGCTTATCCAGACCATGCTGGTGACCCGTATGTCCATCTTCTACGGATCCCTCGCTTTCATACCGCTCATCCTTTTCTTAGTGTTCGGTATCTGGACTATCGTTCTCTGCGGTAATTCCGTGGTTTGGACGATTTGCACCTGGCCCGAATCCAAGGACCGCATCTGGAACTGGGAAGGAAGCCCCGCCGAAGGCCTGAACATGACCAAGGACAGACTGTAATTCGTATTCCGAATTTTCTGAATTAAAACACGTTGTTGCGAGAGCAATGCGATGCGGCAATCCAGCCTAGAGCCATTTGCCGCTTTTTTTTATACATTGTATAAAAAAGGACTTTGCTTATGAAAAAGATTCTCATTCTCTTGGTGGCCCTGGTGGCTTTTGCAAACGCCGAACTCCAGAGCGTAAAATACACCCCAGAAGAAAAGACTGATGACGGGCTGAAGGCTTTCATCGGCGTAAGCGGCGGCAACGTTCTCGTTGCCGATGATGGCGCCATTTTCGCGAACCTCCGCATCGGTTTGGACATTAACCCCCTGTTCTCCACTGGCGTGTGGGTGTCTAGACTACTGAGCGATGTGCGCAATTATAACGTTGCCGAAAAGCAGATGATTAAGTACATGTCGGTCGGCGGTTTCGTGGAACTTTTCCCTGTCCGCATCAATGACTTCTCTATTTCTATCCCGATCCAGATTGGCGGAGGCGCCCTCTACGTGATGGAACCCGACGACGAAGCTTTCGAATCCGAAGACTACTTCTTTACCGCCGACATGGCAGCCCACTTTAACTACCGCATCACCAAGATGCTTGAAATTTCTATCGGTGGCGGCTACCGCATGTTCTCTGGCATCGAAACAAACGGCCTCGAGAATCTGGATTTCTGCACCCCGTTTGGCGAACTGCGCTTTACGATTAGAGAGTGACACGCAGTGTCATCCTGAGTGAAGCCCGTAGGACGAAATCGATATACAAGACTTGGGGCTTCAGCCCCTTAGTCGAGTTTGGTTCAAAGGAGCAGGATCTAGTCAGCAAATGCAAGAATTCATCAGCATACGCGGCTGCAGGCTGCACAATCTGAAGAATATCGATGCCCAGTTCCCGCTGGGCAAGATTTCTGTGGTATGTGGACCTTCGGGCTGTGGGAAATCGACTCTTGTCCTAGACACCCTGCACGGGGAATCCAAGCGCCGCTATTTGGAAACACTCTCGCCCTTTGCCGCCGAACTTTTAGGCGGTCGCCGAATTATTCCGCTAGATAGCGCCGAAGGTTTACCCGCAAGCCTTGCTGTTGGCCCGAGCCACGGCGAAACGCCTGCAAAAGCTTACGCATTGAGCATCTCGGAATGCGATTCGACTTTACGAGCCCTGTTTGCGGCGTATGCAAAGCCCGCCTGCCCCGTTTGCGGAAAGCCCATGGAAAGCACGAGCCGCGAAGACATGATTCGCGAAATTGCGAGCTTGCCGCAAGGGAGTAAATTACAGTTTTTTGCGCGTATCGATTCCGAAAAACACACGACACTCGATAAGCTCTCGGCGGTGTTCCTGGCGCAGGGCTTTACACGCGCCTTGGCCGATGGCGTCAGCTACTCGCTGGCCGACTTGACTGAAAGCGAAAAGAAGATCGTCCCGAAGGAATTCTTTATTGTCGTGGACCGCGTGATTGTTCGCGAGAACACGCGCACCCGCATTGCCGAAGCGGTTGATGGAGTCTTGAAGCTCACGCACGGCGAATTGATTCTAGACCTCAACGGGAGCCGTAAACTTTTCAGCACGGTGCCGCGCTGCCCTGAACACGGGGCG
>Ga0256406_1002911_pt1 | contig 22789 bp, 16 predicted proteins | sample RumenRJG_03DNA_FD_185986 | JGI IMG/M metagenome (GOLD analysis project Ga0256406, IMG submission 185986) | Bovine rumen microbial communities from Lethbridge, Alberta, Canada - RJG_03 | ecosystem: Host-associated > Mammals > Digestive system > Stomach > Rumen | place: Canada: Alberta | collected... | reverse complement strand
CCTTCACATTATTAATAGTGAAGTGACCGTCCAGATCGGTTACGGCACCTGTCTTGGTGCCTTTCACTTGCACGCTCGCGCCTATAATAGGCTCGCCATTTGCATCTACAACGGTTCCGGTAACTTTGTTTTGGGCGTAAGCTCCTACAGAGCCTGCCGTCAACAAGCCAAGAACCATTAGCCGCTGAAGTGATTTTCGGCAACTAGTTTGGGTTTTCACTTTCTTGTGATTCATGCTTTTGTAATTGTAGAGTTTATGATTTGTTGTTTGTTAAGGTTGTGTCTGACAGAATATCTTGTGCCAATAGCAACTTGGTACTTTTAGGTTTCTTTATCAGATGGCTTTTGTTTCAATCGCAAATTTAAGCACTTTTTTGCAAACACCCAAGAAATGATGCTGTAAAATGAAGAATTTAACACAGATAAACACTTCGTTCTATACGAAACTATAGGTTTGTATATACCAGCATATAGTATTTTTTACACTTATCATCGTCTCTCCTTCTTCATTATATAAAAAAAAAGCAGCGGGCCGGAGTGTATTCTCCTGTCCGCTGCTTATGCGTACTTATAGCCGGTGCGGCTCATCAATTAGTCTTCTTAGCCGTAGCTTTTTTTACGGCTTTCTTGCATTTTGTCTTGTTTGTACACTGGGTTGTTTTGCCCTTTGTGCTTGTGCAGTGCGTTTGCGTGCATGTTGCTGTTTTGCCTGATTGCGTGCATGGTGTGGCCGTACATGCTGTTTTCTGGTCGGCTTGCGTGCAGCAGGTCTGCGTGTTGCTTGCCTGGCATGCCTTAGCGTTGGCATTGCAGGCAGCAGCCTTGGCGCTATGGTCAACGCATGTGGCTGCCTGGGCGCATTTCCCAGCATTCACTATCTTTGCCTTCTGACTTTTTTGTGTTTCAACACTCTGTGCCATAGACGGCATAACGGCCAATGACACCATCATTAAAGCTGATAATAAAATCTTCTTCATCATTTTCTTTCTTATTAAGAGGAATACTTTCTTGCCGCCCGAGGCGACATGATTATTTAATACGAATGCAAATATAGCCATTTAGTTGGCAAGAATAGTGTACTTTAATGTTATTTGTAATTATTTTAAATTCACTAAGTAAAATACCAGTCTTGTCCGTTCCCCGCGCTCAAATGGGGTAGGGCAGGGCCTGCACATATTGTCAACAAACTTTATTCTGACTCTTTTTCCCTGTCGGGAAGTAGCCTTTCGTGCAACGCCTTTGTGTTCAATGGCTTACAAGACCGCCCGTCTGAGCCTTTCAAAATAGGCTTTTGGCCTCGCCAAATGGGCGCTTTTGCGTTGCGAAATGGCCGTTTTTGCGCGCTCAAGAGGCCTCTTTTGCTTTTCAAACGTCATGGTGTAAGGAAATATTACCAATGAGAGGGCGTGGTGAAATAAGTATGATACCAGGCTCGCGTTACAGAAAAAATGGCTAACTTTGCACCGTTATGTCACTCTTAGTCATAAAACCGGGCAAGCGTTTTCCGCCCCTTCCCCGCGTCATTTGTATAGACAATCAGCCTTTGTGCATGATGAAAGGCCAGCCGATTGCCATCAGCCTGCCTGCCGGAACCTATAAGGTAACCGTCAGAAGTGGGGGCTTCAGGTTTATTGAAGGCTCGGTTATGGTGAGCTTGGATGCCGCTTCTGAACGCCGGATGACCGTTGGCGATCGTGAGAAATGGTGGAACGCTCTGTTCAACATCGACCTTGCCTACTGGTTCATAACGCTGTTCTTGCACATCGGACAGCCCTGGTCAACGGTTTATGACGTGCTGAGCTATGGCTTCTTTACCCTTTGGCTGGTGCGCTTATGGATTATTCGGAAGCACTATTATGCCATGACGGTTGCGTGATGCCCAGCTCACTCTATGCTCTTCACGCTCACTCCGTTAAACTCTCTCATGAATTTCAGCACGTGCCGCTGATAGTCTGCCCGCTTAATCTTCATCTCTATCGTAACGGTATACATCTTGTTGCCGCCACTGTCTTGCTGGCTCATGTTGTAAGAGTCTATCTCTACGTCGGCGCTTTGCAGCGAGTCGAGCACCCGTTGCACGGATTCTTGTGTGTGAGAAGAGAAGGTTACGGCTATCTGTCGTGTGCCGAAGCGACGCAAAATGATGTTCATGGTTTCCAAACACAGCAAAACCATGATGGTGGCAGCCACAGACAGCAGGTAGAGACCGGCTCCCGCGGTGAGTCCGATGGCCGATGTCACCCACAGCCCGGCCGCTGTGGTGAGTCCGCGAATAACGTGTTTCTGGAAGATAATGGTGCCGGCACCGATGAAACCGATGCCTGTCACCACCTGAGAGGCTATTCGACTGGGATCGAACGAGGTGTGGGCAAACTGCGACAGGGCCGCGTTGAAGCCGTATTGAGACAGCACCATGAAGAGCGCGGAGCCCAAACCCACAAGGAAATGTGTGCGAAATCCGGCCTCCTTGGCCCGGTATTCTCTTTCCAAACCAATGGCACCGCCCAGTATGGCTGCCACGAAGATGCGGAGAATAAACTCCATGTTTGATGGAAAAATCGTAAGTTCAAGAGGTTTTGTGGCCGTAAATGTACACAAAACCCTTGAACTTACAAAGAACAAGTGATATAATTTTACCTCAGAAAGGTTTATCTTAGGTTTTTCTCTACACTTTCAGTGCCATCTGTATAGATGGTTCTTGTGATACAGAAGCCTTTGGCTGGGCTGCTCAGTTGCTTGCCGTCGATGCTGTAGTAGTGTTTTTCCACAACTTGCCGGGTGGTTTGAGGCAGTGCGCTGATGCCCGTTCCTACCGTGGCCTTGCCCTTTGCGCTCAGTCCGCCATACTCATTGGCGGCCATTACGGCGTAGGTTGCAGTGGCAGATGGCACGTCGAAGGTAGTAGAGGTGGTAAAGCCTATCACCGAATCGCCCTCCATCACCACGTAGCACATGGCGTAGGGCACTGCCGGCCAGCTCAGCTTGCTGCCCGTGAGCGTGGGGTTAGGCGAGGCGCAAGCCTCTGTGAGCACGGTGGGGTTCCACTGGTCGCTGCCCTGAAGGATATTGTCGCGGGTGTAGGCGGCTGCTTCTTGGTCGGTCAGCACCGTCTCGCGGCTCTTTCCCCAAATGGTGTCGGTGCCGTTCATATACCAGTATGTGTCGTTGCGGTTGCTCAGGTCGAGAGGGTTGCCGTTGCCATCCATCGAGTTATATTCAGCCCATAGCGCTGGCAGACCGCCCATGTGGTTGAACCATCCCGTGGCGGGTATGGTTACTTCGAAGCGTGTATTGATGTAAACTGTCTTGGGATACTCGTGCCAGGGACGGCCCAGCCACACGTCAGTTTCACTGGGTACGCCCGGCGCGGTGACTGTGTTGTTGAGGAAGACGTAGCCCCACTTCGTGGCTAACCCATGGTTGGGGGCTACGATATAGCCTCCGCTCTTGCGCACAATGTTCACGGTGTTGTTCTCTATCAGCACATCTCCCTTGCCATATACAAAGTCTACGGCGCCTTCCAGCACGCTGTTGGTGAGCCAGGAACGGTGTGTGTCGCTTCCACCTGTGTACCATGTGTCTTGATAGGAGCGGAGTTTCATCTTGTTCATCACCAGTCTGTCGCCGTTAGAAGCTAGTGCCAGGGCCTGCGGACCGTTGTTTTGCGTCACTCCCCATGCGTTTATCAGGTCGATGCCTTCCATGTATATGTTGCTGGCTTCGATGTCCATGGTGGCCCCATCGTTTATTCCGTACTGTCCGCTGCCGCTTGTTCGGTCGTCGCTTATGGTAACTTCGTCCTTTCCCTGACCTATTATATATAGGTAAGGCTTGTTGGCCGGGATGGTGACGTGGCCGGTATAAGTGCCTTTCTTCACGAAGATGAGCCAAGGCTTCACACGGTTTGCGGGCGCTGCGTCGATGGCAGCTTGCAGCGAAGTGTAGTCTCCTGAGGCGTCTTGTGCCACGACAGCGTCGTAAAGACGGGCTTCGGGCTGGGTGCGTTCCATCACTTTGAAGGTGATGGTGCAGCCTTCGAAGGCGTTGCCGGCTATGTCGGTGATAGCTCCGGCGGGCACGCTGAAGGTGTTCTGGCTGCCGTAAGCCAGGCCAGAATACTTATAGGTGACGGTCTTGCCGCTCACTGTGGGTTCCACTTCTTGCCCGTTCAGCGTGGCTGATCCGGTGCCCGTGGTTATCTTTTCGTTGAAGGCGAGGATGATACTTCCCACAGATGACGCCCCCGTAGCCTGGTTGGCAGGCAGCGAATAGAGCAAGACGGGGGCCGTATGGTCGTCTTCCAGATTGTTGTCGGCCAGCACATAGATGTCGGCAACAGCCGTTCCGTCGAGGTCGCTGGCTACTCCTGCCATTGGCGAAGTCCAGTCTGGCATGAACCTAACCCACACTTTGGTCTGGTTGCTGCATGAGTCAGGCAGGGCAAACTCCTCTTCGTCCCACCCGCGGTTGGGCAGGTTGAAAGTGCCCACAGTGGTATAGTTGGTGCCGTCGAGGCTCACCTGCATGTTGTTAATGCTGTGTCCGTTGTAGTCATCGCCTACGGCAGCCGACACTTTCACGTTCTTATAGCCTGTTGTAGAGAAGGATATCTCGAAGTAATTCTGCTCTTTGAGGCTCTTCCATACGCGTGCGCTGTAGCGTCCGTTCATGATGCTGGCGAGCCAACTCGTTGTTGTGCCGGCGGCATTGCGCAGCACCAGGAGCCCGGCATTTTCGCTGTTGGCTGCATAGTCGGCCGCCGCGTCGCTACGTTTCATGTCGTATAAGTCCCAGCCCACTATATAGTCAGTGGCCGAATAGTTGGCTGTGAGGGTGGTGTCAGAGGTCATTTGTATGATGCGTTCCGGCTGTGTGGTATTGTCATCAGCCCAGTTGGTGAAGGTAAAAAGCTTGTTGTTGGTGGCTGTGAGCTTCACCTGAGTGCCCTCTTCGTAGTGGTGCACACCGTTAACGACATTTCCTTCGGGCTCGATGGTCACGCTATGGGCGTGTGCTCCGCTGGTGGTTATGACGTTCAGCGCATATACCGGCTTGGCGGTATAGACGGCCTGAAGGGTTGTGTTCTTGCTTATGGCGAAGGTGTAAGGATTGTTTGTCGATACCTCCTGCCCGTTCTCATCGGCCCAATGATGGAAGTGGAAGCCGAAATTCTCGCTTGCGCTCACCGTAATCTCGGTGCCTTCATCGTATTTCTCAGCCGTTGGCGTAACGGTAATCTGGCCTGCTCCATTGGGCGTAAGCGCCGTTGTGAGCGTGTAGGAGGGCACGTCGATGGCCGTTCCGCTATAGTTGCCGGTCACAACAACATCAGCAAAGCCCACCTGTTTGGTGTTTCCCAGACCGCGCACATACAGTTTTATATAGACAGGTTGAGACGTAGCAGGGGCCGTAATGCCTGTGTCAGTAAGCGTAAAGCCCGTTGCGGGGTCGTTGCTGTTGCGTGCCGGATAGACGTCTTTGGCTATTTCGACGTCTGTATCGCCTACCTTAGCCACCACATCCACGCGTCCGCCGTTGGTGCCGAAGCGTGCTGACTTCATGGAAAAGTGGGTTAGCTGGAAGCTGATGCCTTTTTTGGGCACCAGGATGAAGGTTACGGCATCCTCGTCTTTGTCTTCTGACACGTTGCTTGTGGCAGGCTGAACTCGGTAGAATGACACTCCGCCGGAGCTTTGTGCGGCTACCACGCTCAAGTCGCTGCCTATGTTAAGTCCCGTAGACGACAATATGTTGTCGGAGGATAGGGCGGCCTGTGTCGGACTTTCGGCTCCTTGGCTGAGAGCCCATGTGGCCGTTAGCTGCTGAGCCTGTGCCGCCTGGCTTGCGCCCAGTAGCAAGGCTAAAGCTAAAAAGATTGTTTGTAGGTTTCTCATATTTGCTTTCTGTTGTTTGTTTTGTGTTTTCTATAAGTAAAGAGAAGGCTACACGTCGGGTTAGAATACCACTTTCCTTCTTTGGTGAATATAGATTCCACGCCGGGGCGTGGCCACTTTCCGACCGTCAAGGGTATAGTAAGCTGTGTCGCTATACTCTTTCTTCAAGGCCGTAATGCCGTTAGAGGTAAGGTCGAGGGCTTTGCCGTGAATGGTGACATCACTCAGACAGATGGTCTTGCCTGTGGCTTCGCCAGTGTACCAGGGGTATATGCGCACGCGAAGGGTGTCGTTGGGCTGCAACTCGATGACCGTCTTAGCCGATACTTCCAGCATGTTGTTGGCCGGCATCTTAGTAGGTGAGAAGATGAGATGCTGGTTGGCAAAGTCGGGTTGGGTGGAGTAGCTCACGTGGCAGCGCATTCCGTTGCCTCCGCAACCGCATACAAACATGCCGATAGAGTCGATGTTGAGCTTCGTGCCCATGGCCGGCGTGATGCCGAACTCTATGTATCGGGTAGACACCTCGTCTATTTCGCCCTCCGGCCATGTGTCGCCTACTATCAAATTGCGCTGTGTCTTGCGCGTGGCATCATATCCTGTCCACTCCGGCCATACCGTTTTGGCGTTCGGATTGCTGTATCTCTGCACGTACATGCCCTGCCATGACTCCGGCAGAACGGTTGCCGGACCGTTCAGCACGTAGCTGTCGTCCTTCTCCAAGCGCCAGTAGGCGGTCACGTCTTGCCCACCTTCAAGTGAGAGCGCACTGGCCGTGACGGGTATAACCACGGTTTGGTTGTTCTGTTTAATGGTAATCTGACCGCTGAAGTCTCCTTCTTGTTTCAGCAAACACTGCACATTAAACGATGAGATGCACGTTCCCTCAGTGTAAGCCACCTGCAATGTGTCTTTCCAACCGGTGTTGCCGTGCGAGAGAAGCAGTCCGTCTGAGGCTGAAACAGAGATAAATCCGTTCTTTGGCTGCAGGCTGAAGCCTGACAGGGAAAACGATTTGGTGAGCTTCTGGCCCTTATATCCCTTGCCCATGTCGCCTTGTTCGGGCGTCACGCTCAGCTTGCTGCTCAGCGCAACATGGTCGGCCAGCACGTTACTGTCTCTCATCAGCTCGGCGCAAAGGCGCGCTATGAGCGTAGCGCCCATAGTGTTGAGATGCGTGCTACCGTTGCCGTCGCTCAGCAACTCGTGGCATTTGGTGTCGCCATAACTGAGATATAGCTTGCGAGTTGCTTCGGTCAGGTCGAGGAAAGCCACGCCTTGCTCTTTGGCAACAGCCCTCATCTGGGCCACGTAGTCCATGCTGTCGTTGCTGGCAGGCAGGCTTTGGCCCGTCATTATGCCGTTGGGGGTGAGCTTGCTGAAGTTGTCTCCCAAGTCGTGCTGGCCATTTCGGCGGATGGTATTGCCCGAAAAGTACATCCGGCAGATGGGACTTACCAGTACGGGAGTGCACCCTGCCGCCCTCGTCTCGGCGATGTACTTGCGCAGGTAGTCCTTATATGTTCCCCAAGGTGTGGTGCCCCGATAGTCGGTAGTGGCTGCCTTGGCCGCGTCGCCGGTCTTTGTGTAGTAGGCTTTTACGGAGTCTCCGTCCATGCCGTTGCTCTTTTCGTCGTTGTGGGCAAACTGTATGAAGACGTAATCGCCCGGTTGCAGTTGCTTCTTGACGCTCTTCCAGTAGGCCGCTTCCTCATAGAAGCTCTTCGAACTGGCCCCGTTCTTACCCCGGTTGTTGACAGTCAGCCCTGTGAGAAACTGTTGCAGGAACTGCGCCCAGCCCCTTGTCACGGTGGCGTCTTCGTCATAATTGGCCATGGTTGAGTCGCCAATGGTGTGTACCTTGATGGCCGTTGCAGGCAGAACGGCTGCTGCCACCATCAGAAAGAGGATGATTTTAGTTTTTAAGTTGTGCATAGTAGCTTTTTTATCTTTTAGGTTTTATGCCGCAAAATTAGCAAGAAAAAGGGGAGGAAATGGGGTAGAAAACTGCCAATAAGGGGGTAGAAAAAGTTCAAAAGGCTGGATTTCAGCTTTTTCTACCCATTCTGTAATCAGTTGGCGACATACCTTTTGATGCTTTAAAGCGCTTGCTGAAGTATTTGGGGTCGGTAAATCCGCACTGCCAAGTGATGTCGCTCACGGGCATACTGGTGGTGGTGAGCAGGGCGCAAGCCTTCTTCATGCGTGCCTCGAAAAGAAATTCAGCCGGTGTAAGTCCTACGAGCGACTTCATCTTACGATTGAGTCCGGAGAGGCTTGTGCCCGTTGCGGAGGCCATATCCGCCAGATTGGCATCTGAGTTGGTCAACTCCCGCTCCACGTAAGCCATCACCTTGTCCATGAATTTTTCGTCTTCGGGGCTTAACTTTGCGTCTTCAGTCACGCTCTGCTGTGCCTTTTGATGAGCACTCTCTTGCTTGCTGAGCAGGTCGAGATAAGCTTTCAGCGTGGCGTTCTGCTTTTTTCTTATCTTCCTTATATATATAAAGGTGTAACAACCGGCACCAATCAGCAAGGCAATGATCAGCACGATTAAGAGTTGAAGCCACACCGTCTCTGTGAAACGGGGCTTAACAATGATGGTGAGCACGCGCTCATTGCCCGACCATTCGCCGTGTGCGTCGGTCGATTTGATGTGCAAACGGTAGGTGCCGGGCTGCAAGTCGAGGAATGATGCGGCATGTATGTTGTCTAAAAAAAGCCAGGCTTTATCCTTGTCCAGCCTAGTTGCATAGCGTATGTTGGCGTTGGGCGTATAGTCTATGGCCTTGAAGTTGACAGTCAGACTACGCTCGTTGGGGTTCAGAACCAACGTTCTAAGCTGGTTGACATGATAGTTATTGGGCTGATTCTTGATGCTTATGCTGGTGAGATAGATGGGTGGTACGTAGCTTTTACGGGCAAACTGGCGGTTGCTTACGGTCATAGCGCCATCCAGAAGGCCCAACAGCCATCGTCCGTCAGCCAGTTTGAGCGGCCGGGCATCGGAGAAACGGAGTGCCTCTCCCCAGAAATTGGTGCCATACGAGGCTGTCTTAAGGTGACGGATGTCAAGCGTCAGCACTTGGTTGCTGCCCGTTATCCACAGCGTTTGCCCCTGAATGGTAAGTCCTTGCGTGATGTCTGAGTTCAGACCATTCAGGGTATTGAAGTGCCGGAACGACAGTTGGGCTGTGTGCTTAGGGCTGATTTCTACTTCATTAATGCCGCCGCTCTCCGTGCTGACAAATAGTTTATTGTTGCCCATTAGGGCAATATCCATCGTGGCATTGCAGCTCAGACTGGCTCGTCTGCCGGGTTCTTTCACGTGCAGCACAAACATCTGGCCCCTCTCTTGGGTGATGAGGCCCTCTGTGGTGGCAGCAACAAGTACGCCGGAGGGTGTGAACAACAGCTTGCGCACACGATTTTCTTTCATCCTCTTAGGCCATCCGCTAAGCCCATTGTCTTTGTTCAGAAACGCCACAGAGCCATTTTGATGTGTCATGATGTTGATTCCGCCTCCGAAGGTGGCCAACCAGAGCTTGCCGTCAGGCCCTTCAGTGATGTCGTAAACGGTGTTGCAGTTGAGGCTCTTGGGCTGTTTGCCCTTCACAAAGCGTGTTATGGCGAAGCCGTTGCCACGTTTTTGCAGTCTGAAAAGGCCGTCGGGCTTGGTGCCTAACCACATGATGCCCTTGTGGTCTTGATAGATACAATAGACGGCATGGCCAAACGAAGCGGGCTGTCGGGCGATTCTGCCATCTGCGGTTAGGTATCCCAAGGGGCGGAGAGCACGGTCGTAGACGCGCACCCTGCCATCTTCTTTCGTCGAAATCCATATTCTGCCCTCACGATCTCGATAAATACACTTCACCTGTGTTTCGCTCTTAGCCCATAGCCGACTGAAGGTTGGACGCAAGAAACTTACCTTTCGTATTCCCGTTGGTATGATAAGCCAGATGTTTCCCTGCTTGTCGAGCATGGAGAAACTCACGCCTTTCATGCCCTTGGTGGCGGGGTAGCGTTTCCAGAGCGTAGCGTTCATCTGTCTGGGCTGGGTCTTCAGCTTCTGCTGCACGGCCTTGCTCACGGTTGAGAACAGACCTGTTGATGGGTCGAATCGATACCATTCGTTCTCATTTCGGCAGTAGATGCAGTTGTCTTTGCCCAGCTTGATGTCACGAATGCGGTCGTTGGGCATCGCGCACCGGTCGCCGACATGAGATTTAAAGAGGGTGAATGTCTCACCGTCGAAGCGCTCCAGCCCGTTCCAAGTGCCAAACCACAACATGCCAAAGCGGTCTTGCAGCATACTGGTGACGTGCCAATGTGCCAAGCCATCGTCCTCTCCGTAGTCGCGAATGATGCATTGCTGCCCATGAAGCGGTGCAAGTGACAAGACGAAGAGGACGACAAAAGCAAGCAAAAACCTGAGAATTTGCAAACTGTTGAGGCTGTTTGTGATTGTAGGAAAGTTTAGATGACCACTGCAGTGCCGCTGCACGACACCATGAGCATAGAACCAGACGGCCCTACAGTTTCATAATCAAAGTCTATGCCTACCACTGCGTTGCCCCCAAATTCCTCAGCCATTTCGGCCATCTCGTTCATTGCAGTCTCCTTAGCCTCGCGAAGCACGCTCTCATAACTATTCGAGCGGCCTCCGAAAATGTCGGTAAAATTAGCGCAAATATCCCTTAAGGCGTTGGCTCCAATAATGGTTTCGCCTGTGACAACACCCTTGTAAATCTTAATGGGTGACCCTTCAAAGGTTGGAGTTGTTGATAGTACCATGATGATTTTAGTTTTTATGTTATTAAATTAAGGTAGTTTTTATTTTTCTGCATGCCTGCGTCTACGCTTGGGTATACCCGTTTCTGCTTCTTCCACCTGTCGTAATCGGTCTTGATAAACGGATTGCCACTTGTCTATAAGAGCCTGCAAGGAGGCAGCCTTTTGCTCTATTTGGGCATATTTGTCAGTGCCCTCAAGACCATGACGCAACATGTCTGCCTTCTTGTTTAGGTAGAGGCTCAGCTTGCTTTTGGCCAATTCGAGCTGTGTGTGCATTGCCCGGAGTGCGTCAGATAGCTCTTTGTTGCCTTTGTCGGGGTCTTGCTTGTTAGACATAGTAATGCAGATGTTTGTTTGATTGCAAATGTATGAAAAAATAATCAGCCCTGCAAATGCTGGCCGAATTTATTTGCCCGGCAAGCCGTAAAGGGCCTGTGCGGAGCGCAATGACACGTGTCAGCTGGCTCGGGCATTCTGTTTGGCTTCTCACTTAACAGCTGCTTGCACGCCGCCTGCGCTGCTTTGCACATGCTTCTTGCTCGGGGCTGTTTTGCGAAATAGTGCTTTTTGCATGCCCAAATAGGCACTTTCGGCCTGCAAAATAGGCATTTTTGAAAGTTGAAAAGGCCTATTTTGAAAATCTGCTGGCTTGTGTGCCAGCAGGAAGGGGCTGGGTGCATTGACTGTGTAGCATGGTATGGCCTTATGGCATGGGCTTCTATTTACTGTGGCGGGTTAGCATGTGGTTGTCGGAAACAAAGAAGCCAGTGGACAGCGAGACTCATGTTCTCTTCTGCCACTGGCCAAATAAACTGCTTAACATATTGAAATGACGCTGTTTCGCAACAGCTTTATTTCAACCGGTCAGCCTGTCATGCAAGTCACGGGCAAGCATTAATATCCATAGTTTTGGTATGCTTGCTTGGCCTCAGCCGACAGGGCGTTGCCGTTTTCGTCTGTCAGGAGGTTCAGGAAGTCCATTGGGAAGGGCTTCAAGGTCATGTAGTTCTCAAAGAAGCCCTTTGCCTTTCCGTCCTGGCCTGACGTGCTTGTGAGGTTGCTGCTGGTGTCCCAAGAGCCTGATTTATAGGTCGTGTTGTTGGGATTGGCAGCCAGCTGGTCGTGCCACTGTATGCGTTCGGCTTGCAAGCCGCTGTGGTGCAGCACCTCATAGTAAACGAACTCTTGGTTGAATTCGCGGCTATACTCGTTGAGGATGAACTCCAGGAATCTCTTGGCATCTGTGTTTGCCGTTGGAGGATAGTTCTCCAGACGCGAGTGCTCAGACGTTCCGTCCCAGTAAGATGCGTCAACCTTAATCTTATCATAGGTGTTGGCAGCTGATGCGTAAGGATATTCCTGCTCGGCAGTGCTCAGCTTTTCGTGTCCCGGATAGAGGCGTGCGAGCACCTCGTCACGCTTTTGCCCGGCCTTGAAAGCCGCACGTTGGCGCAGCACATTGATGTCGTTGATGGCTGCCTGATAGTTTCCTTTGCGTCCTTCAGCCTCTGCACGCAGCAGATAAGTCTCTGCAAAGCGGAAGATAAAGATGTCGCGTGTGCCGTAGATGTTGTTGTAGCTTGAGCGGTTCGGGTCTATATATTTGCTCGTACCGGGCTCGCCGATGGTCATGGCATCGCTCTTGGACAACTGCTCCAGTCCATAATGGTTAGCGCTATTGCCGTTAGCATCTACGAAAGAGTAGTTCTTTCCCTTTCCTACCAGCACAGGGCGGTAGAAATATTTGCCGTCTTTCTTCATCCAACGGGCAAAGCAAACAAACGGTTGTGCGTCAGCCTCATCCACGTCGATAGCTGTTTCCTTGGTGTTCTCTATGTAGGCGTAGGCCAGGTCGCCCGTTCCTATCTTGTGCTCACCGGCCACAGCCCTTCTGCCTCCCCAGCTTTCACGCTTGTAGGTGGGCAGGATGTGCGTGTTGAAGTAGTCAGCCTGCTTCTCCGTCCACGTGTAGGTCTGGTTCTTATCGCTGTTGTATGCATAGTATTCTACGTCTGCTCCGGGCGATGCTGTGCCGCCTCCGCGCATTCTGGAGGTGCGCTCCAGAGTGAAAGAGCCTTGATAGCGTGCATCGTTGAGCTTGTCTGTGAAGACGTCGAAGCCCCAGTCGTCGTTCATATACGGGCCACCCAACTTGGTGTCGCACTCCCATGTATAGTCTGGTATACCCCAGCTCACGTTCACATAGTTCTCGCCCATGTAGCAAATTGTGCGCTGTCCGTAACGGTAGTTGTCGGTTCCGTTACCAAACAAAGCGGTGAGGATAACCTCCTTGCTGCCTTCGTTGCTCCAATCGCCTATGCCACACTTGAAGAGATCGGCATAGTTGTCTTCCAGCTTATACACACCTGAGTTGATGACTTGTGTGGCATAGTAGATGCAAGAGTCGAGGTCGGTAGACACATTGCCCTTGTAGAGCATGCCCAAATACGACTTCGGGTTCGAGTTGTCTATAGACCCGTCGCTGTTGCGTCCGTATTCTGGAGTGCCATATTGTGCACCCTGTGCTCTCTCCAGATACAAACGAGCCAGGAAATGAGCGGCAGCACCCTTCGTGATGCGTCCGTATTCAGCATCGCCATACTTCAGTGGCAGGTTCTCGTAGGCATATCTCAGGTCGCTGATAAGCATTTTCCAAAGCTGCTCTGAGGGTTCGCGCTTGTAGTTGAAGTTGTTTGGCAGTGACGTGAGGCTCTGTGTAGGCACATAGATGTCGCCCAACAAGGTGTTCAGACTGTACAAAGCATAAGCTCTGTTGAACAGTGCTTCCGACAGTTTTTGTGCCGCATAAGCCGGGTCAGAGGTGTATTTCCCGCTCACGCTCTTGTTTCTTATCAGGCCGATGGCCTTGTTACAGCAGTCGATGACGGGGTAGGAGTTGATGATAAATCCGCTTTGCTGCTTCGACTGTACGCCCATAAAGGTGTTCACATAACCTGCTATGGAGTTCCATGGTCCGGTAGATGTGTAGGCAGATGTAGAGAAGCGGTTTATCTCAGCGTTGTTCGTAACCAGTCCGCAGTCGTGTCCCAACTCAAAGAGGTAGCCTCCTTCGTTGAAGCCATAGCGCAGACGCTCGGCGTTATAGGTGCTCACCACGAGCTGGTCTAGACCCTGTTCGGTCTCAAAATAGTCTTGTGTTATCGTAGAGACCATTTTTTCATTGAGGAAATCATCCGAGCATGAGCCGAGAGCCAGTGCCAGGATGCCCATGAATATATATTTCTTCTTCATGATATATTTAAACGTTCGTAAGTTAGACAATTAAGTTTTTAGAAGCCAATGCGCAATCCAAAGACGAAACTACGCATCAGACACGTGTTGTTGGTCTGTCCTCCGAAGAGTCTGTTGTCATCCCATCCGGTGATGTCGTCAGGGTTGATGCCGGCCTTAACCAGCTCTCCGCCGATGATAAATGGGTTAAGCACCTGGAAGTAAACCTGTCCGCTTGATGCTCCGAAGGATGATAATGTCTTGCGGTCGAAGGTGTATGAGAGGGCGATGTTGCGTATGGCAATCATGTTGCCCTTGGCAAAGCTGCGCACATTGTCGTATCCTGAGGTGCGTGTGGCAGTTGTTGGCTGTGCAAACTTGGCGCCTGTGTTGGTCGGACTCCATGTGTCGTTCTCTATGCGGCGGCCTATTGTCTGTGTCAATCCATAGTAGTAGTTGCCGAAGCGGCCGTACATGAAGCAGCTCAGTTCCCAGTTCTTATAGGTGAAAGTGTTGGTAAGACCGAACTCCCACTTAGGACTCTTCTGGTAAGTAACCTTATCGTCGTTGTTGAAAACGCCGAATCCGTTGTTTGCGTAGTAGTAATCCTGACCGTTATACTTGAAGTGCTTGGCACCCGGAGTGTTGGCATCGACGAGTTGCATGGGCTGGTCGCAAATCTTATACTGTCCTGGCAAGAAGGTATTACCACTTGCTGCGTAAGCTGCCATCATGAGTCTGTCTTCCTCAGTGTCCTGCCAGATGCGGTCGTACTTATAGTTGTAGAACACGTTAAGAGGCTTTCCGATGAACCAGTTGTTGCCCGGCATGTCTTCTTTGCCGTTTACCAGCTCTACGATTTTCTCTTTGTTGGTAGAGAAGGATATGTTAGACTCCCACTTAAAGTCCTTTGCCTTGACGTTCAATGTGTTGAGGCTGATTTCCAAACCGTTGTTCTGCGTCTTGCCAATGTTAGACCTTATCTGTGCATAACCTGTTATAACAGGAATTGAACGGTTCATGATGACATCGCGAGTACGTGCGATATAGTAGTCGATGCTACCGTAGATGCGGTTGTTCAGGAAGCTGAAGTCAACACCGAAGTTGGTAGATGCCGTCTTCTCCCATCCCAGTTGGCTGTTAGGTATCACGTCTGGCTTGGCTCCGTTGGTGTTGTTTACGCTGCCACCTACACCGAATGGTATCTTAGCATTGGAAGAAGTGACTGAACCTGATGTTGTGTAAGGGCTCACAGACGAGTTACCTGTAACACCATAGCCCACACGCAGCTTCAACTGGTTAATCCATTTGATGTCTTTCATGAAGCTCTCTTCGTTCATCTTCCATGCCAGAGCGGCACTGGGGAAGAAGTCCCACTTGTTGCCTTTGGCCAATACTGAGGCACCGTCCCAACGTCCTGTCATGGTGAGCAGGTAGCGGTCCATGAGCGAATAGTTGAGTCGGGCCATGTAAGAGTTACGTGTCCACATAGAGTAGTTGGTGCCCCATGCCAGCTTGTCGCGGTCGGAGTTGCCCAAGTCATACCATTTTGATGTTGGGTAAACCACGTTATAGCCTCGAATGTTGATGCCCTCAGTGCGGTATTTCTCGGCACTCTCCATGAGGGTGAGGCCTATGCTGTGCACGCCGATGGTCTTGTTGTAGTACAAGAGGTTTTCAAGGGTCCATCCCAAGTTGGTGGAATTCTGGTCATAACCCACGCGTGGCTCAGTTGATGTGAAGCCCATGGGGTTGCTCCAGTTCTCGTCATAGAAGCTGCCATAGCGAGTGTGGCGGAACTGTGCGCCGAAGTTGGTGCGCCATTTCAGTCCTTCGAGCGGCTTCCAGATGTCGCCCAGGCGAATTTCAAAGTAAGAGCTGAGGTTGAGTCCGTAATATCTGAACTCGTTCTGAGCCTGATTGATGTCGTTGATGATGTTGTGTCCTGCCTGACCTGAAGCCGAGCCTACGAGCAGCGTGCCGTCTTCATTATATGCCGGAACCCAAGGCATGATGCCCATGGCCTGGCCATAAGAGTCCTTGGCAATGGTGTTATCGAAGTTGCGTACGATACCGTAGTTCTGCGTAGATACCGATCCGTTCATCGACAAGCCCACTGTGACAGGCTTCACAGGTGTGATGTCGCCGTTCATGCTCACGGTGAATCGCTGGTAATCCTGGTCTTTCATCACGGCATTCTGCTTCAGATAGCCAAAGCTCATGTACAAGTCGCTCTTGTCACTGCCTGCAGACAGGCTCACCTGATGGTTCTGTGTGAAGCCCGTACGCTTCACCAGCTTGCCCCAATCGGTGTTGAGCATCTTGCTGGAATCGTAAACAGGCACCTGAGCGGCATAGCCCAGCGTGTTGATTTCGTAGTCGGTTGCGGGGCGTAGCTGCAGCGTTCCGTCGGCGTTATAGGCGTATGCGCTTTGCAGCACGCGGTCGGCCCAGCTCTCGTTGGTCATAAACAGCGCCTTGTCTCGGTCGGGGTCGGGTGCGTTGCCATAGGCTCCGTTATATGTTCCGCCTGTTATGGCAGCCTGACGCTGATAGTCCATGAGCTGTCCGGCGTTCATGTAGTCGGTCATAGAGTGCAGGTTGCTCCAGGTGAACGAGCCGTCGTACTTAATGCTAACGCGGCCTTTCTGTCCTTTCTTGGATGTGATGAGGATCACGCCGTTGGCACCACGCGAACCGTAGATGGCCGTTGCCGATGCGTCTTTCAGCACTTCTATGCTCTCAATGTCGTTAGGATTGATGTCGGCCATAGAGCCTGCGGTGAGTGGAATGCCGTCTACCACATACAATGGTGTGTTGTCAGCCAGCAGTGAGCGGTTGCCTCGCACGCGAACGTCGCCCAACTGGCCCGGTCGGTTGTTGGTGGTGATGTCAACACCCGGTGTCTTTCCTTGCAGTGCTTGCAGCGCGTTCTGTACGGGGCGTTCCTCTATAGTTTTAGAAGTAACGCGCGACAGTGCGCCCGTGATGTCGCTCTTGCGCATCTGTCCGTAGCCCACAACCACCAGTTCGTCCAACTGTCGGGCGTCGTCGGCCAGCGTTATGTGCAGGCTGTTGCGGCCGTTGAGTTCCACGTTTTGCGTCTTCATGCCCACGTAAGACACCACCAAGGTGCTCTTAGATGCCACGTTGTCTAACGTGAAGTTGCCGTCAAGGTCGGTAACACTGCCGTTTTGTGTGCCTTTTACCAGTATGGTAGCACCTATTACAGGGTCGCCGTTGCTGTCAACCACGGTTCCCGTAACCTTGTTCTGGGCCGATGCCGGTACTGCAAACACAAAAAATACTGCCATGAATAATAGCCATGCTAAATATTCAGGCAAGCTTCTGTCATTGTTTTTTTTCATGTTGTGATGTTAGGTTAATGTTTTAAAATGTTTATTGGTTAAGGTTTTTATGTTTGCAAAAATAGTTAAAAGCTTTAATAAATGCTATTAAAATATGATTTTGTACCTTGAATATTTGGGAAAAAGGCCGAATTTCAGTCCTCACAGAACACTTTTGGGTTATTATATACTTTTTTCTGATATGTATAGGTGTTATATTTACACACGAAATGATACTATTTTATCTACGCTACGAACGATTTAAGCCTTCTATGTTATATCTTCCAGACTCCTCTGCTTTACCTTTTCTGCTGAGTTTCACCCCAAGTTATATTGTTCCTTTGTATGAAGTGGAATATCAGCATATAGAATATGGGCTTGCAAAAGTGCCTATTTTGCAAGCCAAAAAGGCCTATTTTGCGTTGTAAAAGTGCCTATTTTGCAAGCCGAAAGTGGCTCTCTTGATAACCGACTGAAAATCAAATAGTTGAAAAATTGTGTCCTCTCTCTTACAATAGCTGACATACGGTGCCAGAAAATGCAATGGAGGGCGGAAAGAAATATATAGTGTAGAGGTGTGAAACGGCTAAGAGAATAGAGACAGACGGCGCTTCCCGGCTACGTAGAACAATGGTCTATGTGTGTATGCTCATGTTTCTCCACACCCATCGGGGCAGTCTTCGCCACAGTGCGGTGAGCACCCTATAACGCCAGTCTATCACTTTTACGTGCTTTTTCTGCCTCAATGCGCTCACTATCTGCCTTGCCACAGCCTGCGGGCGCATGAGCATGGGATAGGTTTTGCCGTCGTTGAGCAGTGCTGTGTCTACGAATCCGGGACGTATATCGGTGAAGGTGATGCCCAGATAGCGCATCTTGGCCTGCTGCTCCAGTGCCTGCAGGTATACGTTTTGAAAAGCTTTGGTGGCACTGTAAGCCGGAGCGGCGCCCAAACCCTTTGTTCCGGCGATGGAAGACAGTATGGCTATGTGTCCGCCACCGTGCTCGGCAAAGTACTGGTAGGCTGCGTCAACCATGCGTGTAAAGCCCAGAGCATTGGTGCTCACGGTGCTTGTTTCCTTCTGAATGTCGAGGGTCATATTCTGAAAGCCTATGCCCGACACATGAAAATAGAGCTCCATGCCACCCATTCGGCTGATAAGGGCCTTGAGCTTTGCGCCGGCATCATCGGCTGTGATGTCTATTCGTTCCACGAATACCTGCCCCGGAAACTCCTCAGACAGCTTCTGCAGTGGTTCGACACGACGTGCGGCCAGACCCAAGACGGCACCTTGAGCCAGCAGCAGGCGTGCCACTTCAAGCCCCATACCCGATGACGCACCCACGATGACGGCCTTCTTAATGACATGTTTCATGGCAAACGGGGATTGTCGGTGGGCATGACAAGCCACAAAATCACATAAACCAATATGCCGCTGAAAACGGTGCACACGGTGAGAATGACCCAAACGAGCCGCAACACATCAGAGTCAAAGCCGAAGTAGCGGGCTATGCCGCCGCACACACCCGCCACCCACTTGTCTTGTGAGCTTCGGGTGAGTCGTTTGTTATAGGTTTCCATATCTTCATTACCTTATGTTTGTCGCTTCAAAGTTACAACTTTTATTTTGGATGTGTACACATTCCGACATGAAAACGGCCCGTTTCGCTTAAATTCACTATCTTTTTGGCCATCCGTTACAGAAAATTTCGTATATTTGCAATGCCGAAGAAGAATGAGGAAATTAGTTTTTATATTTGCCCTGATGGCAGGTTGGCTGTGCTCAATGGCCGCCGTGCCCAGCTATGAGGATATGAGCCGCATGGGCATCAAGGAACTTGTAGACTTGGGAACTGCCTTCCTGGTGAAGCAGAATAAGCCCGAGCAGGCCCTGATGGCTTTTAATCTGGCCGCCGGAAAATATCGCGGAGGCTTGACTGCCGAGCAGAAGAAGGAGTGCATGAGGGCATGTTACGGCCAGTGGCTCATCTACTTCAACCACTTTTGCAACTATCAAAAGGCTTTTGAAAGCATCATGCGGGCGCGCGATATAGGCGACGACATCCACCAGGAGCAGCCGCAGGTGTATCTCATGGCGGGCAATATCTTTCAGACTATATCCGAACAGAACAACGACAACAGGCTGATGCGCCGCGCCTATACCTATTATAATAAGGCGTGTGAGATAGCTTTGGCCCAGAAGGATGAGGCTTCGGTAGACATAAGCTTCAGCAATCTGCTCACAACGGCCCATGCCCTGGGCGCTATTAAAGACATCTCTGCGCTCTGGAGGCAGTATCGCAGTCTCTCAGGCGCGCAGCACAATGCCCGAAGAACGTACAACTATGGGGCCTATCAGGTGTATGCGCTTTGGGCAAAGCACGATTATGCCAGGGCGTTGCGCGTGGCCGACCGGCTGATAAGCGGTACGCCCGATGACCCGGAGCACATCCGGCTGTTGCTGAACGCCTATCTCAACAAGGCCAACCTATTGTCTGAGAGTGGCCGAAACGCTGAGGCCAATCGCTTGCTCGACGTTCCTGAGCGGCTGGCAGGGCAGTCGGGGTTGAAAGACGCGCTGCTTGAGATATACGAATTGCGGGCAAAACTGCTCACCAAGATGCACCAGACGCAGCTGGCCAATGCCTCTCAAGACAGGTTTTTGAAGCTCAAAGACAGTCTGTATATCTCGCGGCAACTCTCTAACATCGATGAGATGCAGTTTGGATATGACCTGAAGAAGAAGGACGAGCGCTTGCAGCAAGAGGCTCTCAAGCGCCGCATGTTCATGCAACTGGCCGTGGTGCTGGTGCTGGTGGCACTGTTGCTGACGGTCATGCTGTGTATCATCAAGAAGAAAAACAACCGGCTGAAAGAGTCGAACCGGCAACTTTATCTTAAAATCAGGGCTCAGCTGAAGAGCGAAGACACCGAACAGATAGTATATCATAAGTATGAAGAGGAGATAAGCAGCTTGCAGCAGCGCTTTGCCGGGGGCGCCGAGATGCCCAAACCCAAGTATAAGGGCAGTGAACTGAGCGAGGATGACAAGGGCAAGATACTGGCCGGCATCAAGAAGGTGATGGCCAACAAAGAGGAGATATGCTCGCCGGAGTTTTCTGTTATACGCCTTTCTACGTTGGCAGGCTACCGGCCTAAAGATATATCAGAGGTGATACACGACTTTTACAACTGCAACTTTAATGTCTTTCTGAACGAATATCGCATCAAAGAGGCTTGTCGCCGGCTGGCAGAAGACAGCGTCTTCAGGCGGCTCACCGTGCAGGGCATGGCCAATAGCGTGGGGTTTAAGTCGCGCTCGGCCTTCATTGCGGCCTTCAAACGTTTTGCCGGGCTCACCCCTTCTGAGTATATCAAGATTTCGGCACAGGCCAATGTGGAGCGTGCGGCAAGCTGACAGCCGCGCCATATAGTCGGCAACAGCCTTGTGCCTGGGCTTTTCTCCTTGGACAGGCGGCTCTTCCTGCCTGTGTATAAGTGGCTGATTATGGCTGGGTTTCAGTGCTATATTGTTTGAATTTTGATTTTTCAAACATTCTTTATGTAATGTAATGAAACACTCTGCGCCTTTTTTGCTTAAATTTGCAGCTGTACTTATACCCGTAATAGATTATGAAGAAGTTTACTTTTCTGCTTTTCTTAGTTTGTGGTGTGATGGCTTGCAAAGCCCAAACCTTTGTAGAAAACGGCATCACCTACTCTGTACTGACCGACTCTACCGTTGCCGTGGCAAGCAACAAGGGCGCTTATGCAGGCGCAGTGACCGTTCCTGCCACCGTGACACACAACGATTCGGCTTTCCACGTGGTGGCTGTGGCTGCGCGGGCCTTTCAAGCCAGCAAGGCACTCACATCGGTTACACTGCCCGAAAGTGTCACTACGCTGGGCAATTATGCCTTCAACCAGTGCACGGCACTCACCACAGTGCATCTGCCAGAGAGCCTGACAGAAGTGCCTAACTACACTTTCTACTTCTGTAAATCGCTCACATCGGTTAACATTCCGGCGGGCATCACACGCGTGGGACGCTCGGCCTTCTCTTATTGCACGGCACTTGCCAACGTCACCCTGCCTGCCACGTGCACCGAACTGGGCGGTTCGGCCTTCCTGGGCTGTGGCCTGACCACGTTCGAAGTGCCTCAGGGCGTGACCCTCATACCCTCTTATTGCTTCTCATCGTGTGTAAACCTTTCCAAGATAACCCTTCCTTCGTCGCTCGACTCTATAGCTGCCGACGGCTTCCAGGCTTGTTCCTCACTCACCAGTATCACCCTTCCGGCCAGCCTGCACGGCCTGGGCACCATGGCTTTTGCCTCTTGCTCCGGTCTGGTGTCAGTGACCGTGCCCGACGGAGTGGCCTATGTGGGCAACCAATGCTTTTACAACTGCCCCAACCTGCAGCGTGTTATGCTGGGCAAGGGCGTGCGCTCGCTGGGCTCGGATGTGTTTACAAAATACAAGAACACAGCCAGTCTGAGCCTGAAAGACCTCTATCTCTTCAGCCCGATAGTGCTGGGAGGTGGCACAGGATTCGACGAGTCGCTCTATGCGCAGACCACTATCCACGTGCCAGAGTCGCTGCTCGACCAGTATAAGACGGCCGAGGGCTGGAGCCGTTTCAGCATCGTGGGCATGAGCGATGCCGAGGTGACGGGCATAAACGGCGTGAGCCAGGCTGCCGGACAGGCCTCCCCACGCTACAATCTGGGCGGCGTGAAGCTCTCAGGTAAGGCTCAGGGCCTGTATATACAGAACGGAAAAAAGTATATTCAGAAATAATTGATGCTATAAATAAGAAATGCTTATGAAGAAAAAATTATTGTTTTTGCTCTTCTTGGCTGTTTCCTTGGGCCTTCAGGCGCAGAGCTTCAGCGAAGATTTTGAGCATGAGGGCAGTGTGCCTGAAGGTTGGACGACGTACAACACGGGCACCACTTATAAGTGGCAAGTGGTGAAATACTCCACGTTCAGCAAGTATTACAAGGGCTTTACGGGCGGCGGCACCTACGCGATACGCTCTAATACAAGCCGGACATCTGCTTCCCGCCCCGCGCCAAGCTCATGGCTGGTGTCTCCGGAGGTTACTGTGCCGCAGAATGGAGTGCTCAACTTCATGATGGTAGCAGATGGTGGGTTCAACTCAACCAATACTACACCGGAGGAATCACGCACCCATTTCAGCGTGTTGGTGTCTGAAGCAGGGTCCGACACCACCGGTTTTACCAACGAGCTGCTCACTTTTACGCCTATGACGAGCACCGTGTGGCAGAGCTACAGCCTTGATCTGAGTGCCTGGGCAGGCAAGACCATCCGCATTGCTTTCCATGATTATGGCAACACTTCGGGCAAGGCTTACACCAGTAACAACGTATATATAACGTGAGTTCGATGAATTTAGAACAGAGTAAGCTGACGGTCAATGGAACGTTCAACTGCAATGGAGGGCTTCTTTGGGAAAAAGCAATATGCAGCCAAGGCTGCCAGTGTATTGACCACGA
>Ga0256406_1002909_pt1 | contig 22793 bp, 19 predicted proteins | sample RumenRJG_03DNA_FD_185986 | JGI IMG/M metagenome (GOLD analysis project Ga0256406, IMG submission 185986) | Bovine rumen microbial communities from Lethbridge, Alberta, Canada - RJG_03 | ecosystem: Host-associated > Mammals > Digestive system > Stomach > Rumen | place: Canada: Alberta | collected... | reverse complement strand
TGGTTGTCGAGCGCCCAAGAGATGGGGGTCTCGACTCAGCGGATTGCCTTCTCCCCCAGTGCCGCTGGAAGGACGTGGATGGATTCTCAACGACCGAGCTTGAGTTTCTCACGGACTTCTTGCACAACAACGCCCCCCTCATCTTCGATATGGCCGAGCGGCACTCAGGCGAGGGGAACATCGCATAATGCCAAAGATCCTCGTCTTTGGCACATTCGTGCTGTACTTTTGGGCTGGCGAGAATAACGAGCCAATCCATGTGCATGTTGGCGTAAGACGCCCAGCAGACGGTGACGCCAAATTCTGGTTAACCAAGAACGGCGGGTGCATCGTTGCCCGACCAGGTGACCTCTCGAAGAGGGACCTACGAGACATCCAGCGTTTTGTCGTCCAGAACCACGCCTACATCGTGAGCAAATGGGTGGAGTTTTACGAGGGGATTGAGCCTCGCTTCTATCAGTAATTGAAATGCGCGCTACCTGCTCACCTTGCCGGCTGCTAATGTGACGGGCGTGTGAGTCGACTTGAGAGAAATTGATACACATTCGTATGCCGAATCTGTATCGACCTGCGCGCGATACAGATTCGTGCACGAATGTGTATCGCCGCGGCACCGCCGCGGCACCTCTAGGGCGAGAAGAGCCTCTGCGGCAGGGCTTGCCCCCGCGGCAACGTAGCCAGCTCCTACGTCATCCTGGAGCCGTCGGCAAACTGCTGGCGAAGCACCTGGTCAAAGCCGATAACGGCCGACCACACGTGGTCTGCGGAGCGCCACGCCACCGAGAGCGGGTAGCTCATCTCCTCTCCCAGGTGAATGACGCGCATGCCAGCCGCCTCGGGATCGGCGAAGGAGGTGGCGACAAGCTCGGAGGGCACAAAGCACGCGCCAACACCACGCAGCGCCAGGGCCATGAGCGTCTCGGAGTTCTTCGACACCACGCGCACCTCGGGCGAGATGCCCGCCTCGGCAAGCTTGCGTCGCGAGAACTCGCCCGGCACGTCCTTCTCGCCCATGAGAAGGAACGGGCAAGCCGCAAGCCCTTCGATCGAACCCGTGGCCTCGCAGGCTGCGGCCACGCGCTCCGCCTCGTCACCGTAGAGGTCCTCGAGCAGAGACCGCGCAACGATGAGCACGACCTCCTCTCGGAAGAGCTGGTGCACCTCGAGGCCTGGTACACGCTCCGCGACGGTGGCCACGACCATGTCGAGCCGGCCCTCCCCCAGCTCGTCGACAAGCTCGTCGTTCTCGCCCTCGAAGAGCGCGATGGAGATGTGGGGGTGCGCCCGCTGGTACATGGCAATGGCGCGCGGCATGATGATGTGGCCGCGCGTGGCGGTGACGCCCACGCGAATCCTGCCTCGGTCGTTATGCGCGATGTCGCGGAACTCCTGGCCCATGGCGCGCTGCTCGGCCTGGAAGCGCCGCGCATAGGCGAGAAACTCCTCCCCCGCGTAGGTGAGCGAGAGCGGGACGGTGCGCTCGACAAGCTTCACCCCAAGCTCGCGCTCGGCGGCGGCAACGCTTGCCGAGAGGGTCTGCTGGCTCACGTGCATGAGGCCAGCCGCGCGCGTGAAGCTTCGTTCCTCGGCAACGGCGACAAAGTAGTCCATGGTCTGAAAGTTCACGACTCGGCACCTCTCAGCGCAATTCATGCATGCAGCGGCCCCGCCACTGCGCGTTATTCCTGCTGAGTCCATATTACAAAATGACTTGGTGATTCATACCATATTAATCAGTTTGACTTGGTTGTCATATGTCCATAGTGTTTCTCATGCCTTGGAAGGACGCGCTGAGAAGGACGAGGGACATGGCAGAGACGGCAACGCTTGGGGTGTTTGCGGGGATGCTCGTGGCGGGCACTGCCTTTGGGATTCCCCTGGCAGCAATACTCGCGGCCGGGCTTGTGCTCTTCCTCGGCTACGGCATGCACCATGGCGCCAGACTCCCCGAGCTGCTGCGTGCCGGCGCGTCATCCATGCGCTCCGTTGCCTCCATGCTCGCCCTCTTTGTGGTTGCGGGAGCGCTTGCCGCGGCATGGCGCGCCTCCGGCACCATCGCCGCAATCGTGAGCTGGTCCTCCTCGCTCGTCCAGCCGTCCGCCGCCGTGCTTGCGGCGTTTCTCCTCTGCTGCCTCATGTCGCTCCTCATGGGCACGGCCTTTGGCACGGCAGCCACGATGGGCGTCATCTGCATGGCCGTCGCGCACGCCATGGGAGCAGACGAGCTGGTCACCGGTGGCGCGGTGCTCGCCGGCTGCTACTTTGGAGACCGCTGCTCCCCGCTCTCGGGAAGCGCCGTCCTGGTGTCAAAGCTCACGGGCACGAGCCTCTACGACAACGTGCGTCGCATGCTGCGTACCGGCCTCGTGCCGTTTCTCGTCGCCTGCGCTGCGTACCTCGCGATGGGCATGCAGACAAAGGGAGGTTCAAGCGCAGCAGGCGTAGCGGCGGCGCTAGCCGAGAAGTTCTCGCTTTCTTGGCTTGTGATCCTCCCGGCGGCGCTGGTCGTGGCGCTCTCACTCGCCCGCGTGAATGTGCTGGTTGCCATGGCGGTAAGCCTGGGCGTGGCATGTGTGGTGTGCGTTGGGGTGCAGGGGGTCTCGCCTGCTGACCTTCCGCAACTTCTCGTCTTTGGCTATCATGCCGCAGATCCTGCGGTGGCGCCGCTCATCGACGGCGGCGGGGTCGTCTCGATGTCCAACGTGACGCTCGTGGTGGGCGTCTCGTCCACCTATGCGGGCATCTTCAAGAGGACTGGGCTGCTCGATGGCGCCGTGGGGCTGGTCACGGGCTTCTCGCGCCGTTCCACCCCGTTCATTGGGGTGCTTGCGACGAGCGTGGTCTCGTGCATGGTCGCGTGCAACCAGACGCTTGCCATCATGCTCACCGACCAGCTGTGCCGTCGTACCGAGGGCACGGGGAGTGCCCTCGCGCTTGACCTCGAGAACAGCGTGGTCATCGTAAGCCCGCTCGTGCCGTGGTCAATCTCCAACGTAGCCGTGCTCTCGAGCGTGGGGGCACCGGCACTGAGCATCGTGGCGGCAACGTTCTGCTACCTGCTGCCGCTATGGACCCTGGCGATAAGCGTCTGGCAGCGCAGGCGCCCCGAGTTTCCCGACAGCAAGCCCGCACAGCTCCTGGGCCTCACGCCCGCCGACGACGTGCGGAGGATGCCCGCCGCAGCGTAGATACGGGATTCCGTACGAAAAGGGCCTTCCAGCGCGGATTTGACGCCGCAGCAGGGGTTCCCGAGGCAATCACGTACGAAACGCCCCTTCCGGAGAAGAAATGACGCCACAGCGGGGTTTCCTTCTCCCCTCCTGCGGAAATATGACCTTCGGAGAAGAATTGACGCCGGAAGGTGCGTTGCCGCATCAATCACGTACGAGACGCGCCCTCCGGCGAGGAATTGACGCCGGGGGACCGGTTCCCGACGGGATTCCGTACGAGACGCGCCTTCCGGCGCCGAATTCTCGCCGGAGGGTGCTTTTTCTCAGCTATGGGGTACCCTTCAACCAGCAGAGACTTCGCGGAAAGGTGCACCATGTTCTTCCTTCTGGCAGACGGTCTGACACTCTACCTGCTGTTCTTTCTCGTCCTGGCCATCGGTCCGGCGGTCGTCCTCATGCGCTACGTCTACAACCTCGACCCCTTGGAGAAGGAGCCTGCGGGGCTTCTTACGCACCTCATCCTGCAGGGGGTGCTGGCGGCATTTCTCGCTGGCATATTCGAGCAGGTGGGAATGTCCGTCTATGGCCTTCTGTCCGGCCTCAGGGAGAACACGCTCGGCTTTGAGCTCCTGTCTGACTTCGTGGTCGTGGGCGTCATCGAGGAGGCATGCAAGTACATCCTCATGGGACGCGCCACGTGGAACAACCAAGCGTTTAACTGCCGCTACGACGGCGTAGTGTACGCGGTCTTCACCTCGCTCGGCTTTGCGGCCATGGAAAACGTGATGTACGGACTCAACTACGGCACGGGCGTGCTCATGAGTCGAGCGGTCATGGCGATACCCGCTCACATGGGCTTTGCCGTGCTGTTTGGCATGCTCTACGGGGAGGCCAAGTACCTCGTCGTGCGCGGTCACCGCATTGGGTCCGCGCTGTGCGTTGTTATTGGCTTTGCGCTCTCGGCCATGCTGCACGGGCTCTACGACGCCACCGCCACGCTGGCAAACTACGGAGACGGCACGTTTCTGCTAGTAGTCGCCGTGATCTACGTGATTGTGTTCCTCGTGGTACGCTCGGCGGCCAAGCACGACCGGCGCTTCGCGTAGCAGCGGCGCATCTCTCGCGCCGCTTGCCTTTTGCTGCCGGTCTGCCCGCGCCGGCAGCATGCGATTACTGGCGTAGCTTATCGCCATTTCTTAAAAACGATCTCGTCGACCTGCGGAAACGCAGCACCATTTTAAGAATAAGCGATAAACTTCGCGAGGGGCCACAGCAGGGCGCGCTTGGCACAGCAGACGATGCTGAACACGGGGATGGGTACCCGAGGTGCCTCCAGCATGCGAGAAGAAATGTGCCCTCTGGCGCCAAAATGACGCCGGAGGGCACACGTTAGACGGGATCTCGTACGAAAGCTCAACATTGGCGGCGCTGGACACGGTACTTCCCGCTGCGCGGGACACGGAACTTCCGGCCTCGCCAAGCGCTGGGCTTGCGGCGCCGTCAGGTGCTGGCGCTACCGCGCCAGTCGTGCGCTCACCGCAGGGACAAGCGCCTCGACGGGCACCTGGGTCTGCTCGTGCGTCTCCATGTCGCGCAGGGTCACGGCATTGGCCGCCACCTCGTCGGGCCCGATGACCACGCACACGCGAGCGCCGAGCTTGTCGGCCTGCTTGAACTGGCTCTTGAGCGAACGACCCTGGTAGTCGGCCTCGGTGCGAACGCCCGCCTGACGAAGCGCAAGCGTGGCCGAGAAGACCGCCTCGCGCTCGTCCGCAGAGGTCCCTGCCACGTAGACGCAGCCCGGCTGGGGAGTCTCGAGCGAGCCACCCTGTGCAGCAAGCGCGAGGGCAATGCGCTCGAAGCCCACCGCGAAGCCGATGCCGGGGGTGGGCTTTCCGCCCTCGAGCTCCATGAGGCCGTCGTAGCGACCGCCGCCGCCGATTGCGCCAACGCCACCGTCCACGGCCTCAACCTCGAAGACCGTGCGGGTGTAGTAGTCGAGGCCGCGCACAAGGGTGGGGTCCTCAACGTAAGAGACGCCTGCGGCATCGAGGTAGCGTTTCACCTGGGCATAGTGCTCGGCACAGTCGTCACAGAGGTTGTCCTTAGCGAGAGGGGCGTCGCGCATGACCTCGCGGCAGTGGTCGTTCTTGCAGTCGAAGCTGCGCAGGGGATTGATCTCCGCGCGCTCGAGGCAGTCCTCGCACATCTCGTCCGCGTGGTCGAGAATGAACTGGCGGACCTTCTCGCGATATGCGGGGCGGCACGCAGCGTCACCCATCGAGTTGATGGAGAGGCGCAGGCGGGAGGGGTCAAAGCCAAGGCGCTTGTAGTACTCCATGAGCATGATGATGCACTCGGCGTCCGCCGCCGGGTCCGCGGCGCCAAGCCATTCGACGCCCACCTGGTGGAACTGGCGGAGACGGCCCTTCTGGGGACGCTCACCACGGAACATTGCCTCGGCGTACCACAGCTTGGCAGGTGCGGCGCCCTGAGGAACCATGTTGTTCTCGACCGCCGCGCGCACCACGCCGGCAGTACCCTCGGGACGCATGGCCAGGCGCTGCTTGGGCTTGAGGCCAGCCTCAGAGCCCTGCTCGAGCAGGTTCTCGAAGAGCGCGCCGGAGACGATGCGGAACATCTCCTTACGCACGACGTCAGTCGACTCGCCGATGCCGTGCACGAACGTGTCTACCTGCTCGATTGCTGGCGTCTCGACCATGTCGAAGCCGTACGCGCCAAAGAGGTCGCGCGCCACGTCCTGCATGTGCTGCCACGCGCGCATGTATCCACCGAAGAGGTCCTCGGTTCCCTGAACCCGCTGTGCCATGTGGTGCTCCTTCCGCGCCCTGGGGGCGCATCTGGCCGCGGCCACAAACGACGCGTCCTGCGCGCCGCCTTCCGCGACCATACTCGGGTTGCAAGTATAGCGCCCGCCCTGTCTAGGCGGCGCTTGTAGCGGAAAGGTAGATGATGCGTCCGTCTATGCGCGAGGTCGTACTCTTAGTGACTCTGCCCGTTCTGATCGTGCCAGAGCCCAGCCGCCTGGAGCACCTCGAGCGCGGTGTGCTGAGGCTGCTCTGTGGTTGCAGCGGGGCTGCGGTACTGGGCCATCATCTGCTTGAAGAGAATGGCTGGCGCGGGAGGGGTGTATGTGACGGCGTTTGCGCCGGCCTCGACCGTGGCGCGCGTGGACTCCTCCGTGCCGCCACTCGACGCGATGATGGGGACGTCTGGGAACTTCTCGCGGATCTTGCTCACGATGCACGGCGTGTCCTTGCCGCCAGCAACGTTGATGATTGCCGCACCGGCATCGATTCGCGCGGCAATGTCGGTGTCGGCGCTCACAACGGTGATGACCGTAGGAATGTCAATTGCGAGAGACACGGCACGGAGGTTGACGTTGGAGATGGGCGAGTTGAGAACCACGCCCATGGCACCCTGGCATTCCACGTCGTGCGCGAGGGTCACCGTGCGAACGCCACGCGTTGTGCCACCGCCGATGCCGCAAAACACTGGGATGCTCGCGGCATCGATGATTGCCTCGGAGATGGACTGCTGCGGCGTGAAGGGGTAGACGGCGAAGACGGCGTCTGCGTCGCAGTTCTTGATGACCGCGAGGTCGGTGGTGTAGACCAGCGAGCGAATCTTGCGGCCAAAGATGCGAATGCCGCTCGCCTTCCAGGACTCCTCCGGCATCTTGAGAATCTTGTGACGCAGCCTCGCCTGAATGATCGGAGCTTCCTTCTTCACAGGCGTTGGAACCACAACCGGCTCCATGCTGTTCTCATCCATGAACGATACCCCCTCTTGAACGGGTGTCGGCACCCTGTGCTATGTCACGCATTCGGTTATTACCCACCGAATGCGCGGCACGTTCACGATCCATAGTAATTCTCGACGACGCTGAAAAAGGGAGGCAGTTTGGCGCCAGCCTGGGCGCAGGCGAGAAGAGCCTCGTGGAGCCTCTCTGCGTAGGCTAGGATTTCTTTCATCACATGTTGAACCGTGAAGGGAACGTCTCATGCCAAAAGGGCAGGCTCCAATCAATCGTGCGTCGTCTTAAAGACCGCATTGCGCTCAATCGCCGCGCCTTCATCCTCTATTCGATTCTCAGGGCGCTCGTTCTCGTCACGCTCATCCGATGCATCATGACCCAGCGTTGGGAGGGCGTGGCCATCTCGATACTGGTGCTCGTGCTATTCCTCGTCCCATCGCTCGTCGAGGGGATGACCCATATAAAGATTCCCGGCCTCTTCCAGGCAATTATCTATTCGTTCATCTTCGCCGCAGAGATTCTCGGAGAGATTGACCACTACTACGTGCTGATTCCTGGCTGGGACACCATCCTGCACACGCTCAACGGCTTTCTCTGCGCGGCCATTGGCTTCTCCCTTGTCGACCTTCTCAACGGGTCGAGCAAGAACATCAGCCTCTCCCCTATCTATGTAACGCTGGTTGCCTTTTACTTCTCGATGACCATCGGCGTCCTCTGGGAGTTTGTCGAGTTTAGCTTCGACACATTCTTTGGGATGGACATGCAGAAGGACACCTTCGTCACGAGCATATCCTCCGTTGCGCTCGACCCCGCAAACGAGGGGAACCGCATCCAAATCAACGACATTGCGACAACCACGATGACCACAGCCGCAGGCGAGACCACGACCATCAACGGATACCTTGACATCGGGCTCATCGACACAATGAAGGACCTTCTGGTGAACTTTGTGGGAGCCTTGGTCTTCTCGGTTGTTGGATACCGCCACCTCAAGAAACACGAGAGCGGCAACTGGGCCGAGGGCCTGCACGTAAGGCCAGTGCCCGTAGAGCAGTACCAAGAGAACGAGCGCCGGCTTGATGAGATGGAGGCAGCGCGAAAGGGCAAGAAGCGTCAGTGCGAGTAGGTGGCCCGAGGAGAAACCTTCTGCGACCGATGCAATTACGCCGGAGAGAGATTGAGCGGCGCCTTTCTCGACCCCTGATTCTCTGCTATGATATGAGACGGGTGGCACCCGTGGGCGCGGGACAGGCCACCTCCATTTCTCACGTTTTCAGCGTGGAGAGGATGGCCGTTCCTAGCTTCTGGGGACGGCCATCCTCTTGGCCTGATGTTCAGACCAAGGGCTATCGCCGCGATGACAAGTGTCACAAGGTTGATCATGGTGCTGACAATCTCGTAATCGCTCATCGGCTTACCTCCAACTCTCGTCGGAGGTGGCTCCCGCCCGTCTCATCTCGTATCGCCAGATTACCGTCGGTCGCGCTGGCGAGGCCACGCCCTCAAGGTGAGTGCCGCCGCGTCGAAGATAGCGGGGACAGGGCCGCTCGCCGCGACCCCGCCCCGCATGCGCTTCTACATGATGTCCTCCATCGGGATCTTGCCGTTAACAATGGCCCCTGTGAGCCCACGCTCTCGAAGCATCCGTGCGATGGCAAAAATGGGATCGGGGTCAACCCCTAAGTCTGCGGGCGGTGCAACGTTGATGCCATAGACAACCTCGGAGAAGCGGACCCGTGGATCGACCTCGTCTTTGTGCCAGGTCCATGCAACGTTGGAAAGGTAGTCTTTCCAGTTCACGTACGAGCGTTGGGCGAGCCGGGCGTCATCGTTCCAGGAAGTGCGTACCTCCTTCTCTTCAACGGGCACGAGATAGGCCCTGTAGTCTTCATGCACAACGTCTGCCAGGCCATCTATGTAGAACCACCTCCCACTGCAGCATTGGTAGGGATGACGGTCTCCGCACAGCACCACAAACAAGTCACCCCGTTTGAAGGTGACGCGAGGCAGGCAGAGCATATCGCCTGCCTGAGACGGCAACTCGGGACCCACGTCCCGCACCGCGCGCTCCACCCCGTACATCCCGAAGAGGGAGTTGCCCGACTCGTCGAACGCCTTGCGAATGCCAGCCGCCTCTGCCAGACAGCTGACCTTGACCAAACTTTCCTGGTATCCAGACATCTGATTGCCCCCACACCTCAAACAACCGATAGGAAGCCGGCCGTCGCCGACCACGCCCGAGCGTTGCTCGCAAGGGTGACGTACTCCGTCTCGTGCCAGTGGGGGCCTCCGAGGCGTCTTCATCCCCTGCAGGGACATCATACCATCGAGAAGAACATTTGTTCCGGTCAGATTGGTGACAGATTCGTGTCAGGAAGGGCGTTCATGGCACACCCCGGCGCATCGGGCCACGAGAGCACGCGAGCGAGCATGCCCTCAACGTCGAGAACCCCATACGCAAAACCCTTGCGTACCAGTTCGTCCGGCACGAAACCATCGTACTTGTCGAAGCGGGGCACCTCTCCCGGATAGACCAGCTCCATGGGGTCAAGGGGAAGGGTTGCCTCCTCCTTCACTACCCGGTAGAAGGTACTCGCGTCGGCGCTCATGGTGAACTGCATGAAATAGGGCCGAGAAGAGTCAAGCCCCTTGAGCCCGAGCTTGTCGGCGCAGCGAATCTTGAGGAATCGCTCAAGGGCGAGAAACGCGTAGCTCCCCAGCCAGGGCAGAAGGCACCAAGAGGTACCGCCCAGGCACACGAGCGGCTCTGAGGCCAGGTGGGCAAGCGACGCCACATGACGCGCCTGCGCCAGGCGGGCACGCGCGTTTGTGCGCAGGTAGGGGTAGTCGCGCTTCTCGCGAAGAACGCCCCGCATGCGCTCGAGCACGCGGGTGTTCACGTCTCCTGCGCACATTCCAAAGTACGCGGGGACCTTGCCCTTCACCTGCGTGCACTCGATGAGATGGCGCTTGTAGTCGATCTCCTCGATCACCCAGACGGCGCCTGCGATGGCAATGCGCTCCCCCACGGGCGGCGGCTGCACGATGGTTCCCAGCTCCTGGGACTCCGAGCGCACCGTATACTCCTCGTCCTCGGCAAACGTAGCGTAGAAGCGAAAGTCGTTTGTCACGCGCTCGCCCGCGAGGCCCACAATGAGGCCACTCGTCTCGGTACGCTCGATCTGGTCGGTCTCCACGAGGTGTCGCAGCAGCGTACGATAGTCATCTGCCGTCACACGGTGGAAGGGCGAGAGCGTGAGCACGCGGCGCGCAAGGTCTGCGGGCGAGAGTTCGCCCGTCGAGGCAAGCGTCGCCATGGTCTGATGGTAGAGAAGGCTGTACGGCAAGCCGTCCAGCTGCGGCGGCTCGACCCAACGCTCCTCGACGTAGAGCTGCACGAGCGCGATGCCCTGCAGGAGCTTCCATGGGATGGTCTCGGGGAGCAGCGCCCTGGCCTCGGGCTCGTCCTCGCGCATGACGAACCACATCTCGCTCGGCTGGCCACGTCTGCCGGTGCGGCCCATGCGCTGCAGAAACGAGCTCACCGTGAACGGCGCATCAATCTGGAACGCGCGCTCCAGGCGACCGATGTCGATGCCCAGCTCGAGCGTCGAGGTGGTCACCGTGGTGAGGTTTGCGTCCTCGTCGCGCATGAGCTCCTCGGCCGTCTGCCTGAAGCTTGCCGAGAGGTTGCCGTGATGGATGAGGAAGCGGTCCGGCTCCCCCACCGCCTCGCAGTACTGGCGCAGCGTTGTGGTGACGGCCTCGCACTCCTCGCGGGAGTTGGCAAAGACCAGGCACTTGCGCCCACGAGTGTGTTCGAAGACGTAGGCAAGGCCAGGGTCGGCAAAGACCGGGGCCCTGTCTGTGGGCGCCTCCGGGTCGGGCTGTTCGGTCTGCGGAGAAGCGCTCGGGGAGACGTCCTCAACGCGTTCTTCTCGGCTGGGAATGCGCTGCTCAGCCACGGATGTCTCGGGCGTCTCGTACGCAGCCTCTTCGGAAGCCGTCCCTCCGTGGCCCAGACCGTCCTCGCCGCGCTCCGGCGCCTGCGGACCCGTCACGTAGAAGTGCTCCATCGAGAGGCGCCAGCGCTCCTTGGGCGCGTCCAGCCGAGGGATCACGCACCCACGACCTGTGCCTGCAGAGAGGTATGCGCCGGTTGCCTCGGGGTCTCCGATCGTTGCGGAGAGCCCGATGCGCCTGGGCACCACGCCCGCAAGGCGCGAGAGGCGCTCGAGGCAGCAGAGTGTCTGGCCGCCGCGATCGCCACGCAGGAGCGAGTGAACCTCGTCGATCACGACAAAGCGCAGGTCGCCAAAGATGCGCGGAATTGCGTTGTGCCGGTGCAGAAGCATTGATTCTAGTGACTCCGGCGTGATCTGGAGGATGCCCGAAGGATGCTTGAGCATCTTTGCCTTGTGCGACTGGGAGACGTCGCCATGCCAGTGCCACACCGGGATGTCGGCTTCCGCACAGAGGTCCTCGAGGCGCAGGAACTGGTCGTTTATCAGCGCCTTGAGCGGTCCAATGTACACGCAGCCCACCGAGGCCGGCGGGTCCTCCCAGAGCTCCGTCAGTATGGGGAAGAAGGCGGCCTCGGTCTTGCCCGAGGCGGTCGAAGCGGTGAGCAGGACGTTCTCGTCGGTGTTGAAGATGGCGTCTGCGGCAGCAACCTGCACGGCGCGCAGGCTCTGCCAGTCGTGCTCGTAGATGAAGTCCTGGATGAACGGGGCGTAGCGGTCGAATGCGTCCATGGCGGCCTAGATGTCGAACTCGGCGAACTCGTCTTTGCCAGACGGAGCCTGTCCAACCGCCAGGGAGTCAGGCGATCCGGAGGCCGCGTTCTCCTCCGCCGGAGTCTTTACCGGCGAGGAGAACTGACCGCTCCCCAGGAGCTGCTCAACCGTGACGCCGGGGTTCTGTGAGAGGATGTCGAGCATCTCGACAAAGTCACGGATGACCTCGCGTGGAGTGAGGTGGGTGTCCGCGCCCACGCGGCCGTACTCGGTCTCGAGGAAGCGCACGAGTTCGTCCTGGGTGATGGTGCGCTGGTACCCAAAGAGCCCCGCGTGGATGTCCGCGAGCTTCTCGACCAGCACCAGCAGCTCCTCGTGGGTGAGCGGCTCCAGACGGATGACTGGCGCCAGCATGTCCACCAGGCCGTCCTGCGAGAAGCGCCCCTGCGTGAGGCGGCTCCGCAGCGCCTCGTACGAGTAGAGGCCGCGTCGCCTGTCCTCAATCGCCTGGGGGGTGCCACTCATGATGATGCCCAGGTGGTGCGCCTTTCCCTGGAGCGTGTCGTTGTACATGGTGAGCACCTTCTCGTAGTTGTACTGCCTGCTCACCGCGTTGGGAATCTTGTAGAGGTTCACCATCTCGTCGAGAAGGATGACGAGTCCCTTGTAGCCCGCGCCCACGAGGAAGGTCGCGAGAATCTTGAGGTAGTCATACCAGTCGTCGTCGCCGATCACTATGTTCACACCCAGCTCGCGCCTTGCCTCGGTCTTGTTGCGATACTCGCCGCGGAACCACTTGGTGACGTTGGCCTTGGTCTCGTCATCCCCCTCGAGGTGTGCGCGCCAATACATGGTGAGAAGCCGTGCGAAGTCATAGCCATGGACCAGCTCCTGAACCGAGGCCATGGTGCCCATGATTCTCCGCTCCATGGCATCAGCGAATGCGGGGTCCTCGGGAGAGAGACCGTCCTCGAGCGTCACCTGCGACTGCACGTTCGAGACCCAACGGTCGAGGACCAGGTTGAGGGCACCGCCCTCGGGCCTGGTCTTGGTGCTGAGGTTGCGAATGAGCTCCCGGTAGGTGGCAAGGCCCTGGCCGCCCGTGCCCTGGAGCCGGCGCTCCGGCGAGAGGTCCGCGTCTGCCACCACAAAGCCCCTGCCCATGGCGTGGTTGCGGATGGTCTGGAGAAGGAAGCTCTTGCCGCTGCCGTAGCGACCCACAAGGAAGCGGAAGCTCGCACCGCCGTCAGCGACGAGGTCGAGGTCGTGGAGGAGGGCCGCCACCTCGCGGTCGCGACCAACGGTGATGTAGGGCAGGCCCACGCGAGGGACGACGCCTCCCTTCAGGGAGTTGATGATCACCTGCGCGATGCGCCTAGGGACGCGGGGCGCCTGCTCTGCAGTTGCTTGCTTCATGGCTGTAGATATCCTCTCAGGTCTTGCTCGTAGTCCTCGACGATTGCGGGGCCGGCATCGCCAAACTCCAGCACCGTATCTCCCACCAGGTCGAAGAGCTTATCGTTAATGGAGTCAACGAGCATGTCGACGGACGTGCCTGCCGGGACCTCCGCCTCCCTGTGGTCGAGAAGCGCGGTGAGAAGCGCGCTCTCCTGGTCTGTGAGGCCAAGGTCTGGCGAGGCAGCTTTAGACGTGGGCTCGTCGGCCGGAGTTGGCGCGGGTGCCGCCACGGCTACAGCCCGTGGCGTCTCCGGCGCCTCTTTCGGTTCCACGGCGGCATCGCCAGGCACGTACCCCTCGCGCTCCTCGTCCACCAGGAGCGCCTCGCGCGTGACGGCTGCCGCGCTGCGAATGCCGCCCAGCTTGGAGAGGTCGACCTTGAAGCGGCGGCGCTCTGCCTCCGCCTCGCGCTCGTGCTGGGCGTGGCTCTCCTCGACGACCATCTTCTCCAGGTAGCGGGGCAGCTTCTGCTCCTTGAGGGGATGACCGAACTCCCAGTCGATACGCATCTGACGGTCAATCGCGCGAAGGAGGCGCGCGAGGTCGCGGCTGCGCTCGGTGGTGGAGTAGGCAAGCCGCTCCGTCCAGCGGCCAAAGCGAAAGCTCACCACCTGGCCAGGGCATATCCGAATGGTGCGCTCTGGACCCTCCCAGCCGTGGTCGAGCGGGACGCCCGCAAGCGGCGTGAACGGCCACGACGTGCGATAGCCCACGAGGCCATCGACCCAGCCGGTCTTCCTGCGGCGATTGCAGTGGACTGCCATGCGGCGCGCAACAGCCGAAGCCACGGCAGCAACGGACTCCCGGTGCGCGCGAACGAACGGAGAGCGAAAGACGTCCATGGTCGAGACGTTCCCCATGGCGACCAGCACCTCATCGTCCGATGGCGCGGCTACCTCCTCCCCCGGCTTCTTCTCCAGCAGGCCACGGGAGAGAAGCTCCGCCCGCTCCATGGCTCGCAGGGTTTCGACCCCCGCGCCAAACAGGCGCTCTGACTCCGGCACCGCCTGGCGAACATCGAGCCCCATGCAGATGGCGTAGTCTCGCTCCCAGCGCCTGAGGTCCATGGTCACGCTTGGCCCAATGCCTCGTGCGTCCTGCTCGGCGCAACGCCGCTCGAGCCTGTGCAGCGAGGAGAGAACCCCTGCACCTGGCTCGGCGCCAACGCCATTTATCAGCTCGAAGGCGAGAATCGTGACGTAGGTGGCTGAGGCGTCGAGAGCCGTGCCCCGGCGCCATTCGGTACGCCACGTGAAGTAGCCGCGCAGCTCACGGTTCCCAAGGTCCTTGTAGGTTGGCAGGTAGCGATAGGGATGGAAGCCCTCGAACGGGAAACTGTCCTCGTAGTCTGCCGCAAGGCGCGCCTGGCGGCAGAAGAGCTCTCCCAGGCGAAGGCCATCCCCCTCAAGCCGACGCAGCTCCTGAAGCGCAGGCGGAAGCTCGGAATTGGCGGGATCGGAGTCCTCCCGCGCATCGAGGCCGGGCATGACAAACGAGAACGAGGGCCAAGACGAAGCCGTCGCAACAGAGCCGGCCTCTCCCGTCTGGCGAATTGCTGCTGCAGGGGGCTGCTGATGACGCCTCTCAACCCTCTGCTCTCGAGCGATACGCGCCGCATCGCGTCCCTCCTTGCGCCTTTGCGCACGCTCCCGTGCGAAGTCTGCGCCAGTGCGAAGGATTGGCTGGTCGGAATAGGTCTTCTGGCTCATGCCGACAAGCGCGCGGGCGTCCTTGGACGAAAGGATCTGCTCCAGGACCTCCTGTGCGCGCGAGCGCGCGTGACCCGCAAAGCGACCAGTCCCGCCCTCTTCCAAGTTGCACCTCCCCGCACGTCAAAGTTGCGTAGATGTTCATTCTACTACCACGCGAAGTTCATGAGAACACATGTACGCAATCTAGCGCTTGGCACATTGGCACAGATTGACGGTTGGTGGCAGTTTTTCGGGGTATCCCTATGTACAGGCGATGTTGGGTTCTGAATAACCGCAGCTACTAGATTGTTATAGCTGTAGCTGCATATAAATGATTTATAGAATACTGCCACCAACCGGCGTTTTGTGTTTTTAGTCTCGGAAAAGGCCTCCCCGTGTTCTGGGCACAGGGCTTTTGCGGCTGAGCTCGGCCGACCCATAACCCCACGGATGGTCTCTCGTGACAAGAATGACGGTTGGTGGCAGTTTTTGTTAAATACCTTATATATAGGTCATGAGATAGCAATTCCCTGACCTGCCATTTTTCAGATTTTGAACTTACCGATACTCGAGGTATCTCGGAAAAACTGCCACCAACCGTCAATTCGAGCCATCAGGAATCCCCAACGCTGCCCCAAGACGGGTCTTTCGCACTCTTAGGAACAGGTATCGGAGTTGTCGCCCCACGTTTGGGGCACAAGAATCCTCGAGGCGCGCCGGATAACAGGAAAGTGTGCCTGGACATCATATGCCACATGAAACTCAGGAAGCGGGGGGCGCGTCCATGGCAGAGAAGGCCAAAACAGCCGGTTCCAACGAAAGCTGGGTCCATCGAGGTCTCGCAGGGCTCAGGCGTGCCTTTGACGTGCGGGAAGGCCGCGCATCCTGGCCACAGATCAGAAAGCGCTTCGTTGGCGGCTCGAAGCTCGACGGCACCCACATGTGCATTCTCATCGTCGCCATGCTCATAGCGTCGATCGGCCTCAACACGGACTCCACCGAGGCCATCGTGGGTGCCATGCTCATCTGCCCGCTCATGGGCTCGGTGCTGGCCATCTCCTACGCCGTGGCAACGGCAGACGTGCGCCTCCTGCGACACGCCGTCGCGGGCCTCGTCCTCCAGATGGCGATATGCCTTGCCACCTCCACCGTCTACTTCCTCCTCACGCCCATCCCCTACGAGACCAGCGCGCTTCTCGACAACTCGACCCCAACGATATGGGACCTGCTCATCGCGCTCGCCGGCGGCTTCGCGGGTGGGCTGGGGAACTCCCGCAAGCAGGAGCCGTCGACCCTCATCGCAGGCGTTGCCGTGGCAACCGCCCTCATGCCACCCCTATGCTCGGCCGGCTACGGCATTGCCCTACAGAGCCTCCCGCGCTTTGCCGGTGCCCTCTACGAGTTTGGCGTCAACGTGGTCTTCATCGCACTCGCCGCCGAGGTCGTGCTGCTCCTCCTTCACGCGCCGCTCCACAGAGACATCAACGATGACGGCGTGGTGACTCCGCAGGAGAGCGAGGAGGCAGTTGCCATCTCGCATCGGCTGCGCAGGCACGTCATCATCGGGACGCTTGTCTTTGCGATCCCCTGCCTCATGGTGACCGCAGGCGTTGTCCGGGAGACCGTCCAGCAGCACACAAAGAGCTCGGCCGATACCGCCGCAACAATCTCCCAGACCTCGGACCAGTACGAGACGGCCCTCACAACGCAGGAGCTCAAGGCGGTCCAGCCCGAAGTCGAGCGCTATTCCGTGGGAACCGAGTACGGCTTTGACGCAGGCCCTTCTCAGCCAACCAAGCGCATCGTGGCAACGGTCACCAGTAGCCGAACGCTTTCCAAAGACGAACAGGACCGTGCCAAGGCGCTCGTACGCGTGCACGTTCCCAACGTGGACCAGGTGCGCTTTGTGACAGGCGACGCCGCCCAGTGAGACAATGGGCCACAAAAGACAACCGCCACACGAGGAGCGCAGAACATGGCAACACACAGGACCATCGGCATCATCGGCTGCAGCCACGTGGGGGCACACGTCGCTAACGCGCTGCTCGCACAGGGTCTCGTGGACGAGATTCGCCTCTCAGACACCAACGAGAAGCTCTGCCGCGCGCAGGCGAACGACCTTCTCGACGCTATGAGCTTTTATCCCCGCCCCGCACGCATCGTGGAGTGCGGCGTGGACTACGAGGAGCTTGCCACGTGCGACGTCATTGTCAACGCCGCGGGCCACGTGGACGCCTCCCGCACCGACCGTGACGGCGAGCTTGTCCTCACGGTCGAGGAGCCCAAGAAGTTCGTCCGCCGTATCGAGGGCGCCGGTTTCACGGGCATCTGGGTGAGCGTCTCCAACCCCAACGACGTGATTGCCACCGAGATTCGCGACCTCGCCGGCTGCGAGCCGCGGCGCGTGATTGGCTCGGGCACCACGCTCGACTCCGCGCGCTTCAAGCATGCCATTGCGGGCGCGACCGGCCTTGACCAGGCATCGATCAACGCATGGATGCTCGGCGAGCATGGGTTCTCGGAGTTTGCGCTCTGGTCGCACGTCACCTTTGGCTGTCTCACGCCCGAGGAGCTGGAGGCACAGACGGGCATCTCGCTCGACCGCGATGCGCTCGAGATGCAGGCAGTGCGCGGAGGCTACACCACCATGGCGGGCAAGGCCTGCACCGAGTACTCCATCGCCAACGGAACCGCAGCCATCATCGCCGCCATCCTGGGTGACACCAAGCTTGTGACGCCCGTCTCGACCCTTGTCGAGGGCGTCTACGGCGTCTCGGGCCACTATGCATCGCTGCCCTGCGTGATTGGCGCACGCGGCGTCGAGAAGGTCATCGTCCCCACCATGACGCCGCATGAGCAGGAGCGCTGGCAGGCAAGCTGCAAGCACATCGAGGAGAACATCGCCAAGGTCTCCTGGTAGCCTTGCGCGATCCGCAGGTAGCACAGAAGCGGCGGGCGGCGCCAACGTGCGCTCCCCGCCGCTTTGTTATGCTCGCCGCCGCTTCGCTACTTAAACGTGATCTTGATCCCGCCGGAGTCCTTGCCTGAGCCCCTGCGCGAGAAGAGCCCGCGCAGCCGCATCCCATAGCGCCTGAAGCGGTGGTTGATGCTCTCGCCGCTCGTCGAGCGCAGGCCCAGCAGCGGCGCCGCGCACAGCGTGGGCAGGAAGTACTCGATGGCGCGCCAGAGCACGAAGCCCGCGGAGGCCTGTGCGCCAAACATCCTGCCAAAGAGCAGCGCAAAGCCGCCCTCGGCGCCGCCGGTGCCGCCAGGCAGCGGGATGGCCGAGGTGAGAAGCTCGAGCATCGAGCCAGACGCCAGGCAGGTCACAAGGTCGGCCTCCTTGCCAAAGGCGTTGAGCACAAACCACGGCAGCGCGTAGAGGCAGCCCAGCTGAAGCAGCGTGAGCACCAGCACGCCCACGAGGTCTCCCTTGTTCTTGGCGGCAGACTTGAAGCCGTCGGAGAACTCCATGATTTGGTTGTTCACGACCTGGTACCAGTGGCCGTAGTCCTTCACCCAACCGCGCTTGTTGGCAAAGCGCAGCACCCAGTTGCCAATGCTCGAGAAGAACTTGGGGTACGCGCAGATGGCAAAGAGCGCCACGCACTCCAGAATCTTGAAGGCAAAGAGCAGGATGCCAATGATGATGAAGTCGCCAAAGGAGTCCAGGAAGTAGTCGAGCCGGAAGATGAGCATGATGGCCGCAAAGATGCCCTCGCCCGCCTCGTACATGATGAAGCGCGTGGAGTGAAGCGCACCCGCCCCGCCCACGGAAAGGCCCGAGCGCGTGAGGCGGTAGATCTGCGCGGGCGCGGCACCCATGCCGTTGGGCGTGAGGTTCATGAAGAAGACGCCGGCGGCCTCCACGCTCATGAGGTCGCGAACGCCCACGGGAGACTTGGGGTCTGCGACAACCGAAAGCACGTAGGCAGAGACGCCTATGACGTAGTAGACCAGGTAGCAGAGGGCACCACGCAGAATCCAGGAGCTGTCGACCTGTGAGAGGCTGCTGAGAAACACATCCATCTGGCCGGAGAAGATGAGGTACGCCAGGTAGGCAAGCGTGACAATGCCGAGAAACACCAGGCTCTTGTGCACCTGGCCCATGCTCTGTTTGTCGGCTTCGCGGTCCTTGGCCGAGACCGCCTTCGCAGCGTTAACGCGATACTTGACCTTGGCGCCAGCGCCAGTGGCAGCGGCGCGAGCTTTGGTGGTGGCCCCAGCACCGACCTTTGCCTTGGGCTTGGCGGGACTCACCTTGGCACCAACGACCTGTGGCTTTGGAGCCTTGGGGCGCTTCTGCGCCGCAGAGGCCTTCTTCTCGGCGTCCTCTGCCACAAACACCTCCGACCCGCCAGTCCCAGGCAAGCGCCATGGGCGTCGACCGACTACATCATTAGAGCTAGCCTATCGATTATAGGCCACCGGGTCTGGTTCCACGATTCCTCCGCCCAGGCAGACGAGACCCCCATAGATGACGGCGGACTGCCCCGGCGCCACCGTGCGCACCGGCTGGGGGAAGCTCACGCGGGCACGTCCGGCGCCGCGCACCTCCACGCGCGCCTCTCGAAGCTCGCCCGTGTGTCTCGTCCTCACAAGATAGGTGCCGTCCAAGGGGGGCTCGCCAGCAATCCAGAGCACGTCGGAGAGGTCGAGCTGTGTGCACCAGAGGCCGGGACAGGCCGGGTTGGCAGTCACGTAGACCACGTTCTTCTCGGTATCCGTCGAGACCACATAGCGAGCGGGGCCGCCGCCCAGGTCGAGCCCCTTGCGCTGGCCCACCGTGAACAGGAAGGCGCCATCGTGATGACCCAGGACGCGACCCGTCTCCCACTCCACGATGTCCCCTGCGCGGCGCTCAAGCGTGTCCAGGAGGAAGGTGCGTATGCCCACGGGCCCCACGAAGCAGATGCCGTCGGAGTCCGGCTTGGACTCCACTCCCAAGCCCCTCTCGGCGCACATGCGGCGCACCTCGGCCTTGTCGCGCACCTCACCCACAGGGAGGAGCGTGCGCGAGAAAGCCTCCTCCCCTACGCGCCAGAGGAAGTAGGTCTGGTCCTTGTGCTCGTCCACAGCGCGCAGGAGCTGCGTGGCACCCGTCGCGGGGTCCTGGTGCACGCGAGCGTAGTGTCCCGTGGCGATGAGGTCCGCGCCGCGTGCGAAGGCGCAGTCGGCGAAGGTGCCAAACTTGACGGTCTGGTTGCACATCACATCGGGGTTGGGCGTGAGGCCGTGCGCATAGGCGTCCACGAGGTAGTCCACGACGGTGCGCTGGTACTCCTCCTCGCAGTCCCAGACCTCGAGCTCAATGCCTAGCGTCACGGCAACGCGCTCGGCGTCTGCGAGGTCGTCTGCCCAGGGGCACCGGTATCCCGGCAGGTCGCGCGACCAGTTGCGCATGTAGACTGCCGTGACGTCATAGCCCTGCTCGACGAGAAGCGCCGCCGAGAGCGCAGAATCCACGCCTCCGGAGAGGCCGAGAAAGACCTTCTCGCCCATTAGCGTCGCCTCCCCACGGCAGCGCCCCCGGCGCGAGTGAGCATGTCCTCGTCGGTGAGGCCGGTACGGGCCATCTCCGCGCGAACGGCGGCCACAATCTGCGCCGCCGCATAGTCGATGTCGTCAGCGCTGGTGGGACGTCCCATCGTGATGCGCAGGCTCCCCGCCGAGACCTCCGGGGGCAGCCCCATGGCACGCAGAACGTGGCTCTCGCGCATGCGACTGGCCGCGCAGGCACTGCCCGTCCCCACCGAGACCCCGCGCCGCTCGAGGAGCACCACCAGGCGCCGCGCCTCGAGACCGGGAAAGCTCACGTGGAGAAGCCCGGGAAGGCGGTGCTTGGGGCTTCTCGGCCCCGAGACCACCATGCCGGGAAACGCGGCCGCAAGGACGCGCACAAGCCGCGAGCGCAGCGCCTCCTCGCGACGGCACTCCTCGCCACGGCAGTCCTGCGCAAGCGTCAGGGCAGCAGCGAATCCCACTGCACCGGCAACGTTCTCGGTGCCAGAGCGCACGCCGCCCTCCTGGCCACCACCAAGAATCAGCGGCCGCAGCCGCACGCCCTCGCCTGCCCAGAGGATGCCCACCTGCTTGGGACCGTAGACCTTCGCGGCAGAGAGGGTCACCAGGTCTGCCCCCAGCGAGGTCACGTTGCACGAGAGCGAGCCTGCCGCCTGGGAGGCGTCCGTGTGGAGCCACAGAGGGACGCGGCTGCCTTCGGCCAGCCGACGCTCGCGAACCAAGGCGACCCCACGGGCAATCTCGCGCACGGGCTGCACGGCACCCACCTCACCGTTTGCGAGCTCCACCGAGACGAGCTGCGTAGCGGGGCCAATGGCCGCGCAGAGCCGATCCGGGTCAACGCGGCCGTCGGCGCCCACGCCCACCACAGCAGCTTCGCGTGCCCGGGCACAGGCGAGGACGGACTCGTGCTCGGCGGCGTCGGTCACCACGCCGCCTTCTGTTGCAGCAAAGGCGAGGTTGTTTGCCTCGGTGGCGCCTGCGGTGAAGGTGATGCCGTCGGGCTTGGCACCCATGAGGCGCGCGATGTCCGCCCGCGCGCGCTCCACGGCGTCGCGCGCCACACGGGCACGGGCGTATGGGGCGGAGGGGTTCTCGAAGCAGCTCGTGAGGTAGGGTTCCATTGCCGAGAGGACCCTGGGGTCGAGTGGCGTGGCGGCAGCGTAGTCGAGGTAGACGTCACGCGTGGGGGCTGATGGCCTTTCTACTGTCTCGGCAAGCGTCACTCGTCATCGCCCCCAATGACGAGATTCTGGAAGCGGTTGGCAATGAACTTGTCGGTGTAGTGCTCGTCCACCCACTGCTCGAAGGCGTTGCTTGCTGGCACGCCGGCGTCGCGTGCGGTCTTGCGGTTGAAGCACGCGAGCGTCATCCAGATGTCGGCAGCAAGGTAGGCGCTCACCAGGATCACGAAGACCAGCTGGCGGCGAGAGGTGGGCATGCCAATGCGGTAGAGCAGGGGCGGCATGACCACGCGGCACCAGGTGAGACCGAGGATGCCCCAGAAGAAGAGGAAGCGCCAGGCAACCCACTGGGTGATGTGGTCGGGCAGGTACTCGTAGGTCCAGGATTCCGCATGGAAGAGCGTGGCCATCGACCAGCCGGTGACCTGCTCCAGAATGCCGCCCACGGCCATGGAGATGAGGAAGATCTGCCATCCCTTGGCGTGGTGGCGGCGCATCTCGAAGCAGATGAGGGTGAGAAACGTGGCGCCAAAGCCATAGAGCGGCGAGAAGGGACCCCATACCAGACCGACGCGGCTCTGCGTAAGGCCGGCGGTTACGAACATCCAGACCTCCTCCACGAAGAGACCCGCGATGCAACCCAGGAAGAAGACAATGATGACCTGGTAGAAGCCCAGATGCATCTCGTCGAGGTACGCCTCGATCGCGTCATGCTCGGTCCGGGCGACCGTTGCTCGACGCTGGGGGGTGCCTTTGTCGTCAAAGCCCTTGAGGTCACGCTCGGCGACCTTCTCGGCCGCCTCCTCGGCCTCGCAAGCCTCGGAGACCTCCGACGCGTCGAGTTTCCTGCCCTGGCGCAGCCAATCAGCAAAGTAGCGGATGACGCGGACGAAACCCTCGAGGATGAGGGCAATGAGGAGAAGCGTGAGAAGGCTGAGAATCATGGGGCGTCTCCTTGTGGCTTGTCGGAACCGATGCGGCCGCACGAAGCGCGGCCACGCTTCCTAGCATACGACACGACCGTCAACGTCGACCTAGAGATTCTTTCTCGCAATACTGTGGCCTTTACCTGCGGCATCTACAAGATGCTCAAAAAATTTCAAATTCTCGCTTGCATCCGCGCGACGGTTCCCGTATATTATCCCCTGCGTCGCGGGCTTAGCGCAGTTGGTAGCGCGCCACCTTGCCAAGGTGGAGGTCGCGGGTTCGAACCCCGTAGCCCGCTCCATGCATTTCCCGGCCGGTGTGAATCG
>Ga0256406_1002907_pt1 | contig 22794 bp, 19 predicted proteins | sample RumenRJG_03DNA_FD_185986 | JGI IMG/M metagenome (GOLD analysis project Ga0256406, IMG submission 185986) | Bovine rumen microbial communities from Lethbridge, Alberta, Canada - RJG_03 | ecosystem: Host-associated > Mammals > Digestive system > Stomach > Rumen | place: Canada: Alberta | collected... | reverse complement strand
AGCGACTTGCCCGCTCTTTGGATGCGCCATCTGAATGGGCAAAGGTGTGCATGAGTGGATTTTTACATCCAGCTCATGCTGGATTTTCAGGGCATACGGGATGTTTTCCGTGTGCGAAGTTTGAGTTATATGAATCATTCTTTTCATGATGTCCAATACAAGCTGGTTAGGGAAATAGTTCGACCTTTCAGTAAAAGAAGTGCTCTACGCTGGAGAAATAAAGGACGAGCTGCCGCTTATAAATCAGGAATGGGTAAGGTATTGGCTGCTTTTCAGCCTGACGTCATAGTATCTTTTGATGCCGAATCAAGTGCCATGTTTTTTGATTCGGTACCGGATTTGAATATTCCTCTAATCACTATGTTCCATTTTCCTACAGATATAGCAGTAAACTGGGAGGATTCAGATGAGCAGAAGGCTTTACTGAGAAGCAGTTGCGTCCAAGTACTCATGGATCAAGATATTCAGACCCTAAAAAAGCGTCTGCCCCATGTAACTGCTGTCCGGATTCCTAACGTTGTTCCCCAGTGGTCCCCAATAGCTGATTTGAATCAAGATAAATCTGTATATACTATTATTAATGTGGCTAGACTTGAAAAAAATCAGAAAAGGCAGTATTTACTGGTTGAAGCTTTTGCACTTTTAGCAGATAAATTCTTGAACTGGAATGTTGAATTTTGGGGTTCCGAGCCCGATGGTGGGACGGAATATACAGCAGAATTGCAGAAACTTATACATGACCGTAAATTAGAGAGCCGGGTTTTCTTGAAGGGTAATTCCAGCGATATTCACAGCCATTATGTGGCTTCTGATATTTTTGCCTTCCCCAGTGCTTTTGAAGGATTTCCGCTTGCCATGACGGAAGCCATGAGTGCAGGCCTGCCGGTGGTTGCATACAAAGATTGTCCTGCGGTGAATGAACTCATTGAAAATGGGAAAGATGGTTACCTCGTTGAGAATGGGGTGAAACCATTTGCAGAAGGCCTTCAAAAGCTGATGAAGGATAGAGAGCTCCGTAGCAGGATGGGGCAACAGGCACATAATGCTATGAAGCAATATGCTCCGGAATCCATCTGGAATCAGTGGGAAAACTTATTGAGAAATGTAGTTCATTTAAATCATACCAGGGGGAACTGATATGTCCGATATTGCGGCATCTATTATTATTCCGGTATATCAGGCGGAAAGGTATATCCGGCAGTGTCTGGATAGTGTTGAAAAGCAGACATTCCCAAATTTTGAGGTCATTGTGATTGATGATGGAAGCAAGGATGCGTCTGGGGCTATTTGTGATGAATATGCAGCAAAGGATGAACGCTTCCATGTATATCATCAGCAGAATATGGGAGTCACAGCGGCAAGAAAAAATGGATTGTCCCATGCGAAGGGCAAATATATTTTTTGGATTGATGCAGATGACTATGCAGATATCCGTCTAGTAGAGAAGGCTGTATCGGAAGCTGATAAACGGGAAGCGGATATTGTTATTTGGAATATAATGACCAAACGCGAAGATGGTACGGTTACCGATAAAACGCACTGGGAAGAGGGTTCTTTAAAGGATTGGAGACGAAGTGCAGTCATGGGCAGGTACAGTGTCCTTTGGGCTGGATGCGCAAAAAGATCTCTGTGGGAGAGGGTAGAATTCCCGGATAGTAAAGTCAGGGCCGGAGAAGACGGCTACCTGATGATGGATTTATTGTTTAAGGCAAATTCCATTGCATCAGTTTCGGATACTCTGTACTATCATCTCGACGATTCTATCGGGTCTATTTCTAACAGGAAGACAATTCGTTACTATTTTGATAATTATCAGCTCTGGGTCCATCGTTATAAATTTAGCAAGAATAATTTTCCGGATCTCATGGACTTTTGTGGGCAGCGGGCTTTATCAGCAGCGGTTAAATCATACTGTATGGATTTAAAATTTCAACAGCTTGGTGAAGAAGAGAAACAGAATATTTTGGATACTCTTGCATATTTCCAAAAACATGTTGTCAGTGGACGAACTAAAGAAAAAATACTTAGTTGGGCTATACGAAATCATCATTACTGGCTTTGTGATGCCTATATTCAGCATAAATTAAAAAAGGGGAAATAATGGAAGCGGTAATTACTGTCATCTGTCCGGTCTATGGAGCAGAAAAATATCTTCACCGGTGCCTGGACAGTGTACTGTCTCAGACTTTTACAGGGTGGAAGCTGCTGCTCATCGATGATGGCTCACCGGACAGATGTGGGGAAATCTGTGATGAATATGCACAGAAAGATAGTCGGATTCGTGTGATTCATCAGGAAAATATCGGCGTCAGTGCCACCAGAAACCGGGGACTGGACGAAGTGGATACGGAATTCTTCTATTTTCTGGATTCCGATGATTATGTGCCACCCGATGCGCTGGAAACTCTATACACTATGGCAATAGAGCAGGGTGCGGATATCGTGGTGGGCGGTCACAGCCGGGTGGAACAGGATGGATACATCCACTGTGATTCCGACAATTGGCCGAGTCTGAAAACTACGGAGGATATCCAGCTGGCGATCCTGCGGAACCGGATTCCGAACTTTTCCTGTGCCAAGCTGTTTAAAAGGAAACTATGGGATGGCATCCGGTATCCTGTGGGACAGGTGATGGAGGACCTCTATACGGCGCCCCATGTATTTTATCGGGCAAAGAAAATTGCCATTACAAAACGGTCCCTATATTTCTACAGCCATGAAAATAAGGGGAGTATCATGAGCCGGGGTGGAGAAAGATATATTCGACTTAAGTATGGACAGTTCCTTGCCTGGCGGGAACATGAAAAAGTGGCAGACGCTATGTGCCCGGCTTATAGTATGGAATGCGCTAAAAAATCTTTCCGGGCAGCAGTACGGGCATATATGCTGAATTATGGTATTGCAGAATTGAGCGGGCTGGAAGAGCAGGAAATACTGGGATATCTTGGCTCGCATATGAAAATGAAGTTGAAATGGTCATTGCGGATCAGCAGTCATCTGATCAGGAATGGAAGTTCTCTTTTAGGGCCGCTGGGGAAAATTCAAAGAAAAATCGTAGATAGGCAGCAGAAACGAAGATTTGAACGAGCGAAGAGATAATCTGTTTTTTACGGGGAGCTACTATGGATAACAGTTCATTTATATATCATAATTTATGCGGTGATGGCAGCTTAATGGTCATTATTCCTCATGAAGATGACGAAATTAATCTGGCAGGAGCTCTTATTTATGGTGCTCGACAGGAAGGAATACCGGTGAAATGCGTCTTCTTAACTAATGGAGACGCGGAATATCCGGCCTTTATCCGTATCCATGAGGCCGTAAAAGCATTAAAAATTTTAGGGGTGAAGGAAGAGGATATTATTTTCCTCGGGTACCCTGATGGAGGCCGTCATGGGGAACGGTCTCCCTTTCTGCATAGACCGGAAGAAATTAAAAAGGCTGGTGGTCATCCTGTTACCTATGGAAGCAGGAATCATCCGGACTTTGCATCTTCGAAATATGGCAAGCCCCATGACTGCAGCTGGGAGAACCTGCTTTCCGACCTGGAAGCGGTGATACTGGAATATAAACCATCCCTGATTGCGGCTACGGATTTTGATTACCATCCGGATCATCGCATGTGCTGCTTAGCATTCATGGAGGCTATGAACCGGATTCTCCATAAAGACCATAGGTATCGTCCAAAAGTACTCATGGGATACTGCTATACCACCGGCTTTGACTCGGTGGATGATTTCTATGGCCCCCATCTGTTGTCTACCGTGGTGAACAGGCAGACTCTGCGCAATAAAAAGTATGAGACCGAGAATCCCGTCTATCCATGGAAAAACCGGCTTCGACTTCCCGTTCCGGCGGCCTGCCGGACATGGCTCAAGGATAACATTCTCTTCCATGCCCTCTGTGCCCACCTGTCCCAAAAAGCATCCCGCCGGGCGGTACAGCTGGTGAATGGGGATGAAGTTTTCTGGGAACGCCGCACAGATAATCTGCTCTATGAGGGAGAAGTGACGGTCTCTTCCGGAAATCCGAAATATCTCCATGATTTTCATATGATAGATACGAAAGATATTCTCTCTGATGAACCGGAAATGATGGATTATCTCTGGACTCCTAATGGCGATGATAAAAGTCCCTGGTGTCAGTGTGATTTCCGTAAGCCTCAGCATGTGGAGTCTATGGCTCTTTATGGTAATATTGAAGAAGAGAGCCGAATTGAGAAAGGCCGCATTTCTTTTAGTAATGGCTTTGCTTTGGATATCGGGCCACTGTCCCTTCATGGGCAGCCGGCTGTGGTTTCTTTTCCTCCCCAGGAAGAAGTGCAATGGGTACGCTTGGAAATCATAAAGTCCATTGGGGAAGCAGCGGGACTATCGGAATGGGAGATTTTCCGAAACGAAACTAAGAGTTATCGTTTCCTGCAGATTACGATGGATGATCAGTTTGCCTATGATTGGACCATTTATCCAGGGGAGAAACCAAAAATTGGAGTATATAGTCCGGATACAGGAATTTCCACTCGGTGGTCTGTAAATGGACAGCCGGTATCAGAAGAGGAATTAAATAAAAAACTACAGCACCTGCAGAAAAAGGCAGTTATTCGTGTAGAGGACTCTGAAAATCCTTCATCGTGGTGTGAAGTCACTGTTCGACCGGCCGGGCTCCTTGATAGTATAGATCACAGGCTGACAGTGATGCAGGACCGATTCAGCATATGGTGGGAAAAGCAGAGTGAAAAAAGGCCGCATCATAGACTCAGGAAGATGAAAAAGGAAGAAGATTATAGGGTATAATACTTGTATATATATGATTTCACAGGATGGAGAGGTAAAGATGAAGTCTGTCACTGAATATCTGGATCATAGTGCGGCCGTATATCCGGATAAAATAGCCATTGTAGACCAGTATCGTTCTATTACATTCAAGGACCTTCGGAAAGAAGCCCTGCATATTGCGTCCTACATTATTCGTCATTTTCAGTTATTCCATCGACCGGTATGCTTTTATCTGGATAAGAGTGCTTCCTGTATATCTGCTATGATGGGGATTGCCTACAGTGGTAATTTTTATACGCCTATAGATACGAAAATGCCGCAGGCCAGAATCGAAAAAATTCTGGAAACGTTGGAGAACCCCGTTATTTTGACTGACAAAGCCCATCAGGAGAAGGTAAGAAACTTTATGGGGGTGACGGATGTATTTTGCTTGGAAGATGCATTTCAAGAACCCTGTGAAGAGTCAGCAGTATATGAAAAGGTAGATAAGATTATAGACACCGATGTGCTCTATGTGCTTTTCACTTCCGGGTCTACCGGTACGCCAAAAGGAGTTATTATCGGCCATCGGTCAGTCATTGATTATATTGAGTGGGTAGTCGAGACCTTTCATATGGATGCTGATACGGTCTTTGGTAACCAGGCACCTTTTTATTTTGATAATTCCATTCTTGATATATACTCCATGCTGAAAACCGGAGCTACCATGTATATCATTCCGCAGATGTACTTTGCATTTCCAATTAAGCTGCTGGAGTATATGCAGAAGAATCTGATCAATACTATATTCTGGGTACCTTCCGCCTTGTGCCTGGTTGCGAATCTCAGAGCTTTGCCCAAACGGCATGTAGATTCTCTCAGCAAAATTCTTTTCTGCGGCGAAGTGATGCCAAATAAGCAGCTGAATCAATGGCGTCGGGAATACCCGGATGCTCTGTATGGAAACCTTTATGGACCTACAGAAATTACAGATGTCTGCGCTGCATACATCATAGATAGGGAATTTAGAGATAATGAAGCTTTGCCGATGGGGAAAGCCTGCCGTAATACGGAGATATTCCTTCTTGATGAAAATGATCGGTTGGTCACCAAGCCTGATGTGCCGGGAGAACTTTGCGTACGAGGAACCTGTTTGGCTTACGGATATTATAATAATGCAGAAAAGACCAAGTCTGCTTTTGTGCAGAATCCACTGAATCATGCATATCCGGAAACCATCTATCGTACCGGCGATTTAGTCAAATATAATGAATTGGGAGAACTGGTTTATATCTGCCGTAAGGATTATCAGATCAAGCATATGGGGCATCGGATTGAACTGGGGGAAATAGAGACAGCAGCATCCTCTCTCCTCGGGGTGAATCAGAACTGCTGTGTTTATGACGATAATCATCACAAAATTGTGATGTATTATACAGGGACGATTGATGAAAAGGGGCTGGCCGCAGGATTAAAGTCACTGGTGCCGGACTATATGGTTCCCGGTAAGTTTATTTCATTGCAAGTTATGCCTTTAAATCTTAATGGAAAGATGGACAGGGTTTTATTAAAAAAGAAACTGGAGAATTAAAATGCAGGAGAAAATTGCAGATTTATTAAGAGATATTAATGGTAAAGACCGAATTTCAGATTTTAACATGGATCTTTTTGAAAATGATATGCTTGATTCCTTGGGAATTGCACAACTGGTAGCGGCATTGGAAGAGAATTTCAACGTTGAAATTGATCCCGAAGATATTTTACCGGAAAATTTTTCTACGATTAATGAAATTGATGCTTTGGTTCATAAAGATAAGGTATAGGATAACATGAAAGTAGAGATTAAAGGATATACTGATCGGTATAAGCAGGGATTCCTACAATGCTTGAAGAATAATTATCCTTGGATGGCAGAAGTTTCTGATGATGAGCTTTATGAATGGACAAAGCCATTTATGGAGTATGATTGGCAAGAAGCACTTCCTGCTGAAATCAAACAATACCAGCATGGCATTGTATTTCTTGATGGCCAGCGGGTGGTTGGTTTTCTAGGCTTTATCTATGCGAAACGGCACTGGAAGGGCCATGAGTATATATATCAAAACGGTACGACCTGGGCAGTGAATGAAGGGTATAGGATATATCTGTTTAAAGCACTGAAACAGGCTGATGCCTTGGCTGATGTGCTGGGAGACTTTACGCCGGTCAAAGCAGTAGAGGAAACGTTAACCAAAGTCTTTAAATATAAGTATATTGATCATAAAGTCTATCGCTTTTATCCGGTTCCATGCTTTCATGAAAAGCTGACTTATCAGATGATACTGGATGAAAAGGATTTGACTGATGAAATTTTAAGAATGGAGTTTCATGATCATCAGCCTTATGGCGTCAAATGCCTTAAGGTTTCTGATGGGCAGCAAGACTCTTTTATCTTCTTTCGGGTCAATCATCGCATTAGAAAACATAGAAGGGTATTTCGTAAGCGAAGAAGCATACTGAAAATTTTAAAATTGACAAATCCGGACTTATTCTGCAATCATTATAGGGAAATCGTGTGGCATCTGCAAAAAGGGGAACATCCCTACGTACAGATTGAGCCCCGCTTTCTTTTACCACATAAGTTGACTGGGTTCGGAATCAAGGAAAAGAAGGTTGTGCGGTTAGGACTGGATAAGACAGGTTGGGATGTACCTATAGATTTACTCTATTCAGAAGAAGCGATACTCCCTTAGTTCTATGAAAAGACTCCCCTCTTACTATGTTGAGAGGAGAGTCTTTTTATTTATAATCATTGTCTATTTGGTAATTCAAATGAAGAGGGGAAAGGAAAGTTCCTCTGATAAAATTCTAATGCAGCCCGTTTGTTTTTTTGTATGTTTCCGGATATGGCAGAGTTGACACAGAAAAGAGCTGGATGCAATCGTTCAATTGTTCTTAGGCTATTTGGGGTATCTTCGGCATAAAGACTATCAAGGTTAAGCTTAATAAAAGGGGCTATTTTCTTTCGCCAATGGTGTGGTTTATGTAATAATTTGGGAATAGATGCTCCGTTATATACAGGGTCAAGGCTAAATAAACATCTATCTATATTTCGTTCAGCTCTGAAGCGAGAAGCATTTTTTTCAATAGATTCCTTGTAGTTTAAATATGTATTAAAAAAGCTGGATTTCAAATATCCATCAATATTATGGTGAGCCTCAAACTGATTGAATTTACCATATTTTAAATATAGGAGTTTCCATGTGTACATTAGATTTTTATACCACAAAGCAACTCTGGTATATTCAGATTTGAAATCGTTGGAATTCCGTATTTTTTTTATTTCTTCATCGAATTTTAAACGTGCAATAGGCTTTCCCTGAGTGAAGAAGAAGTCAGGAGATAATGGCTTATAAAAAAACATGTCATCGTTTCCGTAAAGGAAATGTTCACTTAAGCCAGGAATACGCCAAATATAAGCTTCTATGACGGACGAATTAAAACAAGGAATTAAATTGGAGGGGAGTATTTCAGAATGGTCTATTAAAGTGACTTTAGGGTTATTGATGTTTAGCCATTTGGGGCATTGCCGGTCTGTAACAATAAATACATGGCTAATCCAGGGAACATACATTTCCAACGAACGTAGTGAGTACTTTAGCTCATCATTATCAAAAAAGCGAGCCTGTCCAGTTCGGCTGGAATCTGATTTAGGTAATCCTTCTTTTTCTTGATAATAGTTTTTTCGTGCTGCAAAAGCAGGATCGTTGCCATCGCACCATAAATAAACCATGTCAATTGGATAGTTGTTATTCAGCATCACTTGAAACCTCCGACCGTTCTGATTCTCACCTGTTGTATGATTAACTCATATTATATCATATTCCTTGGGTATTTCAGAAGCGCATCAAGGCCAAGGGAGCAGATGTTATCATTTACGAGCCTACGCTGGAGGATGGTACCACTTTCTTCGGCAGTCTGGTGGTGAATGATATGGAGAAGTTCAAGAAGGAGAGCTGTGCTATCATTGCGAACCGCTATGATGAAGTGCTGGATGATGTGAGGGATAAGGTGTATACCCGGGATCTCTTCGAGCGGGACTGAATCAGAGGGATTTGAGGGGCGGTCAGACTATCAGACTGTCAGACTGACATGGGGCCTGGAAATGTATCCCCGTTTACGGCAAGTCACGTAGAGCAGGGAGATTTCGGGGGTTCGCTTCGCCTTGCTCGAAATGAGGGGGCAGAGATGGGTATTTAACCAAAGAGGCATCCTGTTTTTCAGGATGCCTCTTTTTCTTTTTATTTATTTTTCTCTATCATCTGTTTTTTGATTTCTTCTACAGTTTCCAGAGGAAGACTGGTACCCTTTGATACGTCGTTCACAGAAAGGCCCATGGAAAGCAGGCGGAGGGCAGTCTCATTCAGACCCGCCAGTCGACCTTCTGTGTGCCCTTCTGCGCGTCCTTCTGCACGCCCTTTTTTGCGGCCCTGGGCCAGGCCTCTGTTCAGGGCTTCTTCTGAAATGTTTAAGCTCAAATTGCACATGGTACTCATCTTCTGTTCCATTTCCGGCGTCATCCTTATGAATAAGCGGCTGTGAAGAAATGCATGAATGATACAAATGCCACTCGGCCCCACTGTCATTTCGACGAAAGCGAAACGGAGCGACAAAATCTCATGCTTCAATGGTACCGAGAGCATGGTGGCAGGAGATCTCTCGACTCAGAGTCTCAATAGGGCCCAAAGCCTTTACCACCCATATCGGCACATACCCCCGCTCGAGATGACGATGGGGCGGGATGCTTACTGTCATTGACCTCAAACAAAGACATACAAAAGGGCTGTGAAGGAATGGTTTACATTTTTTCACTGTCCTCTTTTCTTTTTATTTATTTTTCTCTATCATCTGTTTTTTGATTTCTTCTACAGTTTTCAGAGGAAGACTGGTACCCTTTGATACGTCGTTCACAGAAAGGCCCATGGAAAGCAGGCGGAGGGCAGTCTCATTCAGACCCGCCAGTCGACCTTCTGTGCGACCTTCCGCGCGACCTTCTGCGCGTCCTTCTGCACGTCCTTCTTTGCGGCCCTGGGCCAGGCCTCTGTTCAGGGCTTCTTCTGAAATGTTTAAGCTCAAGTTGCACATGGTACTCATCTCCTGTTCCATTTCCGGTGTCATTTCAATGTGATATTCTTTCTTCAAAATGTTTCTTTTCGAGTCAAAGGTCTGCTGGCTTTCTGTGAAAAGGACCTGCAGCAGGTGAATCAGTCTGTCTTTGTCTGCTTTTTCCCCTAAGCTGATAAGAACGATGTTGACCAGGTCATAGTTTTCCTGCGGTTCGTCGTAGCGGTGGAGCAGGTGTTTTTCCTCCAGGCGGTAGCGATTGATATAGCGGTCCCTGCTGGGCGAATCCATGCAGATCCAAATGGAATAGATCTTCTTGATACTATTATAATCCTTGCCTTCAAATTCCCGCTCTTTCTGTGATGAAATAAGGCGGCATGCATAGAAGACGGCCCTTTTCATCAGATGGTACCCCAGGGTCGATTCTTTCTGGCTGCGCTGGGCCCCCACGTTGATAATGAGAGTCATGGGTTCTCCTGTCCCCGGTGCGCGGGCGAGGAAGAGGATGTCATAGGTGATGTATCCTTCCTTCGGCGCCCCGTCTTCATTGCGGCCGCCTGAGATTTTGGAAGGCACTGTATTCGTAAGGCCCGGGGCTACAGGGATGCTTCCCACAAGTGGCGTTCCTTCAATATATTTTTCCGCAATGTCATCGATGCTGGCATCCTGGAATTCAGGGACCACCTTTTTGACGATTTCAGCGAGCAGTTTCCTGCTGGCCAAAAGGTGCTTGGCGTGCTGGTCATACTTGGCATTATCTGAACCGTACAGGGAATCCATCATGTTTTCCGTGATGATAAATCTTTGCTCTGTCATGGATTCGCCTCCTCTCTCTACCCTTATTGCAAAGGAATAGGGAGGCTGCTGCAAGAAAAGAGTGGCTTGGGATTTGAGAGGGGCGGTCGAACGTCAGGCTGGCGGCGGACCGGACTTTTTCATCGATTCTCACCCTTTCCCTAGGAAGGAGAAAATTCATTTTAAGAAAGTGCGGCATGCCGCACTTTTGTAAAATGAGATTTTTCATGAGATTGCTATCGCAGTCAGAGTCGTATACAATAGGGACAGATGTCATTTTATTGTTTTGCGGCATGCCGCACTTTTGTAAAATGGAGGGCGTCATGGAGATTGAACGGCCTTTTTATTTGAATCGTCTGCTTCGGCTGAAGGATAATGGACGGATTAAGATTATTACGGGTATGCGTCGGGCCGGGAAGTCATATCTGCTGTTTACGCTTTTCCGAAAGAATCTTCTCCAGAAGGGGGTGCCGGAGGACTGTGTGATTTCCATTTCGCTGGATGAGCTGGCCAATGCCCGGGAGAGGAATCCTGTGGAGCTGGATCGGTGGATCAGGAGCCGGCTGAAGAAGGATGGGCGGCGATATTATATTTTTATTGATGAGATTCAGTTTGTGGAGAGCATCCCCAATCCCTATCTACCATCGACGGAGATTACCTTTGTGGATGTAGTGATGGGATTGATGAAGCTGCCTTATGTGGATATTTACATTACGGGGAGCAATTCCCGCATGCTGTCTTCGGAGGTACTGACCCAGTTCCGGGACAGGGGGGATGAGGTGCGGGTATATCCTTTGTCCTATGAGGAATTTCTGTCCGTGTGGCAGGGGGATATCCGCTTTGCGTTCAATGCGTACTGCACCTATGGCGGTATGCCGGTGGTGCAGTCGCTTTCGTCTCATGAGGAGAAGAGCCGGTATCTGAATGATCTTTTTCGGAGGACTTATATTCGGGATGTGGTGGAAAGAAATCGAATTGCCAAGGATGAAGGGGTGCTGGAGGAACTGCTGGATATCCTGTCTTCGTCCACCGGTTCTTTGACAAATCCGGCCAAGCTGTCTCGGGCGTTTGCATCTATGGAACATATCCAGATATCGGGGCCCACGATTTCCCGGTATATCGATTATTTCATGGATGCTTTCCTTCTGGAGAAGGCGCAGCGGTATGATGTGAAGGGGAAGCGGTATATGGCGTCTCCCTACAAGTATTATTTCACTGATGTGGGGCTCAGGAATGCGCGGCTCCATTTCCGTCAGCAGGAGCCTACTCATATTATGGAGAATGTGATTTTTACAGACCTGCGGCGCCGGGGGCTGGATGTGGATGTAGGCATGGTGGAGTATAATTACCGGGATGAGGCGGGCCATAAACTGCGCAAAAACTTGGAGGTGGATTTTGTGGTGAACAGGGGCAGCAGCCGCTGGTATATCCAGTCTGCTTTCCGCATGGATACGGAGGAGAAAAGGAAACAGGAAACGGAATCGCTGCACCGTATCGATGATTCCTTCCGGAAGATCGTGGTTCTGCGGGATGCGGTCATTCCCTGGCAGGATGAGCAGGGGATTCTGTATGTGGGAGTGGAGCAGTTTCTCACGGATCCTTCTCTACTGGGGGAGTAGAGATTTGAGGGAAAAACAGTGAGGCTGGCGGCGGGCCGGACTTTTTCATCGATTCTCCCCCTTTCCATAGGAAGGAGAAAATCCATTTTAAGAAAGTGCGGCATGCCGCACTTTTGTAAAATGGATTTTTTATGAGGCTGCTATGGCTGCGAGGAGCGCATGTCATGGGGCAGAGAATAGATGACCGGCGGGAAGGCTTTCATTTTTCTTTTTCTGCCCCTTCTTGACAGGAGGGACGGGGGCTATTATAATGTTTGGTAAATATTAAAGGCGATGAACAGGATTGAGCTTGACCGGAAATGACAGAGAGCCGGGAGGATGGAAACCGGTATGGAAGGAAAGCGTGTCCCCTGGGAGCTTCGAACTGAAGTGCAGTAAGTCCGACGTGGGTCCGCGTTAGGGATATGGAGTATAATGCAGGGTGGTACCGCGCGATTGCGCCCTTGTCCGTAGGACAGGGCTTTTTTTATTTCCATCTTTGTGTATGCTCCTTGAGATATAAGTAAGAGTGGTACCGCGCCAAAGCGCCTCTTTTCTGCCGTTTCTGCAGAAAAGGGGCTTTTTCTTTTCTGTGGATGGCGAGGGATTCTCTTTTCCTGTCTCATCACTATGGCTATTTTTATTTTATCTGTATATGTACCAGGAGGTTGTCATTATGAAAACAGCAACAGAAAAACGTATCGCATTCCGTAACAATCTGAAATCCGGAAAAATTATGATTGCTCCAGGCGTAGGCGACGCTCTGGGTGCTAAAATCGCAGAAATGGCAGGCATTCCCTGTCTGGCCATGGGCGGCTACTCCGTATCCGCATCCCGCCTGGGACAGCCGGATGTAGGCCTCCTTTCCTGCACGGAAATGGCGGAGCAGCTGACGGGCATCTGCAATGCCGTGGATATTCCTGTGGTGGCTGATGGCGATACAGGCTATGGCAATGCACTGAATATCATCCGTACGGAAAGAATGTTTGAACAGGCCGGCGCTGCCTGCATTTTCTTCGAAGACCAGGCATGGCCGAAACGCTGCGGCCACATGGACGGCAAGCAGGTCATTTCCGCTGAAGAACATGCCCAGAAGATCCGGGCTGCCGTGGATGCCCGTTTCGATAAGGAAACCATGATCATGTCCCGCACCGACAGCCGCGCTGTGTACGGCATTGATGACGCCATCGAAAGAAGCAAGCGCTATGCTGACGCCGGCGCAGAAATCTGCTTCGCCGACGGCATCGGAAGCCGGGAAGAACTGGAAAAATTTGCCCGGGGCATGGAAGGCACCGGCGCTTACCTGGTAGCCAATATGATCGAAGGCGGCAAGACACCGCTCATCCCCGCCAAGGAACTGGAAGAAATGGGATTCTCTTTGGTATTCTGGGCATGCAGCGCTGTATACACTATTTCCAAGGCCCTCTATGACCTCTTCTCCGGACTGGAAAAGAACGGCACCACCGAAGCCAGCGCCAAGGACATGATCGAATTTGGCCGTTTCAACCATATTATCGGACTGGATACATATAAGCAGCTGGAAAGAAAGTATAAGGTAGACCGGGACGACTAAGAAAAAGGAAATCGTTTAAGGAGCAGCTGGGTTCCCGTCCTTCGGGGCTGTTTCGTCAAAAAGGGCCGCATAGTCGGCCTTTTTGATTGGAAATTTGCCGAAATCTATGAAAACAAGTACAATAGGAAAAGAGACTCACATCACTTCAAGGAGGCGCACCCATGATTACACCAATGGATATTCATAACAAGACCTTTTCCAAAGGCCTTCGGGGCTACAGCGAAGAGGAGGTCAATGACTTTCTCCGGCAGATCGTAGCGGATTATGAACAGATTTACCGGGAACATCGGGAAATGGAAGAGCAGATGGACCAGATGAAGACGAAGCTGGCCAACTACGAAAAGATTTCCGAAACCATGACCAATACCCTGCAGCTGGCGAAGGATACCGCAGAAAATGTGAAGAAGAACGCGAAACGGAATGCGGAAATCCTCATTGCCAATGCCCACGCAGAAGGAGACCGTCAGATCCGGGAAGCCGAAGAATCCCGCCGCCGTCTGGTGGAAAACATGATCCGTACGGAAGGAAATATGAAGAACTACGTAGGGAAGATTCGCAAGGAACTGCAGCTGGCGCTGGCAGCCATTGATGCCCTTGACCGGATCGAGGCGCCCAAGGTAGCAGGCTATCCGCCGGTGGAAGAAAAGAAGGAAGAAACACCGGCTGTGGAAACAGAAGAGACTGCCGAAACCGCTGAAACTGCAGAAACTGCGGAAGCCCCGGAAGAAGTAGTAGCGCCGGCCGAAGACGCACCGGCTCCGGAAGAAGCAGAAGAACAGAAAGAATAAGGAAATCAAAAAGGCTGTGAAGAAATGAAGCACATTTCTCACAGCTTTTTTTGTGGGTTCAGGCGCCTTTCGGCGCGGTCGGGATCGGGACCGGGACCTGGGCGGCGCTTTCCAGTATTCCCGAAGGTTGACGCGCCTTTATGGACAAGCCCCTTTGGGGCTTGAAGGTTCAGGCGCCTTTCGGCGCCCGGGTTCTATGGTCCGTGCGCTTCGCACTGGACCATGGGTTCAGCCCACAGAGCGGGCTGGTTCAGAGGGGAGTTTTATATGCCGCTGCCTGGGGCAGCGAAAACCATACAATCGCCCTGACGGGCGAGGAAATGCAATCCCCCCCTTTGGTGGCTGGCGCCACCACCTTGCCCCCCTCTTCGAGGTGGCACAATAACCCGTGCTTACTGTAGAGCCATTTATGAAGAGAGTGTTTCGCGGTGTTTTATTCTTCCCCCGCTTGCGGGGGAAGTCCGGTGCAGCCGGAAAGGGGGAGGCGAGCGCAGCGATCCAATCAGCAGAATGCTTATCATGCCATATGGTACTGAAAGTAAATCCCGTAACGCTGACTTTATACTCATTGCCCCCTAAAGGGGAAACGTCTCACTACATTTTGCGCGTCGCTAGCGCTCCTTCAAAATGTGTTCGCTGTGCACCGAAGGGCGCTACCACCACCCTCTGAACCCTCTGAACCTTCTGAACCCTATGAACCCTATGAACCCTCACACCGAAGGTGTGTCCAGGCAAGGAGTGTCCTTTATTTATACAATATTTCCAGCAGGGTCCGTGCTTCTTCCACGGTGAGCTGGCCGGGAGCGCTGGCTTCTTTTCCGGCGGCGAAGGTGAGGGGGGCGCCCAGGTGGTTCCCGGCGGCTCTGGTGAGGACGCCTAAGGGGCCCATGCCTATGGTGATGATGGGGGTGTCGGGGAAGCGCTGGCCTACCCGGGCGGCGGCGTTTATGAGGGCGGCGGTGTCCAGAGGCGTCTTTGGCATGACGGCGATTTTCAGGATGTCCGGATGGAAGGAGTGCATATTTTCCAGAGTGTCCACGATTTCCATTTCCGAAAGGGCCCGTTTGAATTTGTGATAGCTCATGAGCGTGGGAATCTTTTGGGCTCTGGCCCGGGCCATGAGGATTTTGGTGTCCAGCATTTCGTGGCCGTATTCAATGTCGATGATGTCGGCCCACCGGGAGGCGAGGATGAGGGAAATGAGTCTTATATAGTCGCCGCTGGGGGTTTTATGGACGCCGCCCTGGCTTTTGGTGCGGAGGGTGGTGAGGAGCGGGGTGTCCTGGAAATGGGAGCGGATGATGCGAAAGGCTTTGTCCAGGTCTGCCGTGGCGTTGAAGTCTTCTTTGTTCAGAAGGTAGTCCACCCGCCATTCCAGCATGTCGGGGCGCTGGCTTTCCAGAGCAGCGCATTCTCGGTCCAGTTCGTCAAAGGAAGGGGAAACCAGGGGGACGCAGATTTTGGGTCTGCCTTCGCCGAGTACCATATGTCTGATTTGAATCATAATTTTCTCCTTTCAGGAAATCTGCCAGCCCCGGGGCGCATGGTTCAGTACTTCGCAGCCTGTGTCGGTGACCAGTACCAGGTCTTCCACGCGGACGCCGAAGCGGCCTTCCAGATAAATGCCCGGTTCAATAGAAAAGATCATGCCCTTTTGGGCGATGAGGGGGGAAGAGGCGCTGACTTCTCCTTCTTCGTGCTCTTTCAGGCCGATGAAATGGCCCAGACGGTGGGTGAAGAAGGGACCATAGCCGCCGTCTTCTATGTGCTTCCTGGCGGCCCGGTCCAGCTCCGCCAGGGGAATGCCGGGGCGTACCAGGGATTCCGCCAGTTCGCCGGCTTCCCGTACCAGACGGTGCACCTTTTCCTCCTCTTCCGTGGGAAGGCCGGTGAAGAAGGTGCGGGTCATATCGGAGCAGTAATGGTCCTTCCGGCAGCCTATGTCAAAGAGCACCACTTCGTTTTCGGAAAGTTTCGTGTCATCGGGCATATGGTGGGGATCGGCGCCGTGGGCACCGAAGGAAACGATGGGCGGGAAGGAAAAGCCTTCGGCCCCTTCTTCTTTATATATGGCAAGGAGCTTGTCGGCACATTCTTTCTCTGTCACGCCCGGGCGGATCCAGCGGGAAATCCGCTCCATGGCTCGGTCATTGATGGCTGAGGCCAGACGCATGGCTTTGATTTCCTCTTCGTCCTTCACGGCCCGCAGGCGGTCCACCAGAGGCGAGCCGTTTACAAAGGAAAGGTCCCGGCGGAGGGCCATGAGGGAGAGAAGAAAATGGGACGGCCAGGTCTTGTCAATGCCCACCGTGCCTTTGGGCAGGCGGGAAGAAAGAAGGTCAGGGCCGTCTTCTCCGTCTTCAAAGGAAATATCCGCCGCCTCCAGCGAGGCTTCGGCGTCTTTCATGGAAAGGCCCATGCCTTCTTTCAGCGGAAACAGGCGATTCCGGATCCAGAAGGAAGGTCCTTCCTGGCGAATCACCAGCACTGTGAGCCGTTCGCCGGGGTGGATAATTTCCCCGGTGAGATAAAAGAGGGCGGCCGTCTCTGAAACGATAAGGGAGGAAAGACCCATCTCCGCCAGTCCTTCACGGACGGCGGCGATACGCCTTTTGTATATGTCTTTCATAATATCACTCCTTAATGCTTTCTTAACTCTATTATATAAGAAATGAAAATTTTTGCTGAGAAAGTTTTGGGGACGTGGGACTGCTGTCCGCTATCTGCCCCCTGAGCGAAGCGATGTATAACCCTTCTACACAACCCGCGGCGGAGCCGCGTCAACCCTCGATGGGTTCTGCCCACAGAGCGAGCTGGTTCAGAGGGGAGTTTTATATGCCGCCTTTGGCGTCAGGGAAACCATGGTTTTTTGTGAAAAATCGGCGGGAAGCTGTATTCCCGAAGGTTGACACGCCCTGATGGGCGTGAGGGTTGATGGCGCCGCCGGGCCTTTGGCCCTGGGCGCCAAGGGTTCTGCCTGTGATCGGCTGACGCCTTACAGGCGGGCTCCGGGCTCTCGCCCTCGGGAGTTATATAGTATCGCTGCGCTGGCGAGGTACGGCGCCTTCGGCGCCATTTTTTATACCGCCTTTGGCGGCGAAAACCATACAATCGCCCTGCGGGCGTTGGAAATGCATTCCCCCTTTGGTGGCTGGCGCCACCACCTTTCCCCCTCTTCGAGGTGGCACAATAACCCGTGCTTACTGTAGAGCCGCTTACGAAGCGAGGCTTCGAGGTGTTTTATTCTGCCCCCTGCATAGGGGGAAGTCCGGCGAAGCCGGATAGGGGGAGGCGAGCGCAGCGAGCCAATCCGCAGAATTGTTTTTCATGCCATATGACGCAGAAAGCCAATCCCGTAACGCTGACTTTATAAGCATTGCCCGTAGGGCAATCCACAACCCTCGGCCCTATGGGCCGTCAAACTTAAGAACCCTCCGGCCGCAGGCCGGTCCATCTTAAGAACCTTTCTCCCTGCCCCCTGAGCGAAGCGAACATAACCCGCCGCCGACAGGCGGCCACAACCCTCGGGCCAACGGCCCGTCAAACTTACAAACCCTGAGAACCCTCGGGGCGAAGTCCCGTCAACCCTCACACCGCAGGCGTGTCCATAGTGTCCATCGTTTGAGATGCCATTTGTAATCTGCTACAATAGAACCAAAGTGAGGTGCGCTATGTTTATTCATGAAATCATCAACCAGGCGCCTTCAGACCATGTGGCCATTGAGGGCGATGAAAGGGTAACCTACGGGGAACTGAGGAATCTGGTTTCCCTGTATCGGAATCAGCTGTATGAGATGGGCATCCGACGGGGCATGAAAGTGGGACTGTACTCTGCCAACCGGGCGGAGTTTATTTATGTGCATCTGGCGGTGATCAGCCTGGGGGCTGTGATTATCCCCATTAACAACTCCCTGGTGGACCGGGAGGTGGACTACATCCTGAAGGACGGGGAGGCATCGCTTCTGGTGACGGATACGAAACTTTCCGTTTCCATCCCCTCCGTGGATATCCATGACCTGGATTTCCAGGCCCGGCAGCGGAAGGCATCGGAGGCGCCGGCGTTTCCTTCGGACCTGACGGAGGATGAGGTGTGCGCCTTTGTGTATACCTCCGGCACCACCGGCAGTCCCAAGGGCGCCATGCTGACCCACCGGAATCTGGTGCGCAATGTGGAGCAGTTCACCCAGATGGTGATTTTCAAGCCGGAGGATAAAATCCTCTGCGTGCTGCCCATGTTCCACTGCTACGGTCTGACCACAGTCATTCACGCAGGCCTCATGCATGGAAGCACCATCGTTATCCTTCGCTCTAAGAATCCCTCGGAAATCATCAATGCCATTGTGGAGCACAGTGTCACCATGGCTATCATGGTGCCGCCCATGTACAACCTGCTGGCCCGCCGGGGCGAACCGTCGGTGATGCAGACGGTGCATGATTTCATTTCCGGCGGCGCTCCCATTCCCCAGCCTGTGGCCCAGGCCTTTTACGACCGTTTCCACCATCCCGTGCGGGAAGGCTACGGACTCACAGAGGCGTCGCCGGTGGTGAGCGTCCTGCCGTCGGATCGGTTGAAATACCTGACCGTAGGGCCTGCCATTCCCGGCGTGGAAGTGAAAATCATGACAGACAGGGAAGGCCCTTATCAACCGGGCACCGTAGGCGAACTCCTGGTGCGGGGTGATAATGTGATGAAGGGCTACTGGCATCGGGAAGAGGAAACGAAGAAGGTGCTGGAGCCGGATGGCTGGCTCCATACGGGCGATCTGGCCTACATGGACGAAGACCGGTTCATTTATATCGTGGACCGGCTGAAGGACCTGATTATCGTGAATGGGGAAAATATCTATCCCGGTGAAGTGGAAGACTGCATTTATGAAGTGGAAGGGGTTTCCGAATGCGCCGTCATCGGCCATCCCGACCCTCTCCGGGGACAGGTGGTATGGGCCTATGTGGTGATGAAGGAAGGATACGATTTTGACGAAAACCGGATCCGGAAATACCTGTCCAGAAACCTGGCCAGCTACAAAATCCCCCGCCGCTTCATTCCCATGGACGCCCTTCCGAAAAATGCGTCAGGGAAAATCCTGAAACGGGCACTTCGCAACAAATAAAAGAAACGGCGCTTCGCTGCGCCGTTTTTCGTATTTTACAGGAAAGGAAATCCAAATTATGCATATCATACTGGCATCCGCCTCGCCCCGCCGCCGGGAACTGATTCATCAGATTCACTGGGAAGGGGACATAGAACCGGGTCATTTCCCGGAAGTGACCAATGAAAAAGAAGCCCTGGCTTTCATTCAAAAGAGGGGGCTGGAAACGGAATTCGCCCCCTTCTCCCGGGCCGGCCTGGTGTGCGCCGTCAACGCCTTCGGCAAGGCCGAAGATGCCGCTTCCCGACGGGGCGATACGATCCCTGTAGTAGGCGCCGACACCATTGTGGTGCTGGAGGACCGGGTACTGGGAAAACCCGGAAACCGGGAAGAAGCCTTCTCCATGCTCCGCAGCCTCTCCGGGAAAACCCACGTAGTCAAAACAGGCATGGCTATTTTGTACAGAGGGAAAATCAGTCTCTCCGTCACCGCCACCCAGGTCAGATTCCGCCATCTTAAAGAAGAGGAAATCAGAAAGTACATCGAAACAGGAGAACCCATGGACAAAGCCGGCGCCTACGGCATCCAGGGCCTGGGCACCCTTCTGGTGGACTCCATCTCCGGCTCCTACGACAACGTGGTAGGCCTGCCTCTGACAGTGCTCTATGAGAAGATGGGCGAAATCGTTGGTTAGGGAACGGCTATCTGCTTACCGCTGGCGGAAAGACATGAGGACGGTCAGACGGCAGATGTCAGATGGGCTGTATTCCCGAAGGTTGACACGCCCTTACGGGCGTGAGGGTTGAGCCAGCCTCCGGGCCTTTCGGCCCTGGGCTGCCAGGGTTCTGTCCGGGACCGGCTGACGCCTCCCGGACGGGTTGAGTGCTCCGCCCTCGGGAGTTATATAGTACCGTTCCACTGGGGAGGTACGGCGCCTTCGGCGCCATCATATATATGCCTATACCGCCTGCGGCAGGGGGGACAATAAAGCTCCATGACGCTATCTTTTGATAAGTGACTCTACTTTAAGCTGCATAGGTTGTTCTGCCCCCTGAACAGGGGTGGCAAGGGAACACGATTCGTAAGGGAGCAAAGTGACCTGAGAATCGTGTGACACGCTTTCCCGTGGAGAAGTCCGGCGTAGCCGGATAGGGGGAGGCGAGCGAAGCGAGCCAATCAGCAGAATTGTTTTTCATGCCATATGACATAGAAAGCCAATCCCGTAACGCTGATTTTATAAGCATTGCCGCAGAGCGGCAATCCGCCACCCTCTGAACCCTCTGAACCCTCTGAACCCTTTGAACCCGGGACCGCTGAGCGGTCCCTTTTATAATGCCTTTCTATAAATAGCCACGAAGTCTTCTTCCGTAAGGGGATAGAAGCCATGGAGGATGCCGTCTGTGCTTTTCCAGGCCATGGCATGGGCCGCCATGTCTTCGAAAAGGGTATCGTCTAGGCCGATTTCAGAAAGGCGGCCTGGGAGGTAGAGGGATTTGGTGAAGAATTTCCGAAGTTTTTTGATGCCTTTCCGGGCGGTTTTGATTTCATTCTTTCCTTCTTTTACGCCCATGACGCGAACGGCGAAGCGGGCAAGGCGCGGCGCCGTTTCTTCGTTCAGCACATACTCCATGAAGGCAGGGGTGAGGATGGCCAGGCCCAGGCCGTGGGGGATGGGGAAGAAGGCGGAGAGCTCGTGCTCCAGGGCATGGCAGGTCCAGGTCACGGAGTGACCCCGGTCGATGAGGTCGTTGATGGCCCATTCGGAGTCCCAGAGCAGATTGGTCCGGGCTTCTTCATGGAAGCCGTCTTCCATGGCCAGCGGCGCCCAGTGGATGACGGAGCGCATCATGCTTTCCATGAATCCGTCCACTGCGTCGAAGCCTTCGGCCCGGTTCAGGTAGACTTCCAGAATGTGGGAGAGAATGTCTGCGCTGCCGTAGGCCGTCTGGGCGGGGGGAACGGTGAAGGTATTCTTCGGGGAAAGGAAGGAAACCCGGGGACGGAGGGCTTCCGTGGTCCAGCCCAGTTTTTCATGGGTGTCAGGATTGGTAATGACGGCGCAGCTGTTCATTTCGGAGCCTGTGGCAGCCATGGTGGGAATGGCCATGATAGGCAGGGCATGGGAAATCTGCGCTCTGGATTTCACTAAATCCCAGGGGTCTCCATCGTAGAGGGCGCTTCCGGCAATGACCTTGGCAGTGTCAATGACGCTGCCGCCGCCTGCGGCAATCACCAGGTCTATGCCCCTTTCCCGGCAGAACCGGGCGCCCTGCCGGGCCAGCGGCATCTCGGGATTCGGCTTTACACCGGAAATTTCATAGGCCGAAATACCGGCTTTCCGGATTTCCTCTACGATAGTATCGTAAATGCCGTTTTCCCGGATGGAACCGCCGCCGTAAATCAGAAGGGCGTTCTTCCCCCAGCGGGGCAGCTCTTCGTGGAGATGGGAGAGGGCGTCATTCCCAAAGTACACTTTGGTGGGATTGTGATAGATAAATGGATCAACCATGGGAACCTCCTTGTAATGACTGGAATAGATAGTTCTATTATACCCCATGGGAGGGATGGCTGTCCGCTGTCGGCTTCCCTGGCGTGCCGGTCCGTATTCCCGGACGCAAGGGGGTGCCCGCCTTCGGCGTCAGGGAAACCATGGGTTTTTGTGAAGAATCGGCAGGAAGCTGTATTCCCGAAGGTTGACACGCCCTGATGGGCGTGAGGGTTGATGGCGTCGCCGGGCCTTTGGCCCTGGGCTGCCAGGGTTCTGCCTGTGATCGGCTTCGCCTTACAGGCGGGCTCCGGGCTCTCGCCCTCGGGAGTTATATAATATCGCTGCGCTGGCGAGGTGGGCGCCCTTTGGGGCGCCAGTATAAATGCCGCCTTTGGCGGCGAAAACCATACAACCGCCTTATGGACAAGCCCCTTTGGGGCTTGAGGGTTCTAAAGTTGTGCGCCAGTTCGGCGTGTACAGTATAGTCTGGTGAAAGCCCAGACCCGGCAAAGCCTAGCAAGCAGCCGGTACTTAGTCTTGCATGTGAAGCCGTGAGGCCAGCATGAAGCGTAGACAAAGGAGTGCGAGAGCCGTAATGCGAAAGC
>Ga0256406_1002906_pt1 | contig 22803 bp, 12 predicted proteins | sample RumenRJG_03DNA_FD_185986 | JGI IMG/M metagenome (GOLD analysis project Ga0256406, IMG submission 185986) | Bovine rumen microbial communities from Lethbridge, Alberta, Canada - RJG_03 | ecosystem: Host-associated > Mammals > Digestive system > Stomach > Rumen | place: Canada: Alberta | collected... | reverse complement strand
AGGGGAACGGTAGGGGTTCTCTAGGGGAATAGTTAGGCCTTTTCCCATTATTACCCATCGTTGGGTAATGGTGGATACTTTTTACACAATTTCGTGAAATTTATTTATAATACAAAAATAAATTGTATCTTTGCAGAACATTTCCATGCTGTAATTTTTTTATATACAGCCCTGATTTAGAACGCTATGACAAATTCCTTATACCCTTGCAAGCGGGTTAAAAGCTGCTACTTTGTGAAGAAAATGTTTATTTTGGCCCTCGCAATACTGCTTTCCGGCGAGGTGCTGCGGGCCCAAAATGTCAATGAGGCTACGGCGAAGACTGTGGCGGCGAATGTGCTGGGGGTGAACGCCTCGCAGTTGCAGAACCGCACCACGTGGATTCCCTACAGCAGCTGGCGCACCCTTATGTACCTTTTCGTGCCGAGCAACGGGACGGGTTTCGCCATTATCTCGGCTACCGACTATGCGATGCCGGTGCTGGGCTACTCGACCACGTCGGTGTTCGACTCGCTGGCTGCAGTCCGTTCGTATGGTAATATCTATCAATGGCTAAGCCTTGTATACTCGCAGTTGAACACCCTGAAAGGGGGCAGCTATACCGCTTCGGCAGCGGTGCAGGCGGCGTGGAGCCAGTACACGGCGGGCGCTGCCGAGGCGACGACGACGCCCATCAGCCCGATGCTGACCACCAAGTGGGGCGAACAGGGCGACTATGCCCTGCGCACCCTGAAGTCGGGCACAGCGGCGACGGCTGTGCACTGCCCTGCGGGCAACGCCGCCGTGGCGATGGCGCAGGTGATGAAGTATTACGGCCATCCCACCACGGGCACGGGCAGTTATAGCTATACCAACAGCGGCTCGTGGTCGACCACCGTCTCGGTCAACTTCGACACCACCTACAACTACGCCAACATGCCCAACCAGCTGACGGCCAGCAGCACGGCGGCGCAGAAGGCTGCCGTGAGCCACCTGCTCTACCACTGCGGCGCGTCGGTGCGCATGCGCTACTATCAGAACTACACCTACATGTACACCAGCGGCGGCAATCCCATCGCCAACGCGCTGAAGAGCTATTTCAAGTTCCGCACTACGACCACCTACCTCCAGTTTTCTTCGACCTACTACACGACGTGGACGACGAAGCTGAGGGACGAACTGGTGCTTGGACGTCCGGTAATCTACACCGGTGGCAGCTACCTGAATTTTGTGATCGACGGTTGCGACAGCTGGGGCAATTTCCACTTCAACTGGGGTCAGGGGGGGCTGTTCGACGGCTATTTTGCCGTCGGCTCGCTCAATCCGGGCAGCTACAACTATAGCAACAGCAACCATTACGCCGTCATCGGCATTGCGCCGACGAGCGAGGAACCTATCGTCATCACGGGCGCGGCCAACAATGCGGCGTGGGGCAAGGTGCTGGTCAATGGGCAGGAGGGCCGCGATACGGTCACCAAATACGAGACCATCACGCTGCGTGCCGACTCGGCGCGCACCGAGGAGTTCACGGCACGCTTCGTGCGCTGGAGCGACGGCGAGACGGCCAACCCGCGGACGCACTACGCGGTGGCCGACAAGACGTTCACGGCCGAGTTCGAGCGCTATGAGAACGTGACCATCACCGGTGTGCCCAACAACGAGGACTGGGGCTCGACGAGCGGCAGCGGCGTGTATGCGCCGTTCGACGTGGTGACCCTGAAGGCCACGCCGGTGAGCAAAGAGCACTATTCGACGCGCTTCCTGCGCTGGAGCGACGGCGACACGCGGAACCCAACGTCGTTCTATGCCGGCGACCAAAGCGTTACCTACACCGCCATCTTCGAGTACATCCCCCACACGATGATCACAGCCGAGGCGAACAACCCGGACTGGGGCACGGTGAGCGGCAGCGGCGGGTATCCTGAGGGGACGCGCGTCACACTGACGGCGACGGCTGCGACGGGAGCCACCTTCGAGCGCTGGACCGACGGCAGCACGACCAATCCGCGCACCGTGGTGGTGGGCGACAGCGACCAGCGCTTTGTGGCCAACTTCAGCTTCGCGGGCCAGGTGACCATCACCGGCCAGCCGGCTAACGCCAGCCACGGCTCGGTGAGCGGCAGCGGCCAGTACCTGGTGGGCAGCAGAGTGGTGCTGGCGGCCTCGCCGGCCTCGGGCTACACTTTCAGCAAGTGGAGCGACAACAACACGCAGAACCCGCGGCAGCTCACCGCAACCACCGACCTCACGCTGACGGCCATCTTTGCCAGTGGCGGCACCACCGTGGCGGCACAGACGCCGAACAACCCCGTGACCCTCGACGACCGCGAGAGCCACGCCTGGAGCTACTACAGCGATCCGGACAACCCCGTGCGCAGCCTGAACCCTGCGGATGTGAAATTCACCTACTTCGGCTACGGCACGCGGACGATGTACAGCAGCAATGCCGCCACGCCGACGGGCAACCCCGACCAGAATGTGGCCGCCTCGGCCGTGGGCATCGGCATCGATGCACCGGCCAAGAACGCCTACGTCTACTACAAGACCCTCGAGCGCCATGGCGGCACAACGGCGCGCAGCGTGGAGAGCTCGACGGGTCCCTGCAAATACCATGTCATGCACAACCCCTTCAGCATCCGCCCCACCTACGGCAGCGGCGACACCCGCTGGCGCGGATTCTACAAGTGGCGCGTGCGCCGGCTGGTGGGCGGCGCCCTCTTTGCCGACCAGGCCCGCACGCAGATGATAACGCAGGGGCAGATGGTGGACGCCGACCAGGAGATATGGGTCGACCCGGCGGCGGAATACGGCATGGAGGTGGAATTCGAGGCCATCTGGGCCCGTGCCTTCATCTTCCCACCCACCGGCCCCATGGAGGGCATCAACGACACCCTGGTGACCGACGCCATGCGCGCCACGGGCACCAACGCCTATGAGCGCAACTTCTTGGTGCTCACCGCGGACGACATCGCCAGCATCACCAACGGCAGCGAGACTACGCTGGCCTACAACGTGGAACCCCTCACCATCACCGCCATCTACCCCGACGGCACCGACGGCACGAGCAGCACGCTCCTCACCGCTGTGCCCGCCGGCGTGGCACTGAACCAGCACTTCTTATGCATGGCGGACACCAAGTTCGAGTACATCAACATCAACGCCCCCACCAAAGCCTTCATCGGCAACGGCTTCAACTTCGCCATGGGCCGTGGGATAGCCATCCCCAGCGATACTACCAATTTGCGCAAACTGGTGGGTATGAGTGCTATGCGTGCTCAAAGGAACTACTCGATGCAGTATACCATCGACACCATCGAAGTTACCACCACCGACACCGTCGTCAACGCCCCGGGCGACACCACCTTCACCACCACCACCACCACCAACTACGACACCACCGACTCATGGCGGGTCTACCGCATCGACCACGTCAGTGGAGACAACGCATACAACTATGAGGACGGCAACTTCGTCATTCGCATCGAAAGCGGATGCTACAAAGACCTTCTCCCTCTCTATGGCGGCATATATACCTATTATCTCAACAGCGACTGGACATCGAATGCCAACAGCGCCAGACCTGGAACGGGCAACCAGCCCAGCATCTACGACAACGTGGGTGCCACCCGTCTGTGGACCAACTACGCCATCTTCGGCAGCGACTACGACCGCAGCGTGGGCGAGAACAACCTGCTTTCGGTTACCAACTACCTGCAGGGTTCCTACGGCGGCTTCCTCAACCGCGCCCCCATTCCTAAAGAGACCGAGCAATACAGATGGGTCGTCAAAAGCGGCAACTTCCTCCCCGGCCGCCTCGGCTATGGGCAGGGAGGCACCACCACCTTCTACATCAGCAGCGTGGGCACAGCCTATTGGTCCTATGGCACTCGCCGTACCATCGATATCGAGGGCGGCCTGATTCCCGGTGTGTCGGGCGGTCAGGACTGGTCGACGGGCAACTACGTCGACCCGGCCGACACCAATATATGGATACGCGTCCGCGGTGGCCACATCCGCAGCATCATCCACGGCGCAGGCGAATATGCCGCAGCCAAAGGCGGGAGACGCATCGTCATCACGGGCGGCACCATCAACGGCTGGGTGGCCGGCGGCTGCAACGGCAGCCGCACCGACGGCGGCGACCTCAACGGCGACGCCTACGTCTACATCGGCGGCAAGGCGCAGCTGGTGCCCTCGGCAGCCGACCCGTTCATCAACTCGTCGCAGGGCGGCAACGTCTACGGCGCCGGGTCGGGCAATGCGAATGCCGCCGGCACCACCGCCACCGTGGGCAAGGTGAACAACTCGGCCGTGGTCATTGCCGACAGCTGCTATATAGCGCGCAACGTGTATGGCGGCGGCAACTACGGCGGCGTCATCGGCGGCGGCTCGAAGATATATCTCCTGGGCGGCACGGTGGAAGGCAAGGTGTTCGGCGGCGCCAACCAGCAGGGTGGCAAACAGGTGGACATCGTGATGCGCGGTGGCGTAGTGAAGGGGGGCGTCTATGGCGGCTCGAACCTGCTGGGCCACGTGAGCGGCCCGGTGAGTGTGCGCGTGGAAGGCGGCACGGTGGGCTACGAAGGGTGCCCCGACTCGGTGGGCAATGTTTTCGGCTCGGGCTATGGCGAGCAGACGCGCGTCATGGGCAGCGTGGAGGTGGTCGTCGGCAACAAGAACGCGCGCCGTCCCCACGTGGACAATCCCACCATCTACAGCAACGTCTACGGAGGTGGCTATGCGGCGCCCTATAATTCGGTGGGCAACGAGTACCGCGTGACGACGTGGAACGGCGAAGTGAAGGGCAGCATCTTCGGCGGCGGCCTGGGCACGACGGCTGTCATACGGGGCGACACGCGCGTGGGCGTGTTCGGCACCACGACGGTGCTGGGCAATGTCTACGGAGGTGGCAATATGGGCAAGATCAGCGGCAATGCCAATGTGGTCATCGGAGAAGACGGCCGCACGTACACCCTCACGGTGGAGAGCAACAACACGACGATGGGCGCTGTGGAAGGCGGTGGCGACTACCTGGCGGGCAGCGAGGTGCGCATCAGCGCCACGCCGGCGAGCGGCCACTGGTTCCGGCAGTGGAGCGACGGCAATATAGAAAATCCGCGCACCGTGACGGTGACCGGCAACGAGACCTATACCGCACAGTTCGAGGCCATCATCAACTACACTATCACCGCGACGGCCAACGACGGCACGATGGGCACGGTGAGCGGTGGCGGCAGCTATCCGGCCAATCAGGCGATCAGCCTCAGCGCCACGGCCAACGAGGGCTACCGCTTCCTGCGCTGGAACGACGGTTCGACCGACAATCCGCGCACCGTCATCGTTACCGGAGCGGCCGCCTACACGGCGGTGTTCGAAGCCATACCAGCGGGCTGGGTGGACCTGGGGCTGCCGAGCGGCCTGCTGTGGACCGAATGCAACCTGGGCGCCACGGCGCCGGAGCAGTACGGCGACTACTACGCCTGGGGCGAGACTACGACAAAGAGCACCTACAATTGGGACAGCTACAAGTACCATACCTACGTCGAGGGCGCGCTGCATCTGACCAAGTATGTACCCAGCGACGAGCTGACCACACTGCAGCCCGGGGACGACGTGGCCACACAGCTTCTTGGCCCCGAAGCGCGTATACCAACGATGACAGAGTGGCTCGAACTGCTTGCATACACCACCGTGACCAACGAGACGCTGAACGGGGTGGCAGGGCGCCGCTTTACCAGCACGGTCAACGGCAAGTCGTTCTTCGTGCCCTATACCGGCTACAAGACCGGTTCGAGCACCTCCAGCCCCGGAACGTGCACCTACTTCTGGACCTCGACCGTGAGCCCATCCTCCGTGGGCAACGCAGTCGACATCTACATCGACGACACCTACGCAGACCTCTATGACGGCAACAACGGCGAGGGCCGCTACTACGGCTTCCCGATCCGCGCGGTGCGCCAGTAGGGTGGCCGCGCGGCAGGGGGGGCGGTAGGGGAACGGTAGGGGTTCTCTAGGGTAATTGTTCGGCCCTTTCCCACTATTACCCACCGAGGGGAAAATAAGGATACTTTTTGTCGGTGGACGGCATTGGCGTGCCTATTATTTTTTTCACAATATTTCAGAAAAAGTGTACCTTTGCAGAATTGAATACACTTTTAAACACTATTATATCATATTGATTATGAGGCCATTACTCGCCCCTCACTGGCTGACGACGGCCGCAAAAAACATTACAGTATGAGGAAAATGTGCTTCTTTTTGTTGGCGATGCTGGCATGCGGCGCAGCGATGGCGCAGGGGGCGGCGAACGAGGTGTACCTCGACGACCGCGAGAGTCATAACTGGAGTTACTATAGCGACCCGGACAACCCGGTGCGCAGCTTGAACCCGGCCGATGTGAAGATCACCTACTACGGCTACGGCACCAGCACGATGTACAGCAGCACGGCCGCCACGCCGACGGGAAGCCCCGACGTGAACGTGGCCGCCTCGGCTGTGGGCATCGGCATCGATGCGCCGGGGAAGAACACCTACGTGTACTGGAAGACGCTGGAGCGTCGCGGCGGCACGACGGCTACGAGCGTGGCGGCCTCGACGGGCCCCTGCAAGTACCGCCTCATACCGAACCCGTTCAGCATCCGCCCGACCTACGGGAACGGGGAGACGCGGTGGAGGGGGTTCTACCGCTGGCGAGTGAAGCGGCTTGTGGGCGGGGCCATCTACAGCGACACGGCCAAGACGCAGAGCGTGGCGGTGGGGGCGATGCTGGATGCCGAGCAGCTGCTGTGGCTGTCGCCGGCGGCGGAATACGGCATGGAGATGGAGCTGGAAGCCATCTGGGCGCGGGCCTTCGTGTTTGAACCCACGCAGCCGGCCGGCGGCATCAACGCCATCGGGCTCACCACGGCCAACTACGCCACGGGCAAAAACGCCTACGAGCGCAACTTCGTGGTGATCACCCCGAGCAATATCGCCAGCATCACCAGCGGCAGCGAGACCACCCTGGCCTACAACATGCAGGCGGCCACCATCACATCGGTCTACCCCAACGGCACCAACGGCACGAGCAGCACACGCCTGACGGCACAGCCCTCCGTGGCGCTGAACCAGCACTTCTTCTGCATGGCCGACACCAAGTTCGAGTACATCTACATCAACGGCCCGGACAAAACGTTCACCGGCAACGGCAAGAACTTCACCATCGGGCGCCGCTGCAACAACAGTGGCGGCGGTCAAAGCCTGCGGCGCCTGACGGGCATGAGCGGCATCATCCCCTACCGCACGAGCCGCATCGTCTACACCATCGACACCATAGTGAGCGGCGACGTGACCACCTACGACACCGTGGCCACCACCACGGTCTACAGCATGGCCACGAGGGCGCACAACACGGAGTATGACTATGACTTCGAGTACTTCAACCGCTTCGAAAGCGGGCAGTACAAGGATGTGCTACCGCACTGGTGCGGCACTTCGCCGAGCACCGTGGATAAAGACTGGACGTGGAAGCCGGGCGGAGTGGGACAGTCTAACCAGCCTGATATCTACGATGCCTACAACTCGACCGAATTCATCACCAAATCGCACTCCACCTTCGGCAGCGACTACGACCGCAGCATTGAGCAGAACGACCAGCTGAAAATCACCAACTACATCTTCGGCTCCTACTCGTGGTGGGAGAATATGAACCCCGACACCAAGTATGCAGACCAGTACAACTGGTACGTGAAGAGCGGCGACTTCCTGCCCGGACGCTTCGACTACGGACAGGGCGGTGCCACTACCTTCTACCTGGGCGGCGTGGGCTACTGGACGGGCTTCATGGGGCACCGCCTGATCGACGTGGAGGGTGGCTTGCTGACCGGCATCGCCGGCGGCATGGACGACTCGGAGCCGTATGGACCCAATAACGAGCCGTGGTACATGGTGGACTTGACCGACACCAACATCTGGATACGCGTCCGTGGAGGCCACTTGCGCGGGCATATCTACGGCGGCGGCGAATATGTGGAGTCGGGCGGCAAGAAACGCATCGTGGTGACCGGCGGCACGGTGAACGGCTGGATAGCCGGCGGCGCTAACGGCACCAACACCACGGCCGGCGAACTGAACGGCGACTCCTACGTCTACGTCGGCGGACGCGCCCGCGTGGAGCACTCGGCGGCCGACCCGCAGATCGGCGCCTCGCGCGGCGGCTACGTCTACGGCGCCGGCTGCGGCCACCCCGACGCCACCAGCAGCACCGCCACCACGGGCAAGGTGCAGAACTCGACGGTGGTGATAGCCGACAGCTGCTACATCTCGCGCAATGTCTACGGCGGCGGCCACTTCGGCGGCGTGGTGGGCGGCGGGTCGCGCGTGTACATCCTCGGCGGCACGGTGGAAGGCCGCGTCTTCGGCGGTGCCGAGCGGCAGGTGGGCAAGCAGGTGGACATCGTGATGCGGGGCGGCGTGGTGAAGGGGGGAGTCTTCGGCGGCTCGAACCGCAAGGGCGACGTGAGCGGCCCGGTGACCGTGCGCATCGAGGGCGGCACGGTGGGCGATGCCGCGCTTCCCGACACGCTGGGCAGCGTCTTCGGCAGTGGCTATGGCGAGCAGACGGCGGTGACGGGCAACGTGGCCGTCGTCATCGGCAACAGCGCGAACCGGCGCCCGCACACGGCCACACCGCTCATCCACGGCAACGTCTACGGCGGCGGCTTTGCAGCCCCCTACACGTCGAGGAGCAAGTCGTTCAGCGTGACGGCCTGGAACGGCGAGGTGCGGGGCAGCATCTTCGGCGGCGGCCTGGGCACCTCGGCCGTCATCACGGGCGACACACGTGTGGGCGTGTACGGCACCACCACCGTGCGCGGCAACGTCTACGGCGGTGGCGACCTGGGCCGTGTGACCGGCAACACCAATGTGGTCATCGGCGAGGACACGGCGAGCTACACGCTCACTGTGCTGGCGAACGATGCCGCGATGGGCACGGTGAGCGGCGGCGGCCGCTACCTGGCTGGAAGTGATGTGTTCATCCGCGCCACGGCGGCGGCGGGGCACTGGTTCCTGCAGTGGAGCGACGGCGTGACCGACAACCCGCGCTATGTGTCGGTGACGCGCGACGCCACTTATACCGCCCAGTTCATGGTCACCCCGACCTACACCATCACCGTCACGGTCAACGACGCGGCGATGGGCAGCGCCACGGGCGGCGGCTCCTACCTGGCCGGCACGAGCATCACCCTGCAGGCCACCCCAACGATAGGGCACCGCTTTGTGCGCTGGAACGACGGCAACACCTCGCAGACGCGCACCGTCACGGTGAGCGAGAACGCCACCTATACGGCCGTGTTCGAGGAGTCGACGGTCGGGTGGGTGGACCTCGGCCTGCCAAGCGGCCTGCTGTGGGCGGATGTCAACATCGGTGCCGAGAACCCGTGGAACTACGGCGACTACTACGCTTGGGCCGAGACGTCGCCCAAGAGCAACTATACCACCAGCACCACCGCCTACTACAGCGGATCGGCCTACACCAAGTACAACAGCACCGACGGCCTGACCACCCTGCAGCCCGAGGACGATATCGCCACCATCACCCTCGGCGGCGACGCACACATACCGACCATGGCCGAATGGCAGGAACTGCTCAGCAACACCACCGTTGCCAACGAGACCCTGAACGGCGTTGCCGGGCGCAGGTTCACCAGCAAAATCAACGGCAACTCCTTCTTCGTGCCCTTCACCGGCTACAAGTCGGGCACCGGCACCTCCAGCGCCACAAGCTGCACCTACTTCTGGAGCTCGACCCTCAGCACGAGCACCAACAACAACGCGGTGGACGTCTACATCACCACCTCGTTGGCCAACTTCTACAGCGGCAGCAGCGGCGAGGGCCGCTACTACGGCTTCCCCATCCGCGCCGTGCGCACCCCCTGACCCAAAGGGGGGCGGCGCGGCAGATTTGGGCAGGGGGACGGTAGGGGAACGGTAGGGGTTCTCTAGGGTAATTGTTCGGCCCTTTCCCATTATTACCCACTGATGGGAAAATAGGGATACTTTTGAGCGTGGTATTGATTTTATTTGTATATTTGCAAATCGAAATTACGAACTTAAAAACATCTAACGCTTTGAAAACAAACATACTAAAGACCACCCTGACCGCCCTTTTGCTGGGCATTGCGATGCAGGCCGCGGCCCAACTGTCGTGGAGCGAGGCCTTCAGCCGCTTCAAACTGGAGGCGCGCGCCGACGGCGAGCTCTTCACCACCGACTCGACCCCCAACTTCGGCTTCCACGGCAAGTACTTCAACCTGATGCTGGGCGGCGACCTGGGCGAGCACTTTTCCTACTACTTCAAGCAGCGCATTGTGGCCAACGCGGGGTCGGTGACTTTCTTCGACAACACGGACTTCCTCTACCTCGACTACCGCCCGACGCAGAACTGGCGCCTGCGCTTCGGCAAGGACGCCATGGCCATGGGCGGCTTCGAGTACGACGCGTCGCCGATCGACGTCTACTTCCCCACCACGCTGTGGAACAACATCTACTGCTTCCAGCTGGGCGCGAGCGGCGCCTATATCACCGACGACGGCAACCACACGCTGGTGGCGCAGGTGACCAACTCGCCCTATATCAACTCGACGGGCCTGAGCTACGACGCCGGCCTGGTGTCGTACAACCTGTGCTGGTACGGCCAGGTGGGGCACTGGCAGACCATCTGGAGCACGAGCATGATCGAACGCGAACGCAACAAGTTCATGAACCTGACGATGATCGGCAACAAGCTGGTGTACGACAAATGGGACATCTACGTCGACCTGATGCACCACGCGCTGGCCACCGACGACTGGGGCAAGAACTTCGGCTTCGTGAGCTGCGCCAACTACTACTTCACGCCGCAGTTCAACATCTTCGTCAAGGGGATGTACGAGCAGAACAAGTCGGAGGTGGACCTCAACTCGGCCGTGGCGCTGGACCACCTGCTGCGCGCCGGCCACACCTACGCGCGCTACGGGCTGGGGTTCGAGTGGTTCCCCACCAAGGCCAAGAACGTGCGCCTGCACATCTACGGCTGCCGCATGACCGAGAGCTACACCGAGGGCGGCAAGGACGTGACCGACGCCATGTGGAACTTCAACCTGGGCGCCACGTGGACGATGGACTTCACGAAATTGAAAATTAAAAATTGAAAATTGAAACCATGGACGAGCATAACAACAAAAGGCACAGCCTGCTGAACATCTTCAACCCCTTCGAGGTGTTTCGCCACCACGAGACAGGCGACGGCGCGAGCCGCAAGTCGGGCAAACCAAGCCGCTTCCAGTTCACCACCAAGCGCAGTTTCGAGGCACTGATATTCCTGGTGTGCTTCTTCGGCTTTTTCGGCTTCCTGGCCTACAAGATGACCCTGCCGATGATGCTCAACACCTTCATGCAGACGGCCTACCACCTGCTGCTGGAGACGGTGTTCTACATCATGGCCATCTGCGTGCTGATGGGCGCGATAAGCAAGCTGCTGACCGAGTTCGGCGTGGTGCGCCTGATGGAGAACATACTGCGGCCGCTGATGAAGCCGCTCTACAACCTGCCGGGCGTGGCGGCACTGGGGGCGGTGATGACCTTCCTCAGCGACAACCCCGCCATCATCTCGCTGGCCAAGGACAACAACTTCGCGCGCTACTTCAAGAAATACCAATTGGTGTCGCTCACCAACTTCGGCACCGCCTTCGGCATGGGGCTGGTGGTGATTGCCTTCATGACGGGCCTGGGCTTCGGCAAAGGGGCCATGGTGGGCCTGCTGGGCGCCGTGGTGGGCAGCATCGTAAGCACCCGCATCATGCAGCGCTCCACCCTGAAGAGCTATCCCGAAATGGACACCCCGGTAACCGAAGAGGAGGGCACCGAGCAGAACATATCGTTCAAGAGCGAGGGCAACGCCTTCCAGCGCTTCCTCAACGCGATGCTCGACGGCGGCAAGAGCGGCGTGGGCATCGGCGTGGCCATCATCCCGGGCGTGCTCTGCATCTCCACCATCGTGATGATGCTCACCTTCGGCCCCGCGGGCGAAAGGGGACAGTACACGGGCGTGGCCTACGAGGGCGTGCCGGTCATCACATGGCTGGCCGACCGCGTGAACTTCATCTTCTACTGGCTCTTCGGCTTCGAAAGCGGCGCGCTGGTGAGCTTCCCCATCACGGCGCTGGGCGCCGTGGGCGCCGCCATAGGCCTGGTGCCCCGCTTCGCCAGCGAAGGCATCATCGACGGCAACGCCATCGCCGTATTCACCGCCATGGGCATGTGCTGGAGCGGCTACCTGAGCACCCACACGGCCATGCTCGACTCGCTGGGCTACCGCAAGCTGATCGGCAAGGCCATCGGCGCCCACACCGTGGGCGGCCTCTGCGCAGGCGTGGCGGCCCACTGGCTGTGGGTGCTGCTGGGGCTTATCTTTTAGGGAATGAGGAGTGAGGAGTTAAGGAGTTAAGGAGTTAAGACAATAGTTCAGTTTAAAGCGTTAAGACTATAGTTCTGTTGTGGACTTTACAGGCATAGTGATTGGGGCGGCGACGTTCCTGACCATCGGGGCATTCCACCCGCTGGTGATCAAGGCGGAATACTACCTCGGCAAGCGCTGCTGGTGGCTGTTCCTGGTGCTGGGGCTGGGCTGCCTCACGGGCTCGCTCTTCTGCGGTGGCGTGTGGAGCATCGTGCTCGGGGTGGTGGGCTTCAGCAGCCTCTGGGGCATCCACGAGCTGCTGCACCAGCACGACCGTGTGGAGAAAGGCTGGTTCCCCAAGGGGCCCGGCCACAGGTCGCAACTCTGACGATCCTCTAACGATGAGTTTGTTGGGAAAGCTTTGAATTGGCAAAATGGAAAAAAAATTTGGCGGTCTGGAAAAATGTTCGTAATTTTGCAGCCCATATATCACACAACCGTGAATACGAGAAAACGACATAACTTGCTGATTATCACCCCCCCCCGCTAATCTGACGTTGGTGGCAGCGGGTTCGCCGCAACGTTTTCTCCCCATTTTTCCTTTGCATCCACACCCCACCGCACCGCCTGCGGCGGGGTCTCTTTTGTATCCCCCCGACGACATTTTTCAAACCCAAATTAATTATTAATTGTTCAACAAACCAAACAAACAACACACAATGAACAAAAAAAACACCCCCTACGAAGCGCCGCAGCTGACCTGCGTGACCTTCGCCATGGAGCGCGGATTCGCCATGAGCGGCGAAAAGAAACTGGGACTATTCGAGACCCGAGGAACAGAGCAAGTGGAAAGCCGCGAAGACGGCGGCACCTGGGGCAACTGGTTCTGACCACATGCCCGGAAGGAAAAAGAAAAAAGAACAGTAACAAGAAACAGAGAAAAAACACAGATGAGAAAAAGAACATTTATGACTGCGGCCCTCGGAGCACTGCTGCTGCTGGGCGCCTGCACCCCAGAGACCGAGAACGAGCTGGCCGGCATCCCCGAGGGAGCCATCATGCTGAAGACAGAAACCATGGGCGGCGACAGCAAGACCGCCGTGGCAGGCCTGAACGCCTACTGGCGCGATGGAGACCAGATCATGCTGAACGAAGGCGGCCCCTACACGATCAACGTGTCGGGTGGGCAGGCCTATCTCGCCGTCAGCGACCGCAGCGCCATACCCGCACTAACAACGGGATACACCGACCACTTCATCAGCATCTATCCGTTTAGCGCGTTTGTGGCGAATTCGGGCTTCCTGTATTATTCTGAAAGAAATCCTGAAATTCTGCGTGAGATTAGCCTCCCCCGACGCAACAAATCAAGCTTCGACGGCAACCGCCAGGTGCTGGAGCTGCCCATGATTGGCTATGCAGCAGGGATGGCGACCGCCAACGAAATCGAGTTCCACCACCTCACGGCGGGCCTGCTCGTGAAGGTGAAAAACGAGACCGGCAGCTCCTTCTATCTCGACTCCGTGGTGGTGTCGACCAACAGGAGCGATGGCAGCGGTCTCTCGGGCAATAGTTGGGTATATTTCAACCCTGAAGACAACAGTTTTGAGTACCGCACACCCTCAGAAACAGGCACAAATCCCCAATACGATGCAGTGTCGGTCTACTTCGACAATGAGAGCGTGACCCTCGCGGACGGAGCCACCAAGGAGGTGCAGGTGCCCATATTGCCCCAACCTGCCGGCCAAAGCCACCAGCTCACCTTGAAAGTCTATGCCCATTACGGGAAAGAAGGCTCCACCGCCCCCCTTGCCCACTACGAATTCACCCACACCGCCGCCGCACCGGACCTGCAGCGCAACAAGCTGGTCCGCACCGCCGCCGCCATCGACAATACCCACGGAGCAGGAGGAGACTACTACTTCTCGGTGAGCGCCACGGACAAAGTCTACTTCTCGAAAGGCAACCTGCAGTACCTTGGCCAAACCAACCCCAGCAACCCCTGGAAGTTTGCGGACAACCAGTACCAAGGACCATCATACTCGCCTGACCCCGGCTTCGACTTCGACAGGTTCGCATGGGGCACGAGTGGCTATGCCGAAAATGCCGCCCCTTATAAGATGGAGTGGCGTTTAGCGAATGAATACCTTGACTGGGGGAGCGACCTCGCCGACAACAGAGACTGGGGCTACAACGCCATCGCCAACGGCGGCAACGCCGAAAACTTCGGCTGGCGCACCCTGACCGCCGACGAGTGGCAGTATCTGATATACCACAGCCGCATCTACCACCGCGTGGTTGAGGGTGTAGAGGGATTCTTCATCCTGCCCGACAACTACACCGGGAATGTATCCGAAATCACCGATGTCTCCGATGGCGACGCTGTTCCGAGCGAAGTATATACAAACGCCACCAACCATGGCGCTGTATTCCTGTACTTCCCAAGTGACTACTACGGCAATACTTTCGGCTACCATACGGCCACAGGCTGTGGAAAATCCACGTCGTCAGCAACACCCGAAGAGATTGCAGATCCCGTTTGGTGGAATGATGCCTCGGCTCACAGGGTGATTAAGAACGGTTCCTCTTTAGAGGTTCAAGAAATAACCGGTAGCGAGGCCAAAGACTTTTTCATGAGCCCGGGCCTGTATATCAGCTATGTGCGCCTTGTGATAGATAGGCCATAATCCACGGCGGACCACATCCACCGACACACGACAAGCGAGAGCCCCCCTGCGCAAGGGGGCTCTCGCTTCATTAATGCACCCTCCCCCAAAAAACCGCAAATACCGCCGGGGAAGGCCTCCGCCTGGCCAGCTTACGGCAGGCGCCCAACCCAAAACACCAACCGCGCAACGACGCACAAATCAACCACTTGCAAACACACCTCGCCCAAAATGGCGAAATTATTTTGCCATGTGTGAAAAAGTGTGTACTTTTGCACCGCTTTTCGAAGCAGAGAATATTGCAATATTAATCCAAAAAAACAGAAACAAAATGGCTCACAAAATCACTGACATCTGCGTTGCCTGCGGCAGCTGCATCAACGAGTGCCCCGTCGGCGCTATCAGCGAAGGCGACATCTACAAAATCGACGAGAACGCTTGCGTCGACTGCGGTACCTGCGTGGACGCCTGCCCCACCGGCGCCATCGTGGCCGGCTGAACTCGCAACACAGAGTGAAGAACAGCAGCGGGCTGCACGATGCGTGCAGCCCGCTGTCGCATATAGACACAATAATACACCGCAAAATCCGTTACACCCGTATGGTCACCAAAGAAGAACTGCAACACCTGCTTCAAAGCAACGAGAGCTATCGCATTGAGCGCACCGTTTCCACCACGAATATGGACAAATTCTGCGAAGCGATCTGCGCATTCTCCAACGACATGCCCAACAGCCGCAAAAGCGGCTACCTGCTCATTGGTGCCGACGACAACGGGAAACTGAGCGGTTTGAAAGCGACCGACAAACTGCAGACCACCCTGGCCGCCATACGGTCGGGAGGGCAGATACTCCCCATGCCCGTGATGGCAGTAGAGACCTTCCGTTTCGAAGAGGGCGACCTGGTCGTCGTCGAGGTGCAACCCTCCTCGCTGCCACCCGTGCGCTATCGCGGACGCACGTGCATCCGCATCGGATCGCGCAAAGACTACGCCACATTCGAAGAAGAGAACCTCCTCATAGAGCGGCGCAGCGGCCACTTCGCCACCTTCGACACCACACCCTGCCAAGAGGCCACCATGGAAGACCTTGACCTCAAAGCCTTCCGTGACGACTATCTGCCGCAGGCCATCGACCCCGAGACCCTGTCGAGCGACCAAAGAAGCGTCAAGGAGCAGATGGCAGCCCTAAGACTCTATAACCTCAAATACGACTGCCCAACCTATGCCGCCATACTTCTGTTTGGCCGCCAACCCGACTACTTCCTCCCGGGCGCCTACATCCAATACGTCAAATTCGACGGCAAAAACAACGCGGCCGACATCGAAAACGACATAGCCTTCAAAGGCAACCTCACCAAACTCCTGCCCCGTATAGACAACTTCATCAACGACTCCCTCATCAAAAGCCGCCCGGTACCCATATCCGCCTTGAAAGAAAAACAAAGCCTGAACTACCCCCGTTGGGCTATGCGCGAACTAATGATGAATGCCATCATGCACCGCGACTACAAAAGCAATACCCCCATCAAGCTGTATCAATACAGCGACCGAGTGGAAATCACCAATGCCGGCGGCCTCTTCGGCAATGCACGACCGGAGAACTTCCCCAAAGTCAACGACTACCGCAATCCCATCATCTCCGAGGTATTGAAACAGCTAGGCTATGTCAATAAATTCAACCGAGGAATAGCCCGTGTGCAGGAAGAACTTACAGAAAACGGCAACGGAAAAGCAAGCTTCAGCGTAAACAACATCACCGTTTTTGAAGTCACCGTCGAAAATGCATGCAAAAATGACACTCAAAACGACGAATTCATAATGCAAGTCGCTGAAAGTGAGATTGAGTTTCAAAAAAATGAGACCCAAAACAAAAATAAGACTCAAAACGAGACTCAAAATGAGGTTTTACATCTCATATCCACCATGCGAATGCCGAGCAAAGTGAGACAGCGTCTGAAAGAACTGATAAGTCTCATAAGCGAACAGCCGACAATCAATCGGGCAAAACTCGCTTCCATGTTGGGGGTCTCGCTTGCCACCGTCGCGCGTGATATGCAGATGCTTCGGAACTGGGGGGTACAGTTGCTTTGGGATGGAGGGCCAAGGAAGGGCCGGTGGATAATCCATCTGCATTAAATCCACTCGTCGTCGGCTTCGAGGTCGACCATGGCGATGTGCTGGAGGGCAGTGTCGGCAGCGGCATCGTCGAGGCCGGTGACAGCGGCGAAGGGTGCGAACTGTGCGGCGCGGTTCTCGCGCGGCATGCGCGGATGGCGCTGGGGGTTCCAGTGCGGCAGGTTGATGATATCTTCGTATTCTTCCATCACGCCTTGTGTCCTCCGATTTGTTGGTTGCGTTGCTTGGCGGTGGCGCCGTCGGCGAAGTTGAGTCCTTTGAGGATGGCGTTGTTGCCGAAGCGCTCGCGGAGCTGCACCTGCACCTGCTGCAGGCGGCGCTCGCGCTCGAGGGCGTCGGCGGCGGCCAGTTCCTCCTGCTGCGCCGCAGCGGCATCGTCTAAGAGCGAGAGCTGTCGCGAGGCGGCCTGCACCGACGACTCGGGCACCACGTGGGCGGCGACGACGGTGAGGCGGCGGACAAGGAGGTCGGGGTTGACCACGCTGTCGAATATCTCGGCGACGGCCTGGGAGATGAGGCGCGAGGAGGAGGTGGGCTGTGGGAGGTGGGCCGACCCGTGGGCGCCTTTGGGCACCTGGCGGCCGTAGAAGTCGCTGACCACCTCGAGCTGCAGCTGGTTGCGCAACCCGGGGCGCTGGTGGTTGTCCGCGTCGTAGTCGACACTGAACACCATCTGGGAGGCCACCAAGCCCTTGGCCACGAGCTTGAGCGCCATGTTGTCGGCCATCTCGAGGGCCACAACGCGGGCCTTGCCGAAGGGATAGGGTTCGGCGAGCACTTGGCCGTTGCTGAAGGAGTTGCTTTCCGGGCGGTAGGCCTTGACGAGGTCGATGGTGCAGGGTTCGTAGCCCCAGGCGTGGTCGATGAGCAGCTCGGCGTTGACGCCGAAGGTTTTGTAGAGGAGGTCCTCGTCGGAGAGCGAGCGGCGAGCCAGCTGGCCCATGGTCTCGATGCCGAGGGTCTTGAGCCGGCGGGCGATGCCGCGGCCCACGCGCCAGAAGGAGGTCAGCGGGCGATGGTCCCACAACTGGCGGCGGTAGGACTGCTCGTCGAGCTCGGCTATGCGGACGCCGTCGCGGTCGGCGGGCATCTTCTTGGCCACGATGTCCATGGCCACCTTGCAGAGGTACATGTTGGAGCCGATGCCGGCGGTGGCGGTGATGCCGGTTTGGCGCAGCACGTCGCGGATGATGGTCATGGCCAGCTCGTGGGCCGTCATGCGGTAGGAGTCGAGGTAGGCGGTGACGTCCATGAACACCTCGTCGATGGAGTAGATATGGATGTCCTCCGGGGCGATGTATTTGAGGTAGATGTCGTAGATGCGGGCGCTCATTTGGATGTAGTGTGCCATGCGGGGCGGGGCGGCGATGTAGTCGACCTCCCAGTCGGGGTGGGCCTGCAGCTCGCTGTCGCTGTGCGAGCGGCCGTGGAAGATGCCGTCGGCCGACTGACTGAGGCGCGTGTAGTTCACCTCGCGCAGCGTCTGCACCACCTCGAACAGGCGCGCGCGGCCGCCGATGCCGTACTGCTTCAGGGCGGGTGTGACGGCGAGGCAGATGGTCTTCTCGGTGCGGCTGACGTCGGCCACGACAAGGTTGGTGTCCAACGGGTCGAGGCCGCGATCGACGCACTCCACCGAGGCGTAGAACGACTTGAGGTCGATGGCGATATATGTGCGCCCTTCGGTATTCATCGCATGGCCTCCTCGAGGGTTTCGGCAATCTTGTCGGCGTTCATGCTGCGGGCCGAGGCGTCGAAGATGTCCTTGTAGAGCCCACCCTGGTGATAGACCTCGTCGGGCGAGCCGCTCTGCACGCAGTGGCCGCTGTCGAGCACGTAGAGGTGGTCGCTGTCGATGATTTGGCCTATGTTGTGGCTGATGACGATGACGGTGCGGCCCTGCTTGATGGCGTCGATGGAGTTTTTGATTTGCTCGGTGGCGATGGCGTCGAGGCTGGCGGTGGGCTCGTCGAGGAAGATGATGGGCGGGTCCTTGAGGAACATGCGTGCGATGGCGATGCGCTGCTGCTGGCCGCCGCTGAGCTGGAGGGCGTTGGAGTTGAAGCCGTCGGGCAGGGCGGCGACCTGGTCGTAGATACAGGCTTTGCGGGCGGCCTCGAGCACCTCGTCGCGGGTGGCGTCGGGGCGGCCGTAGCGTATGTTCTCCTCGATGGTGCCGCTGAAGATGTGGTTCTTCTGCAGCACGAGGCCTATCTGCTCGCGCAGGGCGCGGGTGTCCCAGTCGGCCAGGGGGATGCCGTCGAGGGTGATGGTGCCGCTGTCGGGGGCGTAGAACTTGTCGAGCAGGTTGACGATGGTGCTCTTGCCGGCGCCGCTGAGGCCGACGAGGGCGGTGGTGCGCCCGGGCTCGATGGTCATGGTGAGGTCGCGCAGGGCGTGGGTGCCGTTGGGATAGGTGAACTCCACGTTGCGCAGCTCGAAGCGACCCTGGACCTGGTACGCAGGCATCTTGCCTGCGGTCGGTCGCAGGCTGGAAGCCTGCGTACCATTGTAGCTGCCGCTCTCCTCCACCTCGCCGTCGGCACCGAGGATGCCGAAGAAGCCCTCGGCGTAGACCAGCGCGTCGTTGAGGTCGTCGTAGATGCGGTGCAGCTGGCGGATGGGGGCGCTGACGTTGGCGAAGAGCATGACGTGGTACATAATCTTGCCTATCGACATGCCGGGGTAGTCGATGAGCACCAGGTAGGCGGTGAGGATGATGATGAGCACGGTGCCTATCTGCTCCACGAAGGTCTTGAGACCCTCGTAGAGGAACGAGATGCGGCGCGTCTGCATCTGCTGGTCGGTGCTCTGCTCCTGCAGGGCGGCCTGCTTGGCGGCCTCCACGCGCTCGCGATTGAACGACTTGATGACGCCCATGCTCTCGATGATGTTCAGGATGCCGTGGCTCAGCTGCTGGTGGGTGCCGAAGACGCGGTGGCGCCAGCCCTTCATGCGGCGGCCCTGCACGGCGGTGATCCAGAAGTAGAGCGGGATGATGGCCGTGGCCACCAGGCCCACATAGACATTGGCAGCGTACATCAGCACCAGAGCCAGCACGGCGCTGGTGAAGAGGGGCAGGATGTCGATGAAGAAGTTTTTGACGGTGTTGCTTAGGCTCATGATGCCGCGGTCGATGCGGGTCTGCAGCTTGCCGGGCTCATTGCCGTCCTGGCTGAAGAAGGCCATGCGGAAGGTGAGGATGCGGTCCACGACGCGCAACGAGAGGTCGCGGCTGACGTTGATGCGGATCTTCTCGCCGAAGATGCGCTGTCCGAAGGTGATGAGGGCGGAGAGCACCTCCTTTCCGAGGAGGATGGCGCTGATGAGGAGCAGCAGGCGTGCCGCCTCGGTCCACTGGAAGCCGCCGTCGAGGTGGAGCAGGGCGTTGATGCGGTCGACCGCCTTATCAAGTACAACGGCGTTGACCTGCGCCATGAGCGAGCCGAGGAAGGTCAGCACGAGCGTGGCCACGAGGAGCCAGCGGTAGGGCGTCACGAAAGGGAGCAGTCGCCGCAGCAGGCCCCCGATGCCCATCTTAAAGGTAGTGTTGTTGTTCTCCATATTGCGGCTGCAAAAGTACACATTTTTCGCGACGTATGGGATTTATTTTGTACTTTTGCACCCACAATGTGCAATGCTACATCAAAATGAAAAAACCCTTCCTATTGGCATTAGCCCTCCTTCTGATGGCCACCGGCGCCCAGGCCCAGCAGCGCGACCGGCGCGTGGACCTCACCATTTCCTGCGGCTACCGCATCGACCTCTCCACCACCGGGCGGCTGTGGATTGGCACAGGCTGCGGCGATATCTTCACAGCCGACAGCATCGGCGCCACATGGCGCACAGCAATAAAGGACGAAGACCCGATGCACATTGGAGGAGCCACTCTTGAACGCATAGCCGCCTTCGGCGACGACATCGCCGTGGCAGCAGGCTATATGCACGGTGGGGACTACGTGCTGCGCACCACCACCGGCGGCGCCGTGTGGGACACTGTGCAGGTGGACAAGAACCTCGTCTGGGTGCATGGCTTCTGCTACCATGCCGACGGGCGAATGTGGATGGCTGCAACCAGTGGCCGAAAGTTCAAGTGCATGGTCTACAGCACCGACCGCGGGCAATCCTTCACCACGCTGAAGCCCCCGTTTGCAGACCCCGAGGACAGCGAGGGTGGCGTTGAAGAACTCTACATGGTTACCGCCGACAGCGGCTTTGCCGGCACCTACGGCGGCGACATCTACTCCACCTCCGACAACTGGCGCACCGCCCACCGATGGGCGAACCCGATAGAACAGGGGCAGATGGAGAAGAAGACCTATATGGACTCGTGGGTGAACCGCATCCGCCCCTGGCACGGATGGCTCATCGCCACCTTGAGCCAAAGCACATTCTGCACCCCAATGGGAAGCTCTCCTAAATGGCAAACTCTGCCCTGGGCCACCTACGAGGTGGACACCGTCAGCGGCAACCTTTGGGCCGTCACCGACAGCGGACAGCTGCTCTACCTGACCGACATGGAGCACCGGAAGGTGCTGGCAGAGGGGCTCTCGTTCCCATACGACGATATCATCGGCACACTTGACGGAAGTGTCTACCTGGGTACCTGGAAAGGTGTGGTGCGTGTGTCGCCCGACGGACGGGCCGACACCTGCGGCTTCTACACTGAGGAGCATACCATCGACGAGATATTCGTGGCCATATATGGCGAGTACGCAGCCAAATATCTACCCACCTTCAGCCATGGCGGCCGCTTGTGGCGCACCGACGGCACGAGCATCTACCTGCAGGATGTCCTGGGGTGGTACCGCGTGGCCAAGCCCCTTGGCGTCCGGGAGATGCACCCCGACCCCGACCGCGAGGACCGCGTCGTCATCCTGCGCGGCGACGGCATGAACTACAGCATCGACACCGCCGGACACATCGAGCCCTACACCTACAGCCAGCCCTTGGCCCGTTTCCTCGAAAGCGGCCTGAAGAGCGTGGGAATCCAGACTTACGAGGGCGGTTGCTTCCACTTCGACGAGCAACTCATCACCTACACCAGGAAGGGAGACCTCCTGCGCGAAAAGGAAAATACCGTCGAGAAAAAGCGGCATGCCAAACGCACCTTCCCCGTCGAGGCGCTGGAGAGCTCGCTGAGGCACCTGGGCGAGGTGTACGACCGCTTCCCCACGGCCACCGACTTCGGCCTGCAGGAGGGCGAGGTGGACCTTCACAAGGCATTTGCGCGCGTCGGCGGCTGCACCAGCTACAGCGGCTACCGTATCACCTTCGTCAACCGCCAGGGCGACACTCTGCGGGTCAACGGCAACAGCGATGCCGACTGCGGCGAGTACTTCCCCTGGATGCTGCCCATGAAAGTGGACGGCGGAGGCGAGAGCTTCGTCACCTACCAGCCCCTGCTGTGGCAGGCCCTGCGGCCCATGATGCCCGAGGGCATGATGCACCGCCGCTTCCTGAACAACAACAGCCTCTTCGACCTGCGGCCCGGCGACCTGCTCTTCTTCAGCGACACCACGGGCATGGGCAGCGCCGTGCGCGAGAGCACGGGCGAGTACACCCACGTGGCGCTGGTGGAGAGCGTGGACGACACGGTGTGGATCA
>Ga0256406_1002904_pt1 | contig 22809 bp, 17 predicted proteins | sample RumenRJG_03DNA_FD_185986 | JGI IMG/M metagenome (GOLD analysis project Ga0256406, IMG submission 185986) | Bovine rumen microbial communities from Lethbridge, Alberta, Canada - RJG_03 | ecosystem: Host-associated > Mammals > Digestive system > Stomach > Rumen | place: Canada: Alberta | collected... | reverse complement strand
ACACTTTTTTTAAAAAAATTTCATTTTATTTTACAGGCCCGTAAAAGGGCCTTTATCGGCCTCCTGACGAGCGTATTCTGTCATACAGATCACGGACGCTGCGTATACCGATCAGCGCAGCCTTCGTCTCGCCTCTGAGCCGGCGGACATTGCCCTCAGGCAGGAAGCATGCCTTAAAGCCCAGCTTGTCAGCCTCTTTGATTCTGCTCTCCGCCTGGCTCACCGCACGTACCTCACCTGTCAGACCGACTTCGCCGAAGAACAAGGCGCTGCTGCTCACCGATTTATTCAGATAGCTGGAAATAACCGCGGTGACAACAGCCAGATCCAGTGCCGGTTCATTCATACGGATGCCGCCCGCGAGATTCACGTAGGCATCCATATTGCCGGTATGCAGGCCAAGTCTCTTCTCGAGCACGGCCATCAGCAAGTTGACACGGTTGTAGTCGATGCCGGCCGCTGTACGGCGCGGTATCTGAAAATTAGTCGGGCAGACAAGTGCCTGCACCTCAATCATCATCGGTCTCGTGCCTTCCATGATACAGGCCGCTGCCGATCCGGCTGCATCTCCTGTCATACCGTCCAGCATCAGTTCCGACGGATTCAGGACTTCTCGCAGTCCGTCGCTTTCCATCTCAAAGACGCCCAGTTCATCCGTGGAGCCGAAACGGTTCTTGACGGCACGCAGTATTCTATAGGAGGCATGGCGGTCGCCTTCAAAATACAATACGGTATCGACCATGTGTTCGAGTACCCGCGGTCCCGCAACAACGCCTTCCTTGGTAACATGGCCCACAATGAAAATGGATATATTCTCCTTCTTGGCGATCTGCATCAGAATATTCGTCGCTTCTCTGACCTGGCTCACGCTGCCGGCGCCGGATGTCACGGTATCGCTGTACATGGTCTGAATCGAGTCGATGATCACGACCTGCGGATGATATTTCAGGATCGTACTCTGCACTGTCTGCAGATTGGTCTCACTGATCATCCAGAGCGAACTGCCGAAATCGCCGAGTCTGTCCGCCCGCATCTTGATCTGGTGCAGAGATTCCTCGCCGGAAATATACAAGGTCCGGATATCCTTAAATGACAGTGCGCGGCACATCTGCAGAAGCAATGTCGATTTGCCGATACCGGGATCGCCGCCCACCAGTACAAGAGAGCCGGTTACGATTCCGCCGCCGAGCACCCGGTCCAGCTCGCCGATGCCGGAGGATATCCTCTTCTCGTCTTCGCTGTGTACTTCTGAAATGCGCACCGGCTGCGCTGCCTGCCGTTCTGTCTTCGCACGTGCGCCCTTGCCGCCCGCCGCTGCAATAACCGGCTCTTCAACGAATGTATTCCAGTTCTTGCAGGCCGGACACTGCCCCATCCATTTGGCAGATTCATATCCGCACTCGCTGCAGAAAAAGACTGTTTTGTTCTTCATGTCATGCCCTCTCCATAATACAGATAAAGCGGAGCCCTGGCTCCGCTTTATCCGCTGTATTCATGCTTACGCTGCTTTAAGCACCTGTAATCCTGACGTGCTTTTTCGCGCCGTCGAATTCGATGCCGAAAACGAGTTTGCCGCCCAGATTGGTCTTCATGCTGCCGATCTCTTCGTCATCCACGTAAATATTATATTCATAATCCGGCTTGAGCTCCAGCGTGATCTGCGTATCCGTATAGCCGGTTACGTCGAACTCCACGATGTCATCCTGTTCATAGAATTCCTCTACGTCCGTGCCCGGAACGGATTCATATACAAGCAGTTCATTCTTCTCCAGTTTTGTAATCTCCTGGAAGGTCTTCACCTTATAAAGATCTCCCTTGAATTCAAAGTTGGAAAGCTTCGTCTTCGAATCCAGTTTATAATTGCCAAAATCAAGACGATCATTTCCGGATACAGAGATAATATTTTCCAGTGCCATTTCAAACCTCCGTAAATAATGGTAGCTCACCATACTCTATAGCAATATTATAGCTTAAGAACTTACTTTTTGCCATACATAAATTCTATACCGTAAAACGGATCTTCCCGTCCTTCATGCGCAGTACGACGTGATCGCCGTTTTTCACGCGGCCGGCAAGATATTCTTCGGCGAGTTCATCTTCAATCTCATTCTGGATGACACGCCGCAGAGGACGTGCGCCGTAGCGCTCGTCAAATCCCGCTTCCGCCAGATGATTGCGCACCGGTCCGGACACTTCCAGATCGATATTCAGCTGTTCTTTGACACGTCCTGCAACGGTCTTGAGCATGATATCCGCAATCTCCTTCACATCTGACTTTGTAAGCTGATGGAAGACAATGATATCGTCAATTCTGTTGAGAAATTCCGGTTTGAAAATTCTGCGCACTTCCTCCATCACCATAGACTTCATCTGTCCGTAGTCGGCTGCCGACGTGTCACCGGCTGAAAAGCCGAGGCGGTGCCTTGACGCAATGTCGGCGGCGCCGGCATTGGATGTCATGATGATTATCGTGTTCTTGAAGTCCACTTTGCGGCCCTGGGAATCCGTGATATGGCCGTCATCGAGGACCTGCAGAAGTATGTTGAAAACATCCGGGTGCGCCTTCTCTATCTCATCGAACAGGAGAACAGAATACGGGTGGCGGCGGATCTTCTCGCTGAGCTGTCCGCCTTCTTCATAGCCGACATAGCCCGGAGGCGATCCGATCAGTTTGGAAACACTGTGCTTTTCCATATATTCCGACATATCCACACGGATCATCGAATCCTCGGTGCCGAACATTACCTCGGCGAGCGCCTTGCAAAGCTCTGTCTTGCCGACACCGGTCGGGCCGAGGAAAAGGAATGAGCCGATCGGCCGTTTCGGGTCCTTGAGGCCGACACGCCCGCGGCGGATGGCTTTGGCAACTGCCGAAACCGCTTCTGTCTGTCCGACGACACGTTCGTGCAGAAGTTTTTCCATGCTGCGCAGTCTCTCGGTCTCCTCCTGCTCCAGTTTTCTTACCGGAATGCCTGTCCAGTTCGCCACGACGTCGGCAACCTGATCGGTATCCACCACAAGCTGCGTACCGCTCCGGCGTTCTTCCATGTCATGGTTCAGTCTGGCGATCTGTTCATTCAGCTGCTCCTGCTGTTTTTTGATGCTGCTGGCCAGCTCATAGGCTTCCCCGGCAATCGCATCTTCCTTGCGTACTTCCAGCTGTGCCACTTCATCCGTCAGCCGGCGGATCTCCGGGCTTGCCGTATAGGCATTGATGCGCACCTTGGAAGCCGCCTCGTCGATCAGATCGATTGCCTTGTCAGGCAGGAACCGGTCATTGATATAGCGCACGGAAAGATGCACGGCCGCATGAACGGCATCATCGGTGATCTTCACATTATGATATTCCTCGTATACATGCCGCAGTCCGCTCAGGATCTCCTCTGCTTCCTCTTCAGAAGGTTCCTCCACCATAACCGGCTGAAATCTTCTCTCGAGCGCCGCATCCTTCTCGATATGTTTTCTGTACTCGTCGATCGTCGTCGCGCCGATAATCTGCAGTTCTCCTCTCGCGAGGGACGGCTTGAGAATGCTGGAGGCGTCGATGGCGCCTTCCGCGCCGCCGGCACCGATAATCGTATGAATCTCATCGATAAAGAGCAGAATATTCCCGTCTTCAACGACTTCGCTGATCACCTTCTTGATGCGCTCTTCAAATTCGCCGCGGTATTTGGACCCGGCAACCATGCCGGCGATATCAAGCGTAAGCAGACGCTTGTCCCTTACCGTATCCGGCACGTCACCGGCAACGATCTTCTCTGCCAGGCCTTCGGCGATGGCGGTCTTGCCGACACCCGGCTCGCCGATCAGGCATGGATTGTTCTTGGTTCTTCGGGAGAGGATCTGGATTACACGCGAAATCTCGTCGTCCCGTCCGATGACCGGGTCCAGTTTCCCCTCTGCTGCATATTCCGTCAGGTCGCGGCTGTACTGGTCAATCAGCAGCTTTTCCTGCGAACGGCCGTGCGCATGCCGGTTTCTGGTGTTTTTGTCCACCTTGGCATCCTGCACATCCATGCCGATACCCACCAGGATATCCTGATAGATTTTCTGCAGGGAAACGCCGAGCGACGACAGCAGCTGTGCCGCCACACAGTCTCTCTCATGGATAATCGCGATCAGCAGATGTTCCGTGCCGATGGCGTTTGATTTGAAATTCTCCGCTTCATGACTGCTTCTGTCAATAACTTTGCGGCAGCGCGGCGTGTAGCGCGCCGGGTCCTGCACCTGCATGGCACCGGTCGCCATCAGCTGACTGATCATATTCATGATCGCTTCCTCGGTAACACCATTGTCGTTCAGAACCTGGCAGGCAAGTCCCTCCCTTTCCTGCAGAAGGCCTGCAAGCAGGTGTTCCGTACCGATATAGTTGTGATTCAGCTGCTGTGCGATTTCCCCGGCGTACTGCAGCGCATTGGCTGCCATCTGGGTGAATTTATACTGCATAAAGCTTCTCCAATCTTGCTGTTTATATGTGAAATGCTGCGAAGAGCCGCCTGCTCAGATCTGCAGTTCGATCTCCGGCAGGTTCTTGCGTACATAACGCGACCGTGCAGCCGCAATCTCCTGTTTCGTATATGTCTTCTGATCATTCTGAAACTCACAGTCATCCATGTGCAACATGGCGGCAAAAGCGCCAACCGGCACATCCGAATTCCAGAGCCCGGCATTATCGCCGGTCCTTGCACCGCTCAGGCAGGTCATAGCCTCGTTATAGCCGAGGCATCTTGCGTACTTCAGTATGCCATACCCTCTGCATATTCTGTTGGTCTCGCTCAGTTCCTGCTCTTCAAGCTGGCGGTTGCGTTCATTTTCCTCGCGCGACGCGATCATGGCCGTCAGCTGTTCCAGTGCGGACAATATCTCCCCTTCTGAAAGTCCCAGTGTCTTGCGGTTGCGTATTCTGAATATATCACCCAGGGCAAAGGTCTTCCCCTTGAAATGTTCATTCAGCAGAAAGCCCAGCTGTCCCAGCTCCCGTGTATATTTGGCTGTTTTCTGCTTCCTCTCCATATACGGCATATGCAGCATATAGGAAACAGACAGGCCGGTGCCTGTATAAACCGGATTCTCGGTCAGATAGCCGTATTTGCTGTTCCAGGCGTACGGAATCGTACGGTTCAGCTCATCGTCGATCATATTCGCCGTGTTGTAGGCCTCCAGCACCGTCTTGCCCGGCGTGGAAACCTGAATGCAGATATGTTCGCTGCCGCCGAGGATTATGCTGATGGATTCATCCGGCGTGACAAAAACCTGCACCGGACTGCCCTCTTCGATCATAAACGGCGGGATGATCAGTCTGGAGATCATACGTTCCTTCATCGTATCTGTATAATCACGCAGATCATAAAATTCCATCTGCAATGCGCTCAGCTTATCAGACTGCGCTATTGCCCGGGCCGCCGCCTGCACAAGCTCCTGCTTCTGCTGTGCATTCATCCTGTGTGCGAACGGATAGCCTGCCGCATTGCGAATCACGCACACCTGACCGCAGATCACCGTTCCGATATTGCAGGCTGGTTTCTCATACCATTTATCCATTGTCATTGCCTCCCCGGCCGGCTCTGATCAGGTCACGGATCCGTGCCGCCTCTTCGTATTCCTCACGGGATACCGCTCTCTTGAGCGCTGCCCGAAGTTCAGCCTCCGAAGAAGATTCATCGATCGTAATATTGATATTGGATGCATTGCCGTCGTCCCTGTGCACGAAATTATCCATCTCTTCCTGCATATGGGCCGAGTCAATCTCCACCGTCTCGCCGCTGAATGCCGGTTTCTTGCCGGTATGCGCGGCGCCGCCATGCACCTTGCGGAAATATCCATCTATCAGGAAATTAAAGGTTTTATAGCATTCCGGACAGCCGAAAAGTCCGTTTTTCAGGAACTCATTGTATGTCATACCGCAGCTCGGGCAGATGAGATTGGTCTTCTGCAGGTCTTCATCCGTAAGTTCATCTTCATCTTTGTCCAAGCCGAAAATGCCGGCCAGAAGATCAGCCAGAAATGAGTCTCCAAGCGGTTCCAGCGCCTTGTCCGTATGTTTGGCTGCACATTCCTTGCACAGATGCAGTTCCCGCCTGACGCCTCTGACAACCTCTGTATAGGTTATGACGGCTTCGTTCTTATGGCATTCATCACAGAGCATACTGCGTCCCTCCTTCTTGCAAATATTTACCCTTCATAATAGTCATAAATAGCATCGACAATATCATGAACCTCTTTGCGGTCAAAGCCTTTGCAGATGGCTTCTGCCAGTATCACCTGCAGGTCGCCGGCCAGCTGTTTCCGTGATTCTTCCTTGTTCACATCCACGTCCACAACAGCGCCGCGCCGTCTGTCGAGTTTGACGTATCCTTCTTCTCTGAGCAGTGAATACGCCTTGTTGACCGTATGCATATTCACACCGATATCTTCTGCGAGATGACGGACGGAAGGCAATGAGTCGCCGGAATTCAGCTGCGATGTCGCTATACCCACGATAATCTGATTCCTCAGCTGCATATAGATTGCTACATCGCTGTTAAAATCAATTTCTATAATCATCTGGATACCCCCTGTCCACTTAAATTGTATCTGTTATATATATTATATCACAGATGGAATGGTATTCAAGTGAAAGCCTGACGGTTATTTATGATATGGTTCATGATTCATGATCTTGTAACTCCTGTATATCTGTTCGAGGAGTATGACCCGCATCAGCTGATGCGGAAATGTAAGCTTTGAAAAGCTTATTTTCTCATCCGCTCTCTGCAGCACCTGATCGGACAGTCCCAGGGAACCGCCGATGATGAATGTCAGGTGACTCTGTCCTCTTATCCCGAGGTCTCTGATATGATCGGAAAGCTCCAGGGAATCATACATCTTTCCCTCAATGGCCATGGCAATCACATAGCTGCCGCCGCGGATATTCTTCAGGATGCGCTCACCCTCTTTCTCCCTGATCTGCCGGTTCACGGCTTCGGAAGCATTCTCCGGCGTCTTCTCATCCTGTACTTCTATTATATCAAGCCGGGCAAAACGCCCGATCCTTTTTTCATATTCATGGATTGCTTCGGTAAAAAAGCGTTCTTTGACTTTGCCTACTGCAATTATATCTATTCTCTGCATATTTTATCTGATTTTAAAAAAGGGCTGGCACACACCGTGCACCAGCCCCACGTAATCAATCAATAACGATCAATTCACGCTAAATTATTCAGCTGCCTTCTTAACGTAGCCCTCATATCTCTCTTTAGCGGTCTCTTCTGTCTTAGCATAGAGTGCCTCAGCAGTTTCTGGGAAACCTCTCTTAAGTGATGAGTAACGTGTCTCAGCCATGATGAACTCTCTGAACAGATCCCAGTTCGGAGCTTTCTTTGTATCAAGGATGAATGGATTCTTGCCTTCCTTCTTGAGGTCTGGGTTGAATCTCCAGCATGACCAGTAACCGCACTCAACGGCCTTCTTGATTCTGGTCTGAGCACCTGCCATGCCGCCCTTAATACCATGGTTGATACATGGAGCATAAGCGATGATGAGTGATGGACCATGATAAGCCTCAGCCTCACGGAGAGCCTTAACGAACTGGTTCATATCAGCACCCATAGCAACCTGTGCTACGTATACATAGCCATAGCTTGCAGCCATCATACCAAGGTCTTTCTTCTTGGTCTTCTTACCTGATGCAGCGAATTTAGCAACTGCACCTACAGGAGTAGACTTGGAAGCCTGGCCGCCTGTGTTGGAGTAAACCTCGGTATCCAGAACGAATACGTTGATATCTTCGTTGGAAGCGAGTACATGATCAAGTCCGCCGTAGCCGATATCATATGCCCAGCCATCACCACCGAAGATCCACTGTGACTTCTTAACAAGGAGGTCATAGTTCTTAACGATGTCAGCGCAGATAGCCTTAGCCTTCTCATCAGCACCATCATAAGCCTTAGCTGCTGCAAGGAGTGCTGCAGATGTAGCCTTGGAAGCGTCGCCGTCTTCCTTGGTGTCGATCCAAGCCTGAGCTTCCTTAGCTGCTACGCCAAGCTCAACGAGCTCTTTAACTTCATCAGTAAGAGCATTTCTTCTGTGCTTTGTAGCAAGTTCCATACCAAGACCATACTCAGCGTTATCCTCGAAGAGTGAGTTAGCCCAAGCAGGACCCTGACCCTTGTCGTTGGTTGTGTATGGCATTGACGGAGCAGAAGCACCCCAGATAGAGGAGCATCCTGTTGCGTTAGCAACAAGCATTCTGTCACCGAAGAGCTGTGTAACGAGTTTGATGTAAGGTGTCTCACCACAGCCTGCGCATGCGCCTGAGAACTCAAGGAGCGGCTTCTCAAACTGTGAACCCTTTAATGTATACTTGTCAAGAGGATTTTCCTTAGTAGGAAGAGCTACTGCATAATCCCAGTTCGGAGCTTCTTTGAGGGTATCAGCGATCGGTACCATCGTAAGAGCCTTAACAGGGCATACATTAGCGCAGCTTCCGCATCCAAGACAGTCAAGCGGAGATACCTGCATCTTGAACTGGAATTTACCCTTGAGCTGTGCCTTGCCTTCAACAGCGCCAAATCCTTCCGGAGCAGTCTTAGCTTCTTCATCGGTAAGGAGTACAGGTCTGATTGTAGCATGAGGACATACAAATGAGCACTGGTTGCACTGGATACACTTAGTGCCATCCCACTGCGGAACTCTTACGGAAACACCACGCTTCTCATAAGCAGCTGTTCCAAGAGGGAATGTACCATCTTCAACACCGTTGAATGCGGAGATCGGAAGTGCATCGCCATCCTGTGCGTTCATCGGTACGCATACATTCTTTACGAAATCTGGCATCTCTCTCTTCTCTTCCGGCTCATCCTGAGCATTAGCCCAGCTTGCTGGAACATCGATCTTCTTGATGCCTTCAAGACCAGCGTCTACTGCTGCGAAGTTCTTGTTAACAACATCCTCGCCCTTCTTGCCGTAAGAATGAACGATCATTTCCTTCATGTACTTAACAGCGGTGTCGATCGGGATGATGTCAGCCAGCTTGAAGAATGCTGCCTGAAGAACTGCATTGGTCTTGCCGTTCAGGTGAAGCTTAGCATCTACTGCTGTAGCATCGATTGTGTAGAAGTTGATATGCTTCTGAGCGATTTCACGCTTTACATGTGCAGGAAGATTTGCTTCGAGACCATCCATATCCCAGATTGTGTTGAACAGGAATGTTCCGCCTGGCTTCAGGTCACGGAGAATGTTGCTGTACATATGGATATATGCTTCATTATGGCAAGCAACGAAATCAGCCGTTCTGATAAGATAGGTTGACTTGATCGGAGTCTTACCGAAACGAAGATGAGACTGAGTAAGACCGCCGGACTTCTTGGAATCATAGAAGAAATATGCCTGAGCATACATATCAGTATGATCACCAATGATCTTGATGGAGTTCTTGTTAGCACCAACGGTACCATCAGAACCAAGACCCCAGAAGATGCAGCTCTTTGTTCCCTCTGGAGCAACATCAACTTCCTCATGGATCGGAAGTGAAAGATTGGTAACATCATCGATGATACCAACTGTGAAGTTGTTCTTCGGCTCATCCTGAGCAAGGTTGTCATAGATGGACATGATTGTACCAGGTGTAACATCCTTGGAACCAAGACCATAACGTCCGCCGACTACTGTGTAGTTCTTGCCTTCCTTGTAGCAAGCTGCACATACATCAACATAAAGCGGTTCGCCATAGCCGGTAACTTCCTTAACTCTATCCATAACTGCGATCTTCTTAACTGTTGCAGGAATTGCAGCAAAGAGTCTCTCAGCGCTGAACGGTCTGTAAAGATGTACCTCTACGATACCAACCTTCTCGCCCTTAGCGGTAAGGTAATCAATAACTTCCTCAGCAGCCTGGCACATTGAACCCATAGCGATGATGATGTTCTCTGCGTCCGGAGCACCGTAGTAATTGAATGCCTTGTAATCACGGCCGGTCATCTCGCTGACCTTAGCCATATAATCATCAACGATTGCAGGAACTGCATCGTAGAACTTGTTGCTTGCTTCACGGCCCTGGAAGTAGATATCAGCGTTCTCAGCTGTACCTCTGATTACAGGATGCTCCGGATTAAGAGCTCTTGCTCTGAATTCATCGATTGCATCGTAATCAACGAGCTTAGCAAGTTCATCATAGTCTGTGCACTCAACCTTCTGAATCTCATGAGAAGTTCTGAAACCATCGAAGAAGTGAAGGAACGGAACTCTGCTCTTGATTGCAGAAAGATGAGCAACAGCTGCAAGGTCCATAGCTTCCTGTACAGAGTTGGAGCAAAGCATTGCGAAACCAGTCTGACGGCAAGCCATAACATCGGAATGATCACCGAAGATGTTCAGTGCATGATATGCTAATGCACGTGCACTTACATGGATTACGCAAGGAAGTAATTCACCTGCGATCTTGTACATGTTAGGGATCATGAGTAAGAGACCCTGTGAAGCGGTGTAGGTAGTGGTTAAAGCACCTGCCTGAAGTGAACCATGAACGGTACCAGAAGCGCCTCCCTCTGACTGCATCTCTACGACATTAACAGTCTGACCGAAGATGTTCTTTCTGCCATTAGCAGCCCAATCATCGGTAACTTCTGCCATAGGTGAGGATGGTGTGATAGGGAAGATACCGGCTACCTCAGTGAACGCATAGGACGTCCAGGCAACGGCGGTATTACCATCCATAGTTTTCATAACTTTTGCCATGATAAATCTCCTTTCTATGTGTTACCATACCATAGTGATTATAAATATAAGTCACTCCTTAGTGTATTTTAATACAATTCAACAAAGGCGTCAAGAATCTTGACGCCTTTCGATGTGTAAAATCACAAACACAATTATGAAATTCTGATTATTCCGCATCCTTCTTGCTGAAGCTTACGCGGCCCATCTTGTCCTTGCCGAGGCATTTTACACGGATTACATCGCCAAGCGTAAGAACATCCTCAACACGGTTGACTCTCTTCTTGGAAAGTTTGGAAATATGCACAAGGCCTTCCTTGCCCGGTGCGAATTCGAGGAATGCACCGAATTCCTTGATGCTGACAACCTTGCCTGTATAAATGCGGCCTTCTTCAAAATCGCTGACGATCATCTCGATCGTGTCGATTGCCTTCTGAATAGCATCCGCATCGGTACCGCAGATGGATACGGAACCGTCCTCGTCGATATCGATCTTGACGCCTGTCTCATCGATGATTCTGTTGATAACCTTGCCCTGCTTGCCGACAACATCGCCGATCTTGTCCGGATCGATATGGATCTGGCAGATCTTCGGTGCATATGGAGAAAGTTCTTTGCGAGGCTCGGCAATCGCCGGTGTCATGATCTCGTTCATGATATATTCTCTTGCTTCCTTGGCTCTGTAGATAGCCTCCTCAACGATCGGGCGGGTCAGGCCGTGGATCTTGATATCCATCTGGATGGCGGTGATGCCGTCATGTGTGCCGGCTACCTTGAAATCCATGTCGCCGAAGAAATCCTCAAGGCCCTGGATATCGGTCAGTACGATGTAATCATCATCGGTCTCACCGGTAACAAGACCGCAGGAAATGCCGGCAACCTGTTTCTTGATCGGCACGCCTGCTGCCATGAGTGCCATGCAGGATGCGCAGATGCTGGCCTGTGAGGTTGAACCGTTGGATTCGAATGTCTCGGATACAGAACGGATTGCATACGGGAACTCCTCAACAGAAGGAAGAACCGGAATAAGTGCTCTTTCTGCCAGTGCACCGTGACCGATCTCACGGCGTCCCGGACCTCTTGACGGCTTTGTCTCGCCTACGGAATAGGACGGGAAATTATACTGATGCATGTAGCGCTTGCTGGTGATGAACTCATTGAGTCCCTCAACCTTCTGTGCATCGGAAAGCGGTGCCAGCGTCACAACGTTGCAGATCTGTGTCTGTCCTCTTGTGAACATGGCAGATCCGTGGGTTCTCGGGAAAAGATCGACTTCCGCGGCAAGCGGTCGGATCTGTTTGATGGCTCTGCCGTCCGGTCTCTTGTGATCCTTGAGGATCATCTTGCGGACCGTCTTCTTCTGATACTGATATACCGCATCGTCGATCAGCGGCAGCCAGTCTTCATGGTCAGCGAACTGCTCGGCAAGCATATCCTTGATCTCGGAGATATTGGCTTCTCTTGTCTGCTTGTCGTCGGTGAAAACAGCCTCTTCCATCTTCTCAGGCGGTACAAGGCGAACCATCTCTTCGTTGAGTTCTTCCGGAACCACATAGTGCTCGTAATCGCTCTTCTCCTTGCCGCACTCTTCTACGATCTTATCGATGAATTTGATAATCTCGCCGTTCACCTCATGTGCCTTGTAGATCGCCTCGATCATCTTGTCCTCCGGCACTTCATTGGCACCGGCTTCGATCATGATGACCTTCTCACGGGTGGAAGCAACCGTCAGCATAAGGTCGGATACGGTCTTCTGCTCATTGGTCGGGTTGATGATGAACTCACCGTCAATCATGCCGACCTGGGTCATGGCGCAAGGGCCTGCAAACGGAATATCGGAAATGCAGGTTGCAATGGCCGAGCCGAGCATGGCTGTCAGCTCCGGGCTGGCATTCTGGTCAACGCACAGAACGAGGTTGTTCAATGTGACATCATTTCTGTAATCCTTCGGGAAAAGAGGACGCATCGGACGGTCAATGACACGTGCGGTGAGAACCGCATTCTCGCTGGCCTTGCCCTCTCTCTTGTTAAAGCCTCCCGGGATCTTTCCTACGGAATACATCTTCTCTTCAAAATCAACGCTGAGCGGGAAGAAGTCGATGCCCTCTCTCGGTTTATCAGAGGCAGTTGCTGTTGAAAGTACAACGGTGTCGCCGTAATGCATCAGCGCTGCGCCGTTGGCCTGTGCCGCTACACGGCCGATGTCGACTCTGAGAGTGCGGCCGGCCAGTTCCATGGTATAAGTCTTGTATTCTTTTGCCATTTCTGCTCCTTTTCTTATGGCTTTGGCCCGGAGGAGCTATCCGAAACTACTGAAAAACATATATGCCCATATCTGCTTTTCAGTGGTCTCGGACGCGAACGGATGGAATCATCCAGCTCCTGCAGACCGTTTGTCAGTAACACGGAGGAACCGCCGGTTCCTCCAGGTGTGCATGGTGACATGCGCAAAGGCATTAATAAAGGGCGGAATAAACCGCCCCTTACCTTTGTGAAAATTATTTTCTGAGGCCGAGCTTCTCGACAATGGCTCTGTAACGCTCGATATCCTTATTGCTGAGATAATCGAGGAGTCCTCTTCTCTGACCAACCATCTTAAGAAGACCTCTTCTTGAATGGTGATCCTTCGGATGCTTTTTGAGATGCTCTGTCAGATCGGAAATTCTTGCTGTCAGAAGTGCAATCTGAACTTCCGGTGAACCGGTATCTTCCGGTGTCTTGCCGTACTTCGCAACGATTTCCTGCTTCATTTCCTTTGTTACCATGTCTGTTTCCTCCTTAAAATAAAAAAATGCCGTATGCCAGGAACCGGTCGGAGACTCCTTGCTCCGGGCACAGGTTGGCGGATTTCCCGCGTCCTAAAGTTTATCATACAAAATCCGGCTTGTAAACCTTTTTCGCCCGATGGCGGAAGAATTTCCCGGATTGCATTTTAATACAAAAAAAGATAAGATAGTCTAAGTATATCAAAGAAAGGACGGAATGAATATGAAACTCTGGGGCGGCCGGTTTACCAAAGAAGAAAATCAGCTTGTACATAATTTCAATGCTTCGATTTCCTTTGACAGCCGTTTTTATAAACAGGATATTGAAGGCAGCATCGCGCATGTGACGATGCTCGCTGCACAGAAGATCATCACAGATGAGGAACGCGACATTATCATCAGCAATCTGAAAGAGATCCGCGACGAGATCGCGGACGGCAGACTCGAAATCACGGAGGAATACGAAGACATTCACAGCTTCGTCGAGTCCGAGCTCATTGAACGCACCGGCGATATCGGCAAGAAGCTGCACACCGGACGCAGCCGCAACGATCAGGTTGCCCTGGATATGAAGCTGTATGTCCGCGACGAAGTGAAGGAGACAGATGCTCTTCTGCTCTCACTTCTGCAGACGCTGCTGAAACTGATGAAAGAGAATACGGACACCGTCATGCCTGGCTTTACGCATCTGCAGAAAGCCCAGCCGGTGACGCTTGCCCACCACATCGGTGCTTACTTTGAGATGTTCCGGCGCGACCGCTCGAGGCTGCACGACATTTACATAAGGATGAACCAGTGCCCGCTCGGCGCCGGTGCGCTGGCCGGGACGACGTACCCGCTCGACCGCGAGATGACCGCCAGACTCCTTGACTTTGACGGCCCGACGCTCAACAGCATGGACTCCGTTTCTGATCGGGACTATCTGATTGAATTTCTGGATGCGCTCGCCATCATCATGATGCATCTGAGCCGTTTCAGCGAGGAGATCATTACATGGAATACCAATGAATACCAGTTCATCGAACTCGATGATGCGTACTCCACCGGCAGTTCCATCATGCCGCAGAAAAAGAATCCGGATATCGCCGAGCTGATCCGCGGCAAGACAGGCCGTGTCTACGGCGCACTGATGTCTCTCCTGACCGTCATGAAGGGACTTCCGCTTGCCTATAATAAAGATATGCAGGAGGATAAGGAGATGGCCTTCGACGCCATCGATACCGTAAAGGGCTGCATTCTCCTTTTCAATGGAATGATCTCGACGATGCAGATTCATAAAGACGTTATGGCAAGAAGCGCTTCGCGCGGCTTCACCAACGCAACCGATGCGGCTGACTATCTTGTCCGCCACGGGGTTCCTTTCCGCGACGCGCACGGCATCATCGGCCAGCTCGTTCTGATCTGCATTGACAAGGGCATCTCGCTCGATGAGCTTCCGATTGAGGAGTATAAGAAGGTATGCCCGGTATTTGAACCGGATATCTATGAAGCTATTGATATCAGCAATTGTGTTGATCTGCGCAATACCATCGGTGCCCCGGGCAGACAGGCCATGCAGAAAGTGATTGCGGCCTGCGATGCATATCTGGCGCAGACAAAGCCTCTGTAAGGCAGCATCGGGATTCTGATCCATGTGGGATAATATCAAAGACACGATCGTTCAGTATTCCGGCAAGATTGTCGGTGCGATCATCATTTTCATCGTTGGCTGGTATATATGCAAATTTCTGGGCAAGGTGATTGAAAGGGCACTGGCAAAATCCAGGCTGGAGGATACGGCAGCCGGCTTCATCAGCAATGTCTGCAAATACACGCTGCGTATCATTCTGCTGATTATCGTCATCACGCACCTCGGCGTCAACATGACGTCGATCGTTGCGCTGATCACGAGTGCCGCCCTGGCTGTCGGCATGGCGCTGCAGGGAAGCCTTTCCAATATCGCGGGCGGTCTTCTGCTGCTGGTCAACAAGCCTTTTACTGTCAATGATTATATCAGCGACGGCACCAATTCCGGCACCGTTCTCTCGATCCATCTGATCTATACAACACTTCTGACGGAAAACGGAGAGACGATCTCCATGCCGAACGGCAACCTGGCCGGGTCCACGATTATCAATTACACCCGTGCCGGCAGGAGACGTCTGGTCCTGACATTTTCACTGCTGTATGACCAGACTTTTCCGGAAGCCAGAAAGACGCTGCTCGAAATAGCACAGTCCAATCCGCTTGTGCTGAAGGACCCGCCGCCGGAGGTTCACGTCAATGATCTCAAAGCCAACAATGTGGAGATCATCATGTACATGTGGACAGCCACGAAGGATTACTGGACAGTCTATTATGAACTGCGCGAATCTGTCAAGGAGGCCTTCGAAGCACACACGATCCTCATGCCGAGGCAGCAGATTGAAGTCAATGTCAGTCATACACCGGAATAAAATAAGGGGTCTGCATTTTACAATGCAGACCCCGTTTTCTTTGTCTGTTTACAATATCAGTCGATCACGCGGATACGGATTACACCATCCACCGCATTCAGTTCGTCCATAACAACATCTGTGATATCGCCGGTTACGTCGATAATCGTATAAGCATAGCCTTTTCTGGACTTATTGATCATGTTCTCGATGTTGATCGTACCATCACGGAAAGCCGATGTAATCTTACCGAGAATTGTCGGTATATTCTTATGGCAGACAGTGATTCTGTGAACGCCTTCAATCTTCGGACCCGAAGTGCAGGCCGGATAGTTGACAGAGTTGACAATGTTGCCGTTCTCGATGAAGTCGCGCAGCTCTCTGCAGGCCATCACAGCACAGTTGTCCTCGGCTTCCTGGGTGGAAGCGCCCAGATGCGGAATTGCGATGACGCCTTCCATGCCGGCTGTCCTGGTGTTCGGGAAATCCGTGACGTATTTTCTGACCTTGCCGGACTTCAGAGCCTGTTCCATATCATCATCATTGACGATCGGATCACGGGCGAAGTTCAGGATGACAACGCCGTCCTTCATCTTATCGAAAGCGTCTTTATTGATGGTATTTCTTGTCGAATCCATCAGCGGCACATGCACTGTGATGTAATCGCAGTCTCTGTAGATATCATCCACATTGGAGATGTGTTTGATGTTCTTGGACAGATTCCATGCTGATTTTACGGAAATAAACGGATCATAGCCGTATACTTCCATGCCGAGTGCGATGCAGGCATTGGCTACAAGCACACCGACAGCACCGAGACCGATGACGCCGATCTTCTTGCCCTTGATCTCATGGCCGGCAAATTTCTTCTTCTCCTTCTCTACGAGCTTGGAGACATTCGGATCATCCTTGACGGATTCCACCCACTTGTTGCCGCCGATATAATCTCTGGAGCCGAGCAGCAGTCCGGCGAGGACCGCTTCCTTTACACCATTGGCATTCGCACCTGGCGAATTAAATACAACGATACCCTGTTCAGCACACCTGTCGAGCGGGATGTTATTGACACCGGCACCGGCTCTCGCAATTGCGAGAAGCTGCTTCGGCATCTCAAGGTCATGCATGCTGGCACTTCTTACGAGCACCGCATCTGCCTCATTGAACTCATCGGTTAATTCATACTGATCTGACGGCAGCAGATCAAGACCAACTGCCGCGATCGGGTTCATGCATTTGATTTTCATAATCAGGCCTCCGGAAATTATCGATTTTCTCTTTCAAATTTATCCATGAATTCCACAAGCTTCTGAACACCCTCGATCGGCATTGCGTTATAAAGGCTTGCACGCATGCCGCCGACAGTACGATGGCCCTTGATGTTGACAAGACCGTTCTGCTCTGCTTCTGCGACGAATTTCGCATCCAGATCCTTATTGCCTGTTACAAACGGCACGTTCATGATAGAACGGCTGCCCTTCTCAACAGTGCCCTTGAACAGCTTGCTCTGGTCAAGATAATCGTAGAGAATCTGTGCTTTCTTCACATTGATCTTCTTGCGCTCTTCAAGGCCGCCTGTTCTGAGGAGCCATTTGAACACAAGACCGCACATGTAAATACCCCAGCAGTTCGGTGTATTGTACAGAGAATCCTTGTCAGCCTGTGTCTTGTACTTCATGATGGTTGGTGTGCCCGGCAGAACATCATCTGTTACCAGATCGTCACGTACGACAACGATAACGACGCCGGCAGGACCGACATTCTTCTGTACACCGGCCATGATCAGGCCGTATTTGGAAACGTCTACAGGTTCAGAGAGAAAACATGAGGACTGGTCAGATACCAGTAATTTGCCTTTGGTGTTCGGCAGTGTCCAGAACTTCGTACCGTAAATGGTATTGTTCTCGCAGATATAAACATAATCCATATCATCCGTGATCGGCAGATCGCTGCAGTCCGGGATATAGGTGTATGTCTTATCCTTGGAAGATGCAAGCTCTACAGCCTCGCCGTAGATCGCTGCTTCCTGACATGCCTTGTTCGCCCAGTTGCCGGTGATTACGAAACCGGCTTTGCGGTTCTTCATCAGGTTCATCGGGATCGCTGCGAACTGCAGTGTGGCACCGCCCTGAAGGAAAAGGACCTTGTAATTGTCAGGTACGTTGAGCACTTTGCGGAAATCCGCTTCTGCTTCTTTGATGATGTCATCGAATACTTTGGATCTGTGGCTCATCTCCATGACGGACATGCCGCATCCCTTGTAATCCAGTAAATCATCCTTTGCTTCCTGCAGTACCTCAAGCGGCAGCACCGCCGGGCCTGCAGCAAAATTGTACACTCTGCTCATGTTTCTTCTCTCCTTTATGATTAGATAATAATGTTATGAAAATAACATTTCCATCTATTATACACCTTCCACGTCTTCTTGTGAAATACATTCTGAAATTGACGCGCCAGGTGATACCATAGGCCATACCTTGTCATCCTTGTCGATCTGGCAGTCAAGCACAGCCGGCTCGTTCAGGGAAAGCGCCCAGCGCAGTCCGTCGAGGAACTCCTCCTGTGTGCGTATCTTTCTTCCCTTGACGCCCAGTCCTTCCGCGACCTTCACGAAATCGACCTTGTCTTCCAGAACGGTAGCCGAATAGCGGCCGCCGTAGAACATGGACTGCCACTGCCGTACCATGCCAAGGACGTGGTTGTTCATAATCACTTCAATTACCGGAATATTGTACCGGCTGGCCGTGGCCAGCTCGTTCATGTTCATACGGAAGCATCCGTCGCCGGCAATATTGATGACTGTTTTATCCGGACAGCCGATCTTCGCACCGAGCGACGCGCCGAGGCCGAAGCCCATCGTGCCGAGACCGCCGGATGTAATGTACTGACCCGGATAGGAGTACTTGTAGAACTGTGCGGCCCACATCTGGTTCTGTCCTACCTCGGCCAGAATAACCGCATCGCCCTTCGTCTCCTTGTAAATCGTCTCCATGATGCCAGGGCCCGTCAGCACGGAATGATCGTAACGCATCGGATATTTCTCTTTAAGCTCTTCGATGTGCTGCAGCCACTCATCATGGTTCTGCTGCTCCAGTCTGCCGCAAAGCTCCTTCAGGATCACCTTCGCATCGCCGATCAGCTGGAAATCTGAGATGACATTCTTGTCAATCTCCGCCGCATCGACATCGATATGGATGATATCCGCATGATGCGCGAATGTCTTCGCATTGCCGAGCACACGGTCGGAAAAACGTGTGCCGACCGCAATCAGCAGATCGCTCTCCATAATGCCGAAATTTGAGGTCTTGGTGCCGTGCATGCCGACCATGCCGGTATAGTGCGGGTCATTGCCGTCAAAGCAGCCCTTGCCCATCAGTGTATCGGCAACCGGGGCCTGCACCTTCTCAGCAAAGGCGCGCAGCTCATCGGATGCACCGGCGCGATTGACACCGCCGCCGACCATGATGAACGGTCTCTTCGCCTGCCTGATGGCTTCCGCCGCACGATCCATTTCCTTCTCATCAATGGTGAATGTCCGCCGTTTGATCGGTTCCGGTTTTACATATGTGTATTCGGTCTGCATGGCCGTGACATCCTTCGGAATATCGATCAGCACCGGCCCCTTGCGGCCTGTCTGCGCGATCCGGAAAGCACGCCGGATGGTATCCGCCAGTTTGCGGACATCCTTGACGATGAAATTATGCTTCGTCACCGGCATTGTGATGCCGGCGATATCGATCTCCTGGAAACTGTCCTTGCCGAGAAGATCGACATTGACGTTGCAGGTAATCACGATAATCGGCGATGAGTCCATGTAAGCCGTGGCGATGCCGGTCACGGTGTTCGTGGCACCGGGTCCGGATGTCGCCAGACAGACGCCCACCTTGCCGGTTGCCCGTGCATAGCCGTCTGCCGCATGCGATGCGCCCTGCTCGTGCGATGTCAGGACATGACGGATCTCGTCGCTGTGCTTGTACAGCGCATCGTATATATTCAGAATGGAGCCGCCGGGATAACCGAAAACAGTATCGACTCCCTGTTCTTTGAGACATTCAACTACGATCTCAGCTCCTGTAAGTAACATGTTATACCCCTTTCACGTTGCTTCAATCCTGCCCCGGAACCTTCAGCACAGCGCCCTGGCTGCTGTCGGTTACCATTGCGGCATATCTTGCCAGATAGCCGGTTGTGACACGAGGCGCACGAGGCTGCCACTTTGCTCTTCTGCGGGCAAGTTCCTCATCGGAAACGTCGACATTCAGTGTGTTCTCCGGAATGTTGATCTTGATGGTATCGCCCTCTTCGATAAGAGCGATATTGCCGCCGACAGCAGCTTCCGGTGAAATATGGCCGATCGCCGCACCTCTGGATGCGCCTGAAAAACGTCCGTCTGTGATCAGTGCTACGGATGAGCCGAGGCCCATGCCGACAATTGCGGAGGTCGGATTCAGCATCTCACGCATGCCAGGGCCGCCTTTCGGTCCCTCGTAGCGGATGACAACAACATCACCCGGCACGATATCGCCGCCCTTAATAGCCTTGATCGCATCTTCCTCACAGTCAAATACTCTGGCCGGTCCTTCGTGCACCATCATCTCCGGAACAACGGCAGATCTCTTGACTACGCTGCCGTTCGGCGCAATGTTGCCCTTGAGAACCGCGATGCCGCCGTTCGGGCTGTACGGATTGTCGATCGGACGGATGACATCAGGATTCTTATTGACACAGCCGGCGATGTTCTCCGCCATGGTCTTGCCTGTGCAGGTCATGACGTCGGTCGACAGCAGTCCCTTCTTATCCAGCTCGTTCATGACAGCGTAAACGCCGCCCGCCTCATTGAGCTCCTCAATGTAGGTGTGGCCTGCCGGCGCCAGATGGCACAGGTTCGGTGTCCTTGCACTGAGCTTATTGGCAATTTCAAGATTCAGCTCCACGCCGGCTTCGTGTGCGATTGCCGGCAGATGCAGCATACTGTTGGTTGAGCAGCCAAGTGCCATATCAACCGTCATTGCATTGTAAAATGCTTCCTTCGTCATGATGTCACGCGGTTTGATATCTCTTCTCCACAGCTCCATGACCTGCATGCCGGCATGCTTGGCCAGTTTGATACGGTCGGAATATACGGCCGGAATCGTACCGTTGCCCTTAAGGCCCATGCCGAGTGCCTCTGTAAGGCAGTTCATGCTGTTGGCGGTATACATACCTGAGCAGGAACCGCAGGTCGGACAGCCGTGTTCCTCAAATTCACGGACATCCTCTTCTGTATAGGTGCCGGCTGCATAAGCACCGACTGCCTCGAAAATACTGGAAAGGCTTGTCTTCTTGCCTTTTACATGACCGGCAAGCATCGGGCCGCCGCTGACGAAAATCGTCGGCACATTGATTCTGGCCGCCGCCATCAGCAGTCCCGGTACGTTCTTGTCACAGTTCGGGATCATGACCAGGGCATCAAACTGATGCGCCATCGCCATGCACTCCGTGGAATCTGCGATCAGGTCACGGGTGACCAGTGAATATTTCATGCCGATATGGCCCATCGCAATACCGTCGCAGACCGCAATGGCTGGAAATACGACAGGCGTGCCGCCCGCCATGGCCACACCGAGCTTGACAGCCTCGGTGATCTTGTCGATATTCATATGGCCCGGCACAATCTCATTGTAGGAGCTGACGATGCCGACGAGCGGTCTGTCCATCTCCTCCTGCGTCATGCCCAGTGCGTTGAACAGTGAACGGCTCGGCGCCTGCTGCATGCCTTTCTTGACTTTATCACTTCTCATTTTATCTGATCCTCTCCTTTATCTGATTGCTTTCGCAACCGCATCACCCATCTGGCTGCAGGTAAGCTGCGTGCATCCATCCGACATGATATCGGCTGTTCTGTATCCTTCTCTGAGTACCTCGCGGACTGCATTCTCAACAGCATCTGCTTCTTTGCCGAGATTCAGCGAATAGCGAAGAAGCATCGCCGCCGAAAGAATGGTCGCGATCGGGTTGGCTTTGCCGGTTCCTGCAATATCCGGTGCGGAGCCATGGCTCGGCTCGTAGAGGCCGAAACTTGTCTCGCACAGACTTGCCGAAGAGAGCATGCCAAGAGAACCTGTGATCTCACTGGCTTCATCAGAAAGGATATCACCGAACATATTCTCTGTGAGGACCACATCAAACTGCGAAGGGTCGCGGACAAGTTGCATCGCACAGTTGTCGACAAGCATGAAGGAATATTCCACTTCCGGATAATCCTTCGCAACTTCCTGGACAACCTTTCTCCAGAGTCTGGAGGAATCGAGTACGTTGGCTTTATCCACGCAGGTCAGTTTCCTGCGGCGCTTCATCGCGATGTCAAATCCCTTGACCGCAATGCGGCGGATTTCATTCTCATTATAAGTCAGTGTATCGGTCGCCTTGAGTACGCCGTTCTGCTCCACCGTGCTGCGGGCGCCGAAATAGAGACCGCCTGTCAGCTCGCGCACGATAATCAGGTCAATGCCCTTGTCCGCAATTTCTTTTTTCAGAGGGCAGGCCTGCGCGAGGTCATCGTAAAGATAGGCCGGGCGAAGGTTGGCGAAAAGGCCGAGTGACTTGCGCAGCTTCAGCAGGCCGGCTTCCGGGCGCAGCGAAGGCTCCAGCTTATACCACGGAGAGGTCGCCGTATTGCCGCCGATCGAACCCATCAGCACCGCATCGCTTCTGCGGCAGGTTTCAATCGCCTCATCGGTCAGCGGAACGCCGCAGGCATCGATGGACTCACCGCCCATCAGCACACGTGTGTAGTTGAATTTATGTCCGTATACTGCGGCTGCAGCATCCAGTACCTTAATTGCCTCGTCAACGATCTCGGGGCCGATGCCGTCTCCCTTGATCACTGCCAGATTAAAATCCATAGTTCTGACTTCCTTTCAAATATACAGTAAAACCGTATAGTATATTATATTAAACTA
>Ga0256406_1002903_pt1 | contig 22814 bp, 40 predicted proteins | sample RumenRJG_03DNA_FD_185986 | JGI IMG/M metagenome (GOLD analysis project Ga0256406, IMG submission 185986) | Bovine rumen microbial communities from Lethbridge, Alberta, Canada - RJG_03 | ecosystem: Host-associated > Mammals > Digestive system > Stomach > Rumen | place: Canada: Alberta | collected... | reverse complement strand
AAAATTGATGCGTTAGAAATACCGCAAACAATGAAGAATATGGATTTAATTTTATTACGAGATTTTAATAAATATTTTAAATATCCAAGTATTGGTACATTAAGGCAGTTTTATCATTATAAAAAACATGGTTTTGAAAAATGTGTAAAAAAAATTGGTGGTAGAATTTATATTAAAATTTCAGAATTAATACAATGGTTTGACAAAAAAGAAAATGAGGTTTAAAATGAAAAATTTAAAATTAATAGCAGCACCATTAAATGGTGAAGAAGTCAGAATTATATGTCCTATTTGCGGGTGTGAACAAGCACATATTGTTAATGTAACAAATACAATAGGAATGGCAGATTATACAGATAAAGAATTCAGACAAGGTGCGGTAAAAATTACGCTTGAATGCGAGTCAGAGGAAGCACATAAAGTAACTTATGTATTTGGAGAACACAAAGGGGATATAATATTCCAAACTTTGGATGAAAAAGGAGAGCAAATTCCTTTTTAAGTATTGACAAAAAAACTTACTTGATGTAAAATTGAGTAAAATATACGCGGTCAAAAATAAGTTTATCTTAGGATAACCCTTGTTCCAAGACCGCGTGAGCAAGGGTTATTCTTTTTCTTTTAAAGGTAGGAAGAAATGACAGACGAAAATTATAATAACAAAGCATTATGGATATTCAAAAACTTTAAAGAAACGGTTGATGTAATGCCGAAAAAATATAGGGGAAGAGCGTGGGAGATAATAATAAACTATGCTTTTGGAGAAGTTGAAGAAATTGAAAAAGAAAATCCGTATATTCAAATGGCAGTAAAAAGTCTTATTCCTTTAATCAAGTTAAGGGGTAAAGGTGGCTCACAGTCAGGGGTTAGCAATAATCCAACAGGTAAAAGTAGGGCTAATGTAGGTGCTAATGTAGGTGCTAATGTAGGGGCTAATGTAGGTGCTAATGTAGGGGCTACTCCTTTAATAACAGAAACAGAAACAGGAACAGGAACAGAAACTAAAACAAAAAAAATAGATATTTATGTTTCGCCTGAAATTGAGCAAATAAGAAGAATATATACAGAGTTATGTCCTGATTTAATACCTATAACTAATTATGGTTATGGCAAAGATTTAAGAGTAAAAGTTGCAGAATATTTGGATGAAACTAATTATGATTGGGATTATTTTAAACAAGTATGTATTAAGGCAAATAAATTACGAAATATAGGCAAATTTAAAATTGATTTAAAAAGTGTTATAGCAAATCATTCAGGCATTTATACGGATAAATATGTAATGCAAAAGGATAATAAAAAAGTAAATATGGGAGGTTTGTTTTAATGGAATATAGAGATAAGTTGAATGAGTTAGGCATAACATTAAGAAAGAGCGGAAAACAAACTTGTCCTAAGTGTTCACAAACAAGAAAAAATAAGGATGATAAGTGTTTATCGGTTACATACGGAGATGAGGCAGTTTTATATAATTGTCATCATTGCGGTTGGTCAGGTGCGGTATATTATCGTAGTAAATACGAATTAAAAAAGGATTTTAAGAAACCGCAAGAACCGAAAATTGCAAAAGATTTAACGCCGGTGCAAAAGTATTTTGAAAAAAGGGGGATAAGTCCTAAAACATTAGATAAATACAAAGTAACTTGTAACGATAAAAAACAAATAATATTCCCATATTACAAGAACGGGGAATTAGTTAATGTTAAATTGCGTACAAATTTGGGGAATGGGAAAAAGACATTTACACAAAGTCCTGATAGTGAAAAAACATTATTTGGAATGGATGTAATACAAGATTATGAAAAGCCGTTAATTTGGGTAGAGGGTGAATGCGATGTATTAGCACTTGCAGAACAGGGGATTTATTCCGTATCAATACCGCAAGGGGCAAGCGAAAATAAGCTAGAATGTATAGAGAACTGTTTTGAGTTTATTCAACAATTTAAGCAACATATTATAGCCGTTGATAATGACAAGCAGGGTGATAAATTAAAACTTAATTTATTAAGTCGTTTAGGGCGTGAGAATTGCAAGATTGTAAACTGGAAACAGTACAAGGATGCAAACGAAGCATTGATGGCAGGTGAACAATTAAAAGATTTTATAGAAAAAGCGGATTTTATAAATCCTGATGGAATCATAAACTTTTTTGATGAAACCGATGCTATTTACAAATACAATTATGAAATTGACAAAGATTACTATAGTACAGGTTGGAAAGATTTAGACAATATTATAAAGATTAGAACTGGTTACTTAATGATTGTTACAGGTTACCCGTCAAGGGGAAAATCAACATTTGTAGATAATTTGCTGATTAATTTATCACGAAATTATGGGTTAAAACATTTAATTGCTTCTTTTGAGAGTATTCCGGCAAGTCATTTTAACAGTTTAATTGAGATGTATTTACAAAAGCCGATATATGCAATTAGACAGGAAGAACAAATTTTTGGAGATGGTTTTGAATTTATTGCAAATCATTTTTACAGATTTGATGTAAATAGGACTTGGACAATAGATGAAATTGCGGAGCGGGCAGAATTGGCAGTTAGAAAATATGGAATAAATACACTTGTAATTGACCCTTATAACCGTTTGAAAAATGATTATAACGACCGAGAAGATAAATATATCGGTTCAATATTATCTAAGTTGTCAATGTTATCTAAAAAATTAAATATTTTAATCATATTTGTAGCACATCCGAAAAAGCCAGACGGCGAAGCAATGCCGAATATGTACTCAATTTCAGGTTCAGGAGATTGGTATAATATGGCAGATTACGGAATAATCGTACATAGAGAAAGGGGAGAAGATAAAAAATTAAAGAATACGCCTGAAATATGCGTTGCGAAGATAAAAAACTTTTCTTTAGGTAATCCATCAGGTGGTTCAATAACATTAAATTATAACAAAGATAAACGTATATTAGAAGATATCAGTGTATTTTAGAAAGGAGAAATTATGTTAATAGACAAGTATAACAAACTTTTATGTCCTGAATGTATTTCAGAATACACACATTTAGAAAAAGTTGAAGAATACAGAGGGAAAGATAATAGATTATGTGTAAAACTATATTTCTATTGCGAAGAAGGACATAAATTTGTAATTGACTTAGAACAATACAAGGGCTTTACTTATGTTAAATAAAATTATTTCAAAACATTTTAAAATACTTAACAAATTATTTGGCAATTTCAGGGCGTTTCAGCTTATTTACAGAGAATACTTGAAATATAGCAAAAAAGGTATATAATAGATTTGTAAGAACAAAAGGGGGTAATAATGAGCAAGTTATCATTATTGGAAAAAGAGTTGAAAAGATGTAAGGACTTTGGATTAACAAGTTGGTATATCATACAGACTTGTAGAACTACTTGTCCGCAAAAGTTGGTTGAAGAATTACGTAAGAAGTATGGCTATGACAAAATCAAAGATGAATGGGAACAGAAGACCGAAGTCATAGACGGTACAAAAACAGTTGTAAGGTGGAAGCGTTATTTTTGGAACGGAGGGGAAAATGACTAGTGATAAAGAAATTAAAAAATGGAGAGAAAAATTAAGTCCATATGTAACGGCAGTACAAACAAAATTGTATATTGAACAACAAAAGAGAGAACATTTAAGACAATTACAGGAGATGAACAAAAAATGAATGCAGAAGAAATAAAGTTATTACAAGCACAAAATGAAGCATTAAAAAAGCAAAATAGAGATTTGCAAACAGAATTGTCTGAATTAAAGATAAAGTATGAGTTATTAGAACAAGGGGAAACTAAAAATGACTGATGCAGAAATAATCGAAATAATCCGAGCGTATGCAAGGGCATTAAAGAAGATAGAAAGACTGGAAAGGATAATCAGAGTATTCACAGGAGGTTAGAATAAATGAAAGATTTTTTTTGAAAACTTATTACAACAAGAACTGAATTATTTATGAAAGCAATAAAATCAGGAGAAATCAAATTATGAACGAACAAGACAAAGCAGAACAACAAATAAAAGAACTAAAAGAACAAGGGTATAAATCAATTTATGAGCGTGATAGAGATAGACAATATAAGCAAGCAGTGCAAGAATATGAAAGATATTTGTTTTATCCGTATGGATAAAGGCAATAAAAATGCTTAAATATAAACTAATTAAAAAAGTTATAGGAGTAAATAATGAAAGACAGATTTAAAAAGAGTAAACAAATATTAAACGAATTATCTGAAAAAATATTCCCGAACGGGGGAAATAATTTTATGGAAAAATTATTACAGAATGCAAAAGAATACAAAGCGGAGGAAGAATGGAAATAAAAGGAATGGTTTACTGTATGTTCGAACAAAGTGGAGTTTTCAAAAATGAATTTAAAAAACTTGGAATAAATGCTATTGATATGGACATACAAAATGATTTTGACGAAACAGACCATATTATAGACTTGTTTGCAGAAATAGAAAAAGGGTACAATGAAAAACCAAGCATTTTTGATAATATAAGCAAAGACGATTTAATAATTGCTTTTTATCCTTGTATATATTTTTGTGAAAAATCGCAATATGCTTTTTATTTAGCAAATCATAATTATAGATGTTTAACAGAAACAGAGAAAATTGACAAAATATTAGAGCGAGAAAATAACAGACACCATTTTTACTCTATTTTATTAAAGTTTATTAAAATTTGTTTTGCTAAAAATATAAGAATGATTTTTGAGAATCCATATACACAACCGCACTATTTAACAAACAATTTTGTTAAAAATGCTGATGTTATAGACAAAGATAGAAGTTTAAGGGGTGATATAAGGAAAAAACCTACACAATATTGGTTTTTTAATTGTGAAAGAACATACGGAAGCAGCATACAACCCACTCCAAATGATAAAATATTAACGCACAATGATTTTAGTCATACAAAAGACATATCAATAACAGAACGTAGTATGATTTCACCTGATTATGCACGCAATTTTATATGTGATTTTATATTAGGCAAAACACAACAGTTAGCACAACAAAAACTATTTTAAGCGGAGGAAGAATGAAATATATAAAAGAACCTGCAAATAGATTTACTTACAAATGGTATTCACGCATATATGATAAAGTTTGTGATGTTATATATGTGCAAGATGGCGATAGTGTTTGTTTTATGCCCGATGAAATGTCATCAGGCATATTAACATCTATAAACCGTGATAATGGTGAATTGATGCCCTGTACAGGTTTTCAAGATATAAAGGGAATACCAATTTATGAGGGTTATTTGCTCAAAAATAAAAATGGAATTATTGATGTTGTTGAATGGTATTACGGGAATTTTATTTGGAATGGACAAGCCTTATCGTCTTTTGATGGAGGTTATGCAGGTGATATTTGGGCACAAGAAAGTAAAGAAATGGAAATTGTCGGTAATATATATGAGGATGCAGGGTTGTTAAATCCCGCATTAGTAAAAGGACAGATGTCATTATTTTAAGCGGAGGAAGAATGAACGAGATAGCAAAAACGCAACAAACATTAGACCAAATAGCAGAACATCATTATAAATTTTCAAGTGATATAGAACAATGGCTACAACTTTGGGATTTTTGGGAATTAATAACACAACCAGTTGTAGAAAGAGAACCTAATGAAACAGACGAATGTTATAAAGAAAGATTGTTAAAATATATGGAGGATAACCAATGAGCGAAGTAGGTTTAATAGGACTTTGCTTATTCGTAGCGATAGTGCCTGTCGTAGTAATGGAAGTAGAAAAGAGGTTAAAATGAGCGAAATAGAAAAAATGTATGAGAATGCAGGTTTATCTAATATGTGGGTTGAAAGGTATAATGATGGTTATTATGAACACGAAAGATACTATAACTCATATAAAGAGATGATAAATAATATGATGAAAGCGAATGATTGGACTTTAACAGAAGCCCAAGAAGTTGCTAAAAGAGAATGTAGAAAAGAGCTTCCACCATTCACCGCAGAGAAACTTATTAATTTAGAAATGTTTTTAATTAACAAGGGTGAATTTGGTATAAAAAAAGGTAGTGTAGATATAACTTTTGAAAGTTTTACAAGTTGTATTGCAGGACTTATTAACAATCTTTGGCAATCCCTAACACAAGAAGAACGTAAGCAGATAAAAATTATTTTACAGGAGGATAACCAATGAGAAGTGAAGATGAAATAAGAGAATATATAGAAATAGCAGAAAAAAGAGCCGAAATGTATTATCAAAATGGTGATTTTATGCAACAAAATGATTGGTTAAATTTTGCAGACGGTATGAAATGGGTATTACAGGAGGACAACCAATGAGAATATATGAAATTACAGTGATAGATGACAGACATGAGCAACAAGGCATAGAGCTTACTATACCCGATTATGCAATACCGCAGGGATTATACACAAGTATTAACGGAGTTAAGAAGTTTACTAGAATATCACGCAGTATTTTTGTATTACATTGAAGAAGCAAGTGAGGATGAAATGCTGAAATACATTAAACGGTTTACATAACAAAACCCCCTCTTAATGAGGGGGAAAGTACGTAGTAAAAAATAGTTGGGTCAAATATATTAACTAAGAATTAAGAAGTATGTTCGTAATACCATTTTACTTTGTTTCTAATAAAATTACCGCAAGTGTTTTTATTCTCTAAAGGGAACGGATGCATATATGTAATGTCTATTTTCCCCGCACTTGATGTATTTGGATGCGATAAGCCAAACTCATAATGAGTGAAGACGTGTTGTTTATCTATCGGGATATTGTATTTTTTGCATAATTCAGCACACAATCTAAACCCACGTTCTAATTGAACCCTTGTAAGAGGATATTTTGTGTCTTTTACATTCACACCTTTTGGTACATAACAACCACATAACGCAATCCCGATATTACCTGTATTACCACCGCCACAATGTTGAGCATACTTGCCGTCATTTACATTTATGTTATCTTCAGGTGCATATTTACCTTTAAATACTAAGCCGTCAGAATTTATTAAGAAATGGTAACAATTTAATTCGTGTTCTGACGGTTGATGATTACCCCCTGTCCAATGCCACGTTATCTTGTTTAAACCCATTTATTGCCCCCTTGTTTATATCATACTTATATAAAAAACCGACATAAGCTATTGACAAAAAAAGAAATCATAAACTATTATAATTATGGTATGGCAAGTCAATTAAGTTTAGTAGGAGCAGAGTATTTTAATGAACCTGAACCGGCAAAGGTTGAGGAAAATACACGCATCCGTTATGAAGTGCCTACATACATTAAGTTTTATAGCATTTATCAATATGACAGAGAAAAGTTTACTAAACTGCTAAAGATATGGCTTGAAACAGACGAGGGGAAGAATCGAACACTTGAAACACTCAAAGCAAAGCAGTCTGAAATACTTGAATTATGCTATGTAAAGGATGCAGAGGGCAATTTATTAAGGGATAGTGATGAAAATCATATTTTCAGATATCCTACACTTGCAAAAATATACCGTTTAATTTATAATCAAATTGGTGCTAATCCTTTTGATAATTACTACGAGCAAGACGGTTTAAGAGTTATAAGGGATATTTACACCGAAGAAGAATACGAGTATCAGGGTAAGACATACAAAGGGCAAAAGTTTGTAAATGTTAGTGCAAGTATCAAAGGAACTGATAATTTACCGATTAAACAAAGAGTTATAATACATATAAGGCTTTTACGCTTATTGCGTAAAGGTCTTTCAATTAAGGAGGCGTTATGTCAATTAAGTGGCAAATTGAAAAGCGAAACATTGACGATTTAAAAGGATATGAAAAGAACCCGAGAAAATTTACAGACAAAGGGTTAAAAGACCTTAAAAAGTCATTAGAAAATTGCGGAGATGCTAATATAATCACGATTAATAAAGACAATACAGTATTAGGTGGACACGCAAGATTAACCGTTATGAAACAATTAGGATATAAAGAAGTTGATGTAAAAGTGCCTGAAAGATTATTGAATGACAAAGAATGCCAAGAAATTGTTATCAGACTTAATGCAAATACGGCAGGCGAATGGGATTTTGAAAAGTTAGAAACAGATTTTGACACCGAAGAATTAGAGGATTGGGGGTTAGATGTTGATTTTGCAATAGAGGAAGAAGAAAAAGAAGTTGTTGAGGATGAAGTCCCTGAAACAGTTGAAACTCGATGCAAATTAGGGGATATATGGCAACTTGGGGAACACCGTCTTTGTTGTGGCGATAGCACAAAGGTTGAAGATGTTGAAAAGTTGATGAACGGAGAAAAAGCGGATATGGTATTTACAGACCCTCCGTATGGTATGAAAAAAGAAAAAGACGGTGTATTAAACGATAACCTTAACTTTGACGATTTGCTTGAATTTAATAAAAAATGGATACCTTTGACTTTTAATAATACAAAAGAAAATGGAAGTTGGTATTGTTGGGGTATTGATGAGCCGTTAATGGATATATATGCAGAAATATTAAAACCGATGCAAAAAGAAAACAAAGTCACTTTCCGCAACCTGCTTGTTTGGGACAAAAAGGATGCAGGTGCAGGTGGGGTTTCTTTTATGGGAAAGGATGGTCTTCGGTCATATCCCATTGGTTCTGAAAAATGTTTGTTTGCAATGTGCGGTGTGCAAGGGTTCAACAATAACCAAGACAACTATTTTGATGGTTGGGAAACTGTGCGAAAGTACCTTGTTGGAGAGGCTGAAAAAGTTGGATTGACACCACAAAAACTAAAAGAAATCTGTGGTGTTGGAATGTGGTCGCATTGGTTCAGCAAATCTCAATTCGCATTTATTACAGAAGAACACTATAAACAACTACAAAATTATTATAAAAAAGATGCCTTTAAAAAAGAATACGATGAATTGAAAAAAGAATACGATGAATTGAAAAAAGAATACTACTCAACAAGGGCATATTTTGACAATACACACGATAAAATGCGAGATGTGTGGGATTTTGGAAGAATTTCACACGAAGAAAAAATGGAAGCAGGTGGACACGCAACACCCAAACCGATTGCCTTGTGTAGTAGGGCAATAAAATCAAGTTCAAGAGAAAACGAAACCGTGTTAGATGTTTTTGGCGGTAGCGGTTCAACTCTTATTGCTTGCGAACAATTAAACCGTAAATGCTACACAATGGAATTAGATGAAAAATACTGTGATGTCATAATTCAGCGTTGGGAAAATCTAACAGGTAAAAAGGCGGTTAAGATTGACTGATTTTATAAGAAACCATAAACCTGAATGGACAAGTCAGGAATTAGAAATAGTTTACAAGAATTACAACAAGTTAAACTTCCGACAGATTGCAGAGTTACTGCCAAATCGGAGTTTTTGTGCTGTAAAGAATAAGGTTAAAAAGGTGAAGTATGGCAAATAATGAAAACTTAAAACCTGTTAGAACCAAGAGCGAAGCAAGGAAACGAGGTGCGAATGGTGGCAAGAAATCAGGTGAAGTAAGACGGCAAAAAAAGACAATGAGAGAAATGCTTGATTATTTATTACAACAGGATATTACAAACAAGCAAGGCGAAACAAAAAACACGCTTGAGGTTATGATGACGGCACAAATTAAGGAAGCAATAAAAGGCAACACAAAGGCTGCTCAATTTGTCAGAGATACAATAGGCGAAATGCCTACACAAAAGGTTGAATTAGACAGTAGCGAAGTTGTAAAACAAGGTCTTAATAGAATCAATGAATATTTTGGAAGTAATCAAAAATGAACCGTATAAAATAGGGCATTTAGTAGGATTTGATTTATTAACACCGATGCACAACGAATGGATTAAATCCTTTATGTTTGGCACAGAGGATAGAACCCTATTAGTACACAGGGGCAGTTATAAAACTGTTTCTGTGTCTATTGCTATTGCGTTATTAATGATTATTAAACCCGATAAGTCAATTATGTTTATGCGTAAAACTGATGACGATATTGCCGAAATTGTCAAACGTATCGGCTCAATATTGCAAACGGATATTTTCAAAGCAATAGTATATCAGTTGTACGGTATGGACTTAAAACTTAAAACTTTTACGCAGTCAATAATTGATACAAACCTGAATATATCAAACAAGGGTACACCGCAGTTATTAGGCAAAGGTATTAACGGCTCAATAACAGGTAAACACTACGACTTGATATTTACAGACGATATAGTAAACGTAGATGATCGTTTATATACGGCTAAGAGAGAGTTTACAAAGATTGTTTATCAGGAATTGCAAAACGTAAGGAACAGAGGCGGTAGAATTATAAACACCGCTACAAAGTGGCATAAAGAGGATGCAATCTCAATAATGCCAAACCAAACAATATTGACTTGCTATGATACAGGCTTGATGACAAAAGAGCAAATACAACAAATCAGAGCAAGTATGACACCGAGTTTATTTGCTGCAAACTATGAATTAAAATGTATTGCAGATGAAAACGCATTATTTACAAACCCTGAATTTACAGACGATATTACAAGCATTTATGACGGCTTATGCCACGTTGATGCTGCTTATGGTGGTGAGGATTACACCGCATTTACAATAATGAAGAAAACAAGCGAGGGTATAATTGCATTCGGCAAGTTGTATCATAAACACGTTAATGATTGCATTCCTGATATGTTAGCACTTGCACAAAAATACAGAGCAGGCACTTGGTTATGTGAACGAAATGCAGACAAGGGATATTTAGCAGACAAATTAAGCGAGTTTGGAATACCTACATACAGTTATCCTGAAAGTATGAATAAATACATTAAGATTTCAACGCATTTATACAGGATATGGAAACAAATTAAGTGGCTTGATACAACGGATAATGAATACTTAAACCAAATATTAGATTATACGGAGCAAGCGGAACACGACGACGCTCCCGATAGTGCAGCAAGTTTATGCCGTCATTTAGTAGGTAATGAAATTTCAGCAATCAAGGGCTTGCGTTTATAAAGTCCGTTTTTGTTTATTTTATACTATTGACAGGGAGAAACTGTAAAATGATATATCAAGTACAAGCGGATAGCACAGAAATAAACACTACAAATGTTTCAAATTGGATTACTTCATTTAAGAATGACATATTGCCGAACCGTATCAAGTTAGGTCAATATTATGACGGTGAAAATGTAATAGAAAAACAAGGGGCAGTAAAAGACAGACCTAATTACTCAATCAATGTGAATATGGCAAAATACATTATTGATGTAGCAACGGCATACACTTTTGGTGTTCCTGTTCAATATACGACAGAAAACGAGCAGGAAAAGGCAATACTTGAAAAACTACAATATATTTTGAAAAATTGTAATGATAATGAGATAGACTTTCAGCAGGGCGGAGATATGGCGACTTATGGCTTGTCTTATCAATTAGTATTAGCAAAGCAAGGTACTGAAAAGATAGAGGATAGAATAGCAATTAAGTGGTTAAGTCCGTTACAAACCTTTTATGTAATTGATAACACGATACTAGAAACGCCTGTATGTGCTATTTATATGTATGACTACACAGAGAAAAACCAAAAGAAAACAAGGGTTTATGTGTATGATAATGAAAACTTGTATATATTCAACGGTTTACAAGGCGCTGTAAGTGTATTAGAAAGTGTTGAACCGCATAATATGGGTGCTATCCCAATTATACAATGCTTGAATAATGATGATGCGTTTAGCGATATTCAATGTATTACTGATTTATTAGATAGTTTAAGCCTTGCAATATCTAATACAACAGACGATTTACAGTCTATTGCAAACGCAATATTATGTGCAAGTGGAGGCACGCTATCAAAAGATGCTATAAAGGATATAAACGAATTAAAGACTGCAAATTTGCCTGTCGGTGCAAAAATGGAATGGGTTATTAAAAACATCAATCCTGAAGCTACAAAGCAACAAATAGACAGGTTATTAACATTTATATTTCAGATTGCCCAAGTGCCCGATTTGACAGATGATGCTTTTGGCGGTAATCAATCAGGTGTAGCAATGCAATATAAACTTTGGGGAATGAACCAGTTATGGATAACAAAAACAACCAAGTACGAAAAGGCATTATATCAACGTCTTAAAATCTTATTACACTTGTTACAATATCAATTTGAAAGCAATGTATCACTATTAGATAATATTGTTATTACATTTAGTAAGAACTTGCCAACAGATAATTCAAGTATGCTTCAAATGGTTCAGGCATTAAAAGATGTAGTATCAACAAAGACATTATTAAAACAAATACCTTTTGTTGAAGATGTTGACGCAGAAATTACAGAATTAGACGACCAAGCGAAGAAAAACGCTGATTTATACGGATTTAATAACAATGCAGTAATTGAAGAAAATGAGGGGTAAAGGTATTGACTTTATCCCTTAAATTTTGTAAAATTGATGTGTAAGAACAAAAGGAGTGAATAAATGAAAGATGGAATTAAATTATGTACTTTTGAAAAAGGCAAGTGTGTAGATTATTTATGGTTAAGCCCAAAAGATTATAAGATTATTTGGGAACAAGCAAAGAAAGTGCAAATAATAGAAGAACCAAAAAATTTAAAACTAATAGATAAAAATATTATTTTTGGAAGCACAAGAAGTGCAAAAATGTATTTAAGATATATTGAGGGTAAAGATAGATGCGGAGACAATATAAGACAAGCCTGCAAAGGCAAAGCAAAACAATGTGCAGGTTTTAAGTGGACTTTCACCAAAGAAGAACCTAATATATATATAAATTTTGTAAGAGAAAAATATGGTTATTGCTTCAGATTTAAAGATGAAAAAAGACAAAAAGAACTCCCAAAGGATTTTTACAAATTTGGTGAATGGTTGGATTGTTAATCCCCTTTTTATTTAAGGCATAATTATATTATGGCAGATACACAAGAATATTGGAATAAACGTGCAAGGCAAGATAAAATAAAGGTTATTAAGACGGCTGAATACGGTGTTGATAACCTTAAAAAGCTGTTAAAAAAGAACCTTGATAGCGTTGAGAAACAAATAAAAGACTTTTATAAAAAATACGGGGATGAGGGCAAGTATGCAGAGAGTTTATCTTATGCAGAATTTCAGAAATACAAGGCAAGATTACGCTTGAAAGCAAAGCAGAACCCACAAGATAAGACTTTGCAACGGTTAGCAAAGCAAGACATACCAAAATACAGGATAGACCGTTTACGAGCGTTACAAACCGATTTACAGATACAATTAACAGAGGCAACAAGAGGACAAGAAGCAGGGATTTATAAAACGCTTAAAGATGTTGCGAAAGTATCACAGGCAACAACGGCATTAAGGTTTAAAAAGACTTTAGATGTGGCTTTTGATAAGATTGCAAGCAGAAAGTTAGAAAAAATATTGTCATCCGATTGGGTAGGCAATATGAATTGGAGTGAAAGACTTTGGAAAGACAGGGAACTTGTCGGCAAAAAGGTTACTGAAATACTTGAAACAGGATTGCCGCAAGGTAAATCAATGCAGGATATGGCAAGAGATTTAAAAGAGGCAACTAATTCAAGTTTTAATGATGCTTTTAGGTTGATAAGAACAGAAAGCGCACACGTTGACGGCGAGGTATTGCTTGAAAGTTTTAAACAAGCACAAAGGGAATTAGGATATACAAAGTACATTTTTGATGCAACAATAGATAATAGAACGTCTGAAATATGTGCGGAAAAAGATAATAAAAGCTATTATATTGATGAAGCCGTAATAGGCGAGAACTTCCCGCCTATGCATCCAAATTGCCGTTCTACTGCGGTTTTGGATGAAAGCAGCATTGATGAAAGTTTAATTGAAGAAAGCAAACAGGAAGAAAAAGAGGAAGAAACACAAGAAAAAGAACAAGAAAAAGAACAAGAAAAAGAACAAGAAAAAGAACAAGAACAAACTACCGAGAAAACCTCGACAGTTGAAAAAGTAGAAAAAAGCGAAGTTTTAAAAGCATTAGAAGAAAGCAATATTAAAAGATTACCTTTTGAGGAATTTAAACAAATACCAACAGTTGATGAAATTGTTGAAAGAGTTGGCGGTGGTGATATGACACAAGGTTCTTGTTCTTCATTGGCATTTTGTTATGCAGGGAACAGAGGCAAATATAAAGTTCTTGATTTTAGAGGGGGTGCTTCGAGAGAGTTTTTCTGTGAAGATAATAACATTTTAAAAATTGCGAATTTAGAGGGGGTTGAAAGTTATATAGAAATGAATTATAATGATTTTATTGCAACCAATAATCTTTTAACAAAAATTGCAAATAACAAAGAATACTATCTTGCAACAGGCAACCACGCCGCAATAGTAAGAAAATCAACAAATGGCTTTGAATATTTAGAATTGCAATCAGCAACTGATAATGGATTTAAGAAACTTACAAATGCTGTACTGAAAAAAAGGTTTAAATGTTCTAAAATGCACAAAGTTTTAAATAAATATAAAGTTGAGCAACCAAGTGTATTAATAGATATTGAAACATTAGTAAACAACAATGAATTTAAAACAATGTTAGAATATATAAATACAGACATAAAAAAACAAAAGAAAGGAATAAAAGGATTTGCAAAATAACTTCTACAAAGAGAATGAAAACGATAAAATTTGGTGGGTTGATAATCTCAATACAGTGGGAGAGTTTTTATTTAGTTTTGACAAAAAAAAGATATTTAACTTATTCCGAGATTATCCATATAAACTAACAAAAGAACAAATTAAAATTTTTGATACAGAAAATCCATATTGGAAAGATTTTTTTGCAGATAGAAAATAATTAAAGTATTGACTTTTGCTAATTATTTTGTAGAATGTTTAGTGTAAGAACAAAAGGAGTGAATGATATGGATATACAAAAACAAATGGCATTAATTCAGTTTTTTGCTATTAGGGGCAATTTAGTTATTACTAAAAGAAATTATAATGATAAATGGTGTTTTTGTACTCATAATAAAGAGGGGATAGGGGAAGCAAACACTTTTGAAGAAGCATTAAGTAAATTAACTAAAAATGTAATACCTTATTTAAAAGAACACGAACAAAACGAATTAATAAGAATTTTAGAAAGTGAGGTATAATGGGGAAAACAGAAAAAGTAAGGGAAATACTACGAAATATAGGCATAGAAATGTTTGATGTGTTTATGGAAGATGAAACCAAAAAGCAAAAAGAAATTGAAAAATACAACAAGCAAATTGATGAATTAGATATAGAAGTATATTTGAGGAGTGAATAATGGCACGCAAGAAATTACCTGATGAATTAAAAGCAAAGAACCATACTTTTAAACTGTATGATTGGGAAGTGGAAAAAGTAAAAGGTTTTATTAAAAGAGAAAGAGAAGAATATAAACTTGGTGTAACATTATCACCATTTAGAGCAACAGGCAAATATTTGCATAAACTTTGTGATTATATAGGGGTGCAATATGAACCTGATGAGGATGAGGAAATTATAAGACAAAGAGCATTGGCAGTTTTAAGATGCAGAGAATTAAATAAATAATTTCGTTATAATACATTTACGCAACTACCGAGAAATACTCGATAGTTGCTTTTTGTGTCCGTTTTTGTTTATGCTATATTTACGGTATGTTGTTAGAACAGTAAAACTAACATTCTGTATAGGACAGTAAAACTAAAAGGAGAAAGCAAAATGACAGAAGAAAATCAAGACGTAAAGACATTTACGCAAGCAGACATTGACAAGCTCAATGAGGAACACGCAAAAGCATTGAAAGAACTTGAAACACGTTTAAAAGGCGAGCAAGACAGAAAAGTTGATGCAGCGATTAAGAAAACAAAGGCAGAAATTGAGGAAGCAGCTAAAAAAGCAAGTATGACGGAAACCGAAAAATTGAATGCCGAGTTGGAAGAATACAAGACGAAGTATCAGGAGCAGGCGGACATAAACGCACTTGCAAGCCAAAAAGACGAAACAAGGAAATTAATGCAAGAAGCAGGGGTTGATTTATCTTGTTTGGATTTTTGCTTTGTACCAAAAGATATTGAAGCCACAAAAGTAAAAATTAAGGCTTTCAAGGAGTACACAGATGGGGTGAAAAAAGCTACATTTGAAAACGGAGTACAGTCAACCGTACCGAATGCAGGGCAGAAACCACAAGAAACAGACCCGTTTTTAGAGGGTTTTAATCAAAAGTAAAAAGGAGATCTAAAAAATGACAGTAAATTTGGCAGAAAAGTATTCAGCAAAAGTTGATGAAAGATTTGCATTTTCATCAATTACAAACGCATTGGTAAACAATGATTATGATTGGACAGGTGTTAAAACAATACACGTTTATTCAATCCCGACAGTAGCAACAGGTGCATATACTCGTTCAGGTGATAACAGATATGGTACACCTGCAGAATTGCAAGATACAGTTGCAGATTACACAATTACACAAGATAGAGCATTTACATTTACAGTTGACAAAGGTAATGACTTGCAACAAATGGGCGTAAAAAATGCAGGGAGAGCATTGGCAAGAGAAATTGATGAAGTTATCGTTCCTGAAATTGATAAATACCGTTTAGGTAAAATTATTGCAGGTGCCGGCAACGTTGATGCAAGTGTAACAATTACTAAAAACAATGCTTATGAACAAGTGCTTGCAGGTATGGAAAAATTAGGCGAAGATAAAGTTCCTGTTGCAGGTAGAATTATCGTAGCACCTTACGCATTCTTCACAAAAATTAGACAAGATGCAGCGTTCTTATCAGCAAACGATATTGCACAAGCACAAAAATTAAACGGTCAAGTAGGAACTATTGAGGGTATGCCTTTAATCCTTGCACCAAGTGATTATTTCACAGAGGGTACAAACTTCTTAATTGTTCACCCGATTGCAACAGTTGCACCTATGCAGTTAAGTGAATACAGAACTCACATTGACCCTCCTGGAATTTCAGGAGCATTGGTTGAGGGTAGATTTATTCACGATGCATTCGTTCTTGCAAATAAAGCAAATGCTATCTACTTGTCAAAATCAGTAGCATAGGAGGTATTTATGCAATTAAAAAAAGGCGATAGAATAGAAAATGTAACAGATGCTATTCTAATCGAGGCATTTAAGCAAAGTGGTTATACTGAATTAAAAGCTGAAAAGGTTGAAGAACCAAAGGAAGCAGAAGAAGTAAAACCAAAAGCAAAAAAAGGAAATAAAAAGGGGGTTTAATTACCCCCTTTCCTTATATGCTAATATTGTATAAAACGGAGTAATTTTATGACAATAGACAATTTTGAAACAATTAAACAGTATGTATTAACACTTGGCGATTTTGAAGAAAGTCCAAAACTTGATTTACAAATTGAAATGATAATAAATGAAGTTTTAGCATACTGTTACAGAAAAGATGTACCGCCTTGTATGGAATTACCGCTTGCAGATGTTATTGTAAACGAGTTAAATGTAAGAGGATTTAGTGAAAGTGCTATCGGTTTTGATGGCAATATTACATCTTATCGTGAGGGTGATATGTCAATAAACCTTTCAGGAAGTGCTGAAACAGTAACCGTAAACGGTACGAGTGCAAAATACGGCGGTAAATTAGAGGGATTTAAGCAAATTATAGGGGCAATAAGATGTTCAGAAAGTGAGGCATAATGACAATCGGTACGCAATTAAACATTATGGTTTATTCCAGAACTACGAACGGCGTAAGAAGAATTAAAAATATACCCGTTTTGTTGAGTATAAAAGAAACTGATTGTGCAAATTATAGTATTCGCATTGATGCTAAAGAAGTAGAGGACTACTTAAATGAAATAAACGAAATTGCCGATGCTTATGAAGAAGTTACAGTATGTATAGATACTAGTAGTTCTTCCAAGGCAATAAGTTTTACACCTAAAAAAGAGGATTATAAAATAAGATGTTCAGAAACGACAGATGCACAATAAAAAGACCGCATAAAGAAAAGATTAACGGAGAGGTCATTTACACGCCCGAAACGGTGATTTATGAGAATATCCCTTGTCATTTATCGGTTAAAGCATTAAGCCCTGTAAATCAAAGCGACAGCACCGCTAAAGTGTTACTTGATTATGTGTTATTCATTGACACAAAACAAAATGTAACTATTGAAAAAAATGATGTAATAGAAGTAACGCAGGGTGTAAGTGGTAAAACAATAAAATTAAGAGCCGGAGAGAGCCAAAAATATCCTTTGACAATACAGACACATTGCGAAGTTAACAAGGTGGCGTAATGAGTTTATCCTTTAATGACTATGCAAAGAAGCTGGAAGAATTAGGGCAGAATGTGCCAAAGATATTTAAGAATGTTGCAAAGCGTGGAGCAATACATTTTGAGAATACTGCAAAGGAATTAACAGACATAGAAAAGGCGGTTGATACAGGTGCTTATAGACGTAATTGGAACGCAGAAGTCATTGAATTAAATGAGGGTGAATACGGCATTGTTTGTATGAACTCAATGGAGTATGCAAGTTTTCTTGAAGATGGTTATGAAATACACAAGGCTCATTTTGTGCCGTTTGAAGCAGGTAGCGGTATAAGTAAAAGAACAGGGAAAGCGTGGAATACAAAAGGAATGCAAGGTTCACCAAAAACGCAGAAACTTATAGCATCTATTAAAGCAAAATATCCTGATGCAAAGGGATTTATAGCAAAGCCAAGAAGATTTAAGGGTTTAAAAATCGGTAGACGTGCAATGGATAATACAGAGGGTTGGTTATTGCTTGAAATTAGAAACGAAATAGAAATTGCAATAGTCCAACAAAAGTATAATGTTTCAAGAAGTCAGGCAAAGGGATATTTGAAATAGTGTCCGATAGTTAAAAAGGTATAATTTTGTTATGGCTATAATATTAGATTTAAAAAATGCAATAAGAGATAATATACACGAGATTGATGCTGATATAAATTTCAATTTTAATGAAATACAAACGGCTGATTATCCGTATATTTTCTTTTATATTCCGTCATACAGGTTAGATAAAGCGATAGACTCCGAATACTGGCGTAAACTAACTTTGATGTGCGTTCTTGAATATGCGAATAGTGAGGATAACAACCAAACGGCTTTATGGAGTTACGCAGATACTTTAAGCGAAATGGTTAAAGCTATTCCGTTCAAGAATACAAAGTTAAGTGGTAGGAATTTAGAGCAGAAAACTGTTGACGGTGTTTTACAGCTTACATTTGATTTAGAGTTCTATGTCAAAGAAGCTGATGAAACAGAATTGATGCAGGAATTGGAATTTACAATAAAGGAGAATTAAAAAATGGTAGCAACACAACCAAAATTTAACGTAGATTTCAAAGAATTAGCAGTATTAGCAATCCAAAGACAACAAAGGGGAGCAGTAGTAATAATTCTTGATGACTCTACAAGTGAAATTGACAATGTAGTTTACAGAGGTTTAGGGGATGTAAACCCTAAAGATTGGACAACTGCAAACTACAAAAGATTACAACTTGCTTTTTTAGGCAATCCAAGCAAAGTAATTGCTATTAAGGCAGAAAGCAAATTTGCAGATTTGCAAGCGAAATTGAATTTACAAAGCAATTACACTTTATGCTATCCTGAAGCCGCAACGGCTGATGTTACAAGCATTAAGAATTATTTACAGGCGCAAAGAGAAGCTAACAACTATTCAAGAGCGGTATTTGCGAATGCGACATCACCTGATGTAATGTATATTATTAACTTTGTTTCAAGTGGTAATATAACAGCTAAAATAGGTGATGAACCTGAAGAATTTACCGCAGGCGATTGGACAGCACGTTTAGCAGGTGCTTTAAGCGGTTTAGCTTCAAGTCGTTCATTAACTTATTATGAATTGCCTGAAATAGTTGAAGCACCGATTTCATCAACTCCTGATGCAGATGTTGCAGCAGGTAAATTGATTATTTTACATCAAGACGGTTCATACAAATTTGGTAGAGCAGTCAACTCTTTAGTTACATTGACAGACGGCGTAACAGAAGCATTCCAAAAAATCAGAGTTGTTGACATTATGGATACAATTGCAAATGACATTGTAGCAACTTTCAGACTTTATTATGTTGGTAAATATACAAACAACTTTACAAACAAAAACAGATTTGTAGGGGCTATCAACGCTTATTTAAAACAGTTAGCAGCAGAGGGATTACTGGAAGCTGAAAATCAAAACGAAGTTGCTATTTCTTACGATAAGCAAAAAGCATACTTAGAAAGCAAGGGTGTTGATACTTCAGGAATGTCATATATTGATATTTTAAAAGCAAATACAGGCTCAAAAGTATTATTAGACGGTGTATGCTCACCAACAGATGCAATGGAAGATTTAGATTTAGGAATGTACCTATTCCAAGCATTACAGGCAGAATAATTAAAAGGAGAATGAAAAAATGGCAGAAATTAACGCACAAAGTGTTTTAGTAGGTACAGATGCCAAAGTCTTTCTTGACGGTGAAGAATTAGGCACTTGGACTGAATGCACATTAGAAATAGAATACGGAACAGATGATGTTTATATTGGCAGAGATGTTGATAGACAAATAACAAGCAGAACAGGCAACGGCACTCTGAATTTCCAAGCGACTAATTCAATGACAATAAAAATGTATAACAAACTTTTGGCTAATCCTTTTGCAAGGTTCACTATTGAAACAGAATTAACAAAACTTTCAACAGGTGAAACCGAATCAGCAACAATCGGTGGCGTAACATTTAATAGTTTACCGTTGATTAATATGTCAAAGGGTGAATTGGTAACAAAGGAATTACAATTCCGTTGGATGCCAAGTCAATCATCATTTACACAATTAATTGCATAGTTGAGAAAGTCCTTTCTCCCCCTTTTTAGGGGGAGTTAAAGGCAAATAGAGAAAGGACAGGATTTATGGCAAATTTAGACAAACTATTGAGAAAAATTGAGAAAAACAAAGAAACAGAAAACGAAACAAAAACTTTTCCATTAACAATAGCAGGGGAAACTTTTGATGTTCGTACAATGACAAGAAAAGAAAGGCAAGATTTTATCTATGCACAAGATGCTAATAGTGCCAATATGAGTGCAGGCGATTTAATAAAGAAAATGAAGCCGTTTATTTATAAGTCGTTAGATATGGCTCAACTAGCAACAAGGGCAAAAGATGCAGGGTATATAAAATCTTATTATGATGTTGTTGAAGCGTTATTTGAACCAAACGAGCTTCTTGAAATCATAAACTTTATTATTGAAATCAATAATATTACAGGCGAAGATGTAAAGGGAGATATTGAAGAAATAAAAAAGTAATAATGCAAGATGAAACTATGTTTTTATGTGCATATTATTTACAAAAGGGGATAACTCCTGAACATATATTGAGCCTCACATCAAGAGAAAAACGCTTTTATTTAGCAGCAGCAAGTTGGTATGCAGACAGAGCAGAAATTGAGGAATAAACAATGGCAACATATAAAGACGTCTTGATGCTTGTTGATAAAGTATCAGAACCGTTAAAAAAAATTAAAACAAGAGCGGAAGAAAGTGCTGAAGCTATTGAAAAGGCAAAGAGAGCAAATGAACGCTTGCAAAAAACTTATCAAGGTTTAGGTGGTGCTTTACGCAGATTTGATGACCGTTTGGGTGTAACTTATGCCAAATTGGATAGAATTTCAAAAAGAACAGAAAATATCAAGAAATTAGGGCAAAATGTGCAGTCCGTTGGTAACAAAATGACAATTGGCTTAACTTTGCCTATTGTCGCTCTTGGTGGTGCATCTGTAAAAGCTGCTGCTGATATGGAAGCTATGCAACAACAATTAAGTACAATGCTACAATCAGACATAAAAGGTGCTGAAATGTTTGATAAAATCAAAAAGATGGCAGCAAAAACTCCTTTTGGTACAAAGGATTTAATGTCAGCGACTAACACAATGCTTGGGTTTGGTATTGCACAAGAAAAAGTCTTACCGTTGATGCAACAATTAGGAGATATTTCAGGCGGTAATAAAGACCGTTTTCAATCGTTGGCACTTGCATTTTCACAAGTTAGTGCAGCCGGTAGATTGCAAGGACAAGATTTGTTACAAATGATAAATGCAGGGTTTAACCCACTTGAAGCAATTTCTAAAAGAACAGGCAAAAGCATCGGGCAATTAAAAGATGAAATGTCAAAAGGTGCTATATCGGTTGAAATGGTAGAACAAGCTATGAAAGATGCTACGAGCGAGGGTGGCAGATTCTTTAAAATGATGGATAAACAATCTAAAACCGCATTAGGGCAATGGAGTACAATGCAAGATAACTTAAATCAAGCATTGGCAGATTTCGGTGTTCAAATAATGCCTTATGCAATAAAAGCGTTACAATCTTTTAGTAAATTGCTTGAATGGTTTGGGAACTTATCATCTGCAACAAAAAAGACAATAGTCGTATTGGCAGGTTTTTTGGCTGTTTTAGGTCCAATAATATCAACTATTGGAACTTTAATTACAATAATTGCAAGTTTAAGTACAGGATTAAGTTTACTTGCAACTGTTTCCGGTACAACAGCAACTGCAATACTTGCATCTTCGGCAGCATTTATGGGCTGGGTTGCAGTATTCGCAGGAATAGCAGCAGGGATTTGGGCGGTTATAAAAGCTATTCAAGTTTTAATTGATTGGATTAAGCATTTAAACCGTATGAAGATAAATAATTTGGCAACAGATAGTTTGTCACCTGAAGCATTAGACAAATTGAGAGCAAAACGCAAACAAATGGGTGCTAAAAAGTTTGATGCTGCATATCCTGATATTGCAAGACAAATTAAACAAGCCGATAATGGTGGCGGAAATAATCGAGTTACACAAACGCAGAATAATACAAGT
>Ga0256406_1002902_pt1 | contig 22821 bp, 18 predicted proteins | sample RumenRJG_03DNA_FD_185986 | JGI IMG/M metagenome (GOLD analysis project Ga0256406, IMG submission 185986) | Bovine rumen microbial communities from Lethbridge, Alberta, Canada - RJG_03 | ecosystem: Host-associated > Mammals > Digestive system > Stomach > Rumen | place: Canada: Alberta | collected... | reverse complement strand
GCAAGGCAGTCAAAATGGCACTGAAGAAGATCCCATTCCAGGCACATGAGGGAGTATGCCATGGCCGCATAGCCAATTATGGGCCGAGCAGCAGCCCGATGGGGCGTCTGGCGCAGGCCTTGTGCTGATAAGCAGTGCTGTGGGAACAGATTACCCAAACGAGCCGTGAGCATATCTGATTGGTGAATAACTATTCGATGAAAAGGTCTTGACCGAGAACTTATTGACACATACGAGAATGCGCTTTTTCTCGACGGGAATCCCCGCTTTGTGTTATACTGAAACAAGAAAAGGATATGCTGTCCTTTTTCCAGTCGTTTGTTTTGCAAGCAGCGTGAAGGAGGAAGAAAATGGCCCCGAAGTTCTACAAATGTGCTCATTGCGGCAAGATCATTGCAGTTGTCAAGGAAAGCGGCGTTCCTGTCATGTGCTGTGGACAGAAGATGGAAGAACTGGTACCGAACACGGTCGATGCTTCCCAGGAAAAACATGTCCCTGTATACGAAATCAAGGATAATATCGTCTCTGTGACGGTGGGTTCCGTGGAGCACCCGATGATTCCGGAACATTATATCGAATGGATCTCCCTGGAAACCAAACAGGGCAATCAGCGCAAGACGCTGCAGCCCGGTGAAGCGCCGAAGACGTCCTTTGCCATCGTTCCCGGTGATGAAGTCGTCGCTGTGTATGCCTACTGCAACCTGCATGGTCTGTGGAAAGCCTGACAGAAATTAAATCTTTCCGGCCGGAATGCCCGCTGCAGATGCAGGCGTCCCGGCCGGATCTTTTAAGGTCCGCGGCAGGGCAGTTCGGGGACGGATCCGCCGTTTGGAAGCGGACTCTGTAAAGTGTATACAAAATACAGACTATTATGGAAAAATCTGTATTTCGTGCTACAATAAAATAACAGTCAGGCACATGCCCGCTTGACGGGAAGTACCAAAATCTTAGGAGGTATCTGACATGAAGGTTCTGTGTTATGGTGTTAGAGATGTGGAAGAGCCGATTTTTGAGGCCTGCAACAAGAAATACGGGTATGAAATCAAATGCGTACCTGATTATCTGAACACGAAGGAAACCGCTTACATGGCCAAGGGCTGTGAAGCTGTCATCCTGCGCGGCAACTGCTTTGCCAACAAGCAAAACCTCGATATCTATAAAGAGATCGGTGTCAAGTATGTACTGACCAGAACGGCCGGCTACGAACACATCGATGTTCCCTATGCCCATGAACTGGGCTTCAAGATGGCTTTTGTACCGGGATACTCCCCGAACGCCATTGCAGAACTGGCTGTGACCCATGCCATGATGCTGCTCAGACATATGGCTTATGCGACGGCCCGCTCCGGCAAGAAAAACTTTAAGATCGACAGCTTCGAATTCTCCAAGGAAATCCGCAACTGCACCGTCGGCTGCATCGGCCTGGGCCGTATCGGCCGCGTGGCTGCTTCCCTCTATGCCGGCCTGGGTGCCCATGTCATCGGGTATGATATGTTCCAGATCAAGGGGATCGAAAGCTACTGCACGCAGGTCCCTCTGGAAGAACTCATTCCTCAGTGCGATATCGTTTCCATCCATGCCCGTTATACCGCCGGCGATCCGAAGATCGTAACGAAAGAATTCATCTCCAAGATGAAGGACGGCGCCATCCTCGTCAATGCTGCCCGCGGCCAGCTCGTGGATACGGAAGCTGTCATCGAAGGCATTGAAAGCGGCAAACTGAACGGCTTCGGCGTGGATACCCTGATCGATGAAGCGGATATCTTCGGCAAGGATTTCGAAGGCAAGGAAATCCCGAATCCGACCCTGGCCAAACTGCAGTCCCTCTATCCGAGAGTCCTCATCACTCCGCATCTGGGCTCCTACACGGATGAAGCTGCCCGCGAAATGGTCGATATCTCCTACAGCAACCTGAAAGACTTTATTGAAACGGGCGACTGCAAGAACAAGATCTGATTTCCCGTATCATGCTGCGCACGAGGCGTCCGGCTGACAGCCGGGCGCCTTTTTCAGTGCCGTGCGGGTACGGGCACGCTTTTCAAGTGGCACTCTCAGGGATAAAGTGCTAAAATGGCTCTGTATGAGCAGTCTCACAGATTCTGACAGATAAGAGGGATAGTAGTATGGTAAATGAGAAGATGTATGAACTGGGATCCAAAAAATCGACCATCCGGGCAATTTTTGAATATGGCCGGAAAAGGGCAGCCGAGGTGGGCGAGGACCATATCTATGATTTCAGCCTGGGCAATCCGAACGTGCCCGCTCCTGAATATATCAAGGAAGCAGTCCTTGATATCATGACGACGCTGCCGCCTCAGGCCATCCACAGCTATACGGTGGCACCGGGCAACCCGCAGGTCCGGGATACGCTGTCCCAGGATATCAACCGCCGTTTCGGCACCCATTTTACGAGGGACAACCTCTTCATGACAGCCGGCGCGGCAGCGTCCTGCACCATCTGCTTCAAGGCTCTGGCCGAGGAAGGGGACGAGTTCGTCGTCAATGCTCCGTTCTTTCCGGAATACCGCTGTTTCGTGGAATCGACGGGTGCGCGTCTGGTTGTGGTCCCGGCGGATACAAAGGAATTCCAGATCGATCTGGATGCTTTTGAAAAAGCCCTGACTCCGCATACGAAAGGCGTGATCATCAATTCCCCGAACAACCCGAGCGGTACGGTCTATTCAGAGGATACCATCCGCCGTCTGGCAGCCATCCTCGATAAAAAGGAAAAAGAGTACGGCCATCCCATTTTCCTGATCAGCGATGAACCGTATCGGGAAATCGTATACGGCGGCCTGACCGTTCCGTATGTGCCCCTGTATTACCGCAACACGCTCGTGTGCTATTCGTACAGCAAATCCTTCTCTCTGCCGGGCGAACGTATCGGCTATATCGTGATCCCGTCCGAGATCACGGAATTCGGCAAGGTCTCCGCTGCCATCGCCGGAGCGGCCCGCGTACTGACCCATGTCAACGCTCCTTCCCTGTGGCAGCTCGTAGTGGCCCGCTGCGCCGGGAAACCTTCCGACATCAAACCCTATGAGGAAAATGGCAGACTGCTCTATGAAGGACTGCAGGAAGCCGGTATTTCCTGCGTGAAGCCTCAGGGCGCCTTCTATCTCTTCCCGAAATGCCTTGAGGACGACGATTACGCGTTCTGCGAAAGGGCAAAGAAATATGATCTGCTCCTCGTCCCCGGCACGGATTTTGGCTGCCCGGGATATTTCCGTGCTTCCTACTGCATCAGCAACGACACGATCCGCCGTTCCCTGCCCATGTTCAAGAAACTTGCCGCAGAATATAAAAAATAAATTTTTTCCGAGGCCGTCCGGCCGCTTCCGCGCCTTCCCAGGCGGCAGGCTGCCGGATGGCCCGCCGTATTACGGCGCAGGGAAAGCGTCTTCCCATAAGTACAGGGAAAATGTGAAAATACTGCGTCAAAGCCTTGTTTGCGCGGGTCATTGTTTGACACCGCAAAGTTATTCCTATATAATTTTACGGATATCTGAAAAGTGTTTTGGCGGGGCGCCAAGTCCTGCTGCGATACCATGACGTAGGGAGATAGATGAATGAAATATTTAACTGGTAACGAAATTCGCAAAAAATATCTTGATTTCTTCAAGGCCCGCGGTCATATGGTGCTTCCGAGCGCTTCCCTCATCCCGCATGACGACCCGACCCTGCTTTTGATCGGTGCCGGTATGGCCCCTTTCAAGCCCTTCTTCACGGGCAAGCAGAAACCGCCTTCCAAGAGGATCACGACGTGTCAGAAGTGCGTCCGTACGGATGATATCGAGAACGTCGGCCATACGGCCCGGCATCAGACGTATTTCGAGATGCTCGGCAACTTCTCTTTTGGCGATTACTTCAAGAAAGAAGTCATCCCCTGGGCCTGGGAATTTCTTACCAAAGAACTGGAACTGCCCGGAGACAAGCTGTGGATCACCATTTATCCGAAAGATGATGAAGCCTATCATATCTGGCACGATGTCGTCGGCGTACCCGATGAACGCATTGTCCGGCTGGAGGATAATTTCTGGGAAATCGGCAGCGGTCCCTGCGGACCGGATTCGGAAATCCATATCGATCTGGGTGCAGACAGGGGCTGCGGCAGACCGGAATGCGGGCCCGGCTGTGACTGCGGCCGTTTCCTGGAACTGTGGAACCTCGTATTCACTCAGTTCAACCAGAATGCCGACGGAACGTATACACCGCTCGTCCATAAGAACATCGATACAGGTGCCGGTTTGGAACGGCTGGCATCAGTGATCCAGGGAAAGCCGTCCAATTTCGAGACGGACCTCATTTACCCGCTGATCGAGATGGCCTGTGACATTTCCGGCAAAAAGTACAATGCGGATCCTGCCGTCGATGTCTCGCTGAAGGTCATTGCCGACCATGCCCGGAGCATCACTTTCATGATCGGCGACGGCATCCTGCCCTCCAATGAAGGCAGGGGCTACGTCCTGCGGCGCATCCTGCGCCGTGCTGTCCGGCACGGCCGTCTCATCGGGATCGAAGGCAAATTCCTCGTCAGACTGGCGGACAAAGTCATCGCCATGTATGGCGACCACTATACGGAACTTGTCGAAAAGAAGGAATTCATCGAAAAAGTCATCGATATGGAAGAGAGCAGTTTCCTGCAGACCCTGGAACAGGGAACGGATCTGCTGAATGCCGAGATCGCAGCCATGAAAGCAGCCGGGACAAAGGTCCTGGACGGTGCATCGGCCTTCCGTCTCTATGATACCTTTGGCTTCCCCTGGGAACTGACGGAGGAAATCCTGGAGGAACAGGGGCTTTCCGTCGACAAAGAAGGTTTCGACAAGGCTATGGCCGAGCAGAAGGAACGCGCCCGCAAAGCGCGCAGCGGCAAAGGCGGCCGTACTGTCATGTATGATACGCGGAGCCTGCAGCTCAAAGACCTGACTGTGGATGAAAAGAGCCATGAGGGCTCCGTGGCCGCACTCTTTGCGGTCGATGATTCCCAGCCCATCGCCAAAGGCGAAGAAGGTGACGAGCTTGCCGTGATCCTCCAGAATACTGCTTTCCATGCGGAAGGCGGCGGCCAGCTGGGCGACACGGGCCGGCTGGTTTCCCCGGAAGGGATCTTCGATATCAAAAATACGAAGAAACTTCCCGATGGCACGACCATCCATCTGGGCACGGTCGCTTCGGGCAGCCTTGCCGTCGGCCAGGATTTGACCTTTGAAGTCAACCTGTCCCGCCGGGCCGACATTGCCCGCAACCATACAGCGACACATCTGCTCCATGCGGCCCTGAAACAAGTCCTGGGCAGCCATGTCAATCAGGCAGGCAGCTATGTGGGACCGGACCGTCTGCGTTTCGATTTCTCTCATTTCTCTCCTCTTACACAGGATGAACTGCAGCAGGTCGAGGATATCGTGAATGACAAGATCCTCGATGCTGTCGATGTGGAAATCACCGAGGAAGAACTGGAGAAGGCCAAAGCCCGCGGTGCAACGGCCCTGTTCGGTGAGAAATACGGCCATATCGTCCGCGTCGTCAATGTTCCCGGCTACAGCATGGAACTGTGCGGAGGTGTGCATGTTTCCAATACGGCTCACATCGGACTCTTCAAGATCCTGTCCGAGTCGAGCGTCGGTGCCGGTGTCCGCCGGATCGAAGCCGTGACGGGCCGGGGCGCCCTGAACTATACCCGCGAACTGGAAGGCCTCATCGGTGAGGCCGCAAGTCTCGTCAAAGCACGGCCGGGTACTCTGGTCAGCCGCATCCAGGCACTGCAGGATGAAGTCAAAAACGAGAAACACCGTGCGGACAGCCTCGAGAAGAAGCTTACGGCAGAAGCTGCTGCCGGTGTTGCTGATAATGTCCGCGATATCAAAGGCGTTTCCGTCCTGGTCCAGGAAGTCCGGGTACAGGATGTGGAAGCGCTGCGGACCATGGGCGACCAGCTGCGTGACAGGACGAACGGTGTCGTTATCCTGGCGGCTCCGATGGCTCCGGATAAAGTCAATATCCTCTGCATGGCGTCCAAAGATGCTGTGGCAAAAGGCATCCATGCCGGGAGGATCGTCAAAGCTGTCGCTCAGGTCATGGGCGGCAACGGCGGCGGCCGTCCCGATATGGCCCAGGCCGGCGGCAAAGATGCTTCCAGACTGCAGGATGCGCTGCAGGAAGCCTGGAGCGCTGTGGAAGGACAGATTCACTGAGAGGGTGATAGCATGGATCCGAAAAGACAGCTGGGCGAGGCTGTCCGGGTATTGCTGGACGATCATACCATTGAGGAAATCACGGTCAAGGATATCCTCGCAAAAGCAGGGGTCAGCCGGTACCATTTCTACAAGTTCTTCCACACCAAGGAAGAGCTGGTGGAGTGGGAATACCTGCATATCCTTTCCGCCCATGCCCGGGATATCCTGGGCAGCAGTTCCTGGTCCGAAGCTCTTTATAAAAAATTCCTGGTATACCAGACGCATCTGAAATTTTTCCAGCATGTCTACCAGAGCGAGAATATCGAGCATATCCGTCAGGTCAACCGGCGTTTTGTCCGTGATGCCTACAGGATGATGCTGCGCCATGCCGGAGCGAGCCTCGATAATCCGCATATCCTCTTTGCCACGGAAATGGTCGTGGTCGGCGGGGAAGAAATGACAATGCGCTGGATTGCAGACGGGATGAAGGTCCCGATCGAAGTCATGCTGGTCCTGTTCCAGGAGTCGATCCCGGTCTGCATCAGCCAGTATTTTTATTGAAAAGCAGGGACCGTCGGGATATTCCATGGTTCATTTATGGGGAAACCGCTGGTTTCCCCATGCTTATCATTTGAGGAAGCAGCGCGGACAGGACGCCTGAGAGCGGCAGCCCGTCCTGCTTCCGGCATTTGCTCTTTGTGAAGGAGGGATTCATATGTCTCATGTGACTCAGGAAACGACGATGTTCAAACCTGTGGCGGAAAAGAAATCCGTGGAGGAAACCATCCGCGAGGTCGTGGAAGCCCTGCGTGAAAAGGGATACAACCCCATCGACCAGCTGGCAGGGTATCTCCTCAGCGGGGATCCGGCCTATGTGACTAGCTATAAAGATGCCCGTCTGAAGATCCGCCGGTACGAACGGTATGAGCTCATTGAAGCTCTGCTCCAGGCGTACCTTGGGGAAGAGGGCCGTAAATGAGGATCATGGGCCTGGATCTGGGCACAAGGACCATCGGTACAGCTGTCAGCGATGAAACGGGACTCATCGCCCGCGGTGTGGAGACGATCCGCCGGCGCAGTCTGGAGAAGGACCTGCTCCGCCTGGAAGAACTGGTCCGTCAGGAGGATGTCGGCTCGTTCGTGCTGGGGTATCCAAAGAATATGAACGGATCCATCGGTGACAGGGCAAGGGCCAGCGAGGAATTCAAAGCGGTCCTGGAGGAGCGTTTTCCCGGAAAGCCCGTGATTTTGTGGGACGAACGGCTTTCCACGGTAGCTGCGGAAAAAGTCCTGATTGACGCGGACCTGCAGCGGAAAAAAAGAAAGAAGATCATCGACATGATGGCGGCTGTCGTCATACTGCAGAATTATCTGGACAGCCGGAGGAGGGAATGACATGACAAAGGATAAGGATATGCTGGAAACAGAGGATCAGGAAGAACTCGTGATCATCACCGACGAAGCGGGGAACGAGACGTATTACAGGGAAGAAATGGTCATTCCTGTGGACAACAAGAACTTTGCCATGCTCGTCAGGGCCGAAGAAGACCCTTCCGGAGATGCTGAGGACACCGTGCTCATTGCCCGGATGGAATTCGATGCGGACGGAGAACCGATCTACCTGGACCCGACGGATGAGGAATTCGAAGAGGCCCGGAAAGCCTATGATGCCATCATGGACGAAATGGAAGAAAAATAACGGAGATAAGAGGAATCTGGGACAATCATGGGTAAAAAGGTAAAAGCGGCGGGTGCCGTACTGGTCATTGGAGCGCTGCTTGGCGGGGGCTTCTGGTACGAAACGAAGTACAACAATAATGCGGGCCTTGCCACGGGTGAAAAGGTCCAGTTTACAGTCACCAAAGGCATGGATACAAAGGAAATCGCACAGATGCTGCATCAGAAGAAAGTCGTGGCCATACCGCTGAGCTTTCAGATCGCCGTGCGTCTGCGGGGGCTTTCCAGTTCTCTGCAGGCCGGCCATTACGTAGTGACCGCCGGGCAGTCCAACCAGGACATCATCTCGATGCTGGCTGAAGGAAAGGTCCATTTCAATACGCTGACGGTACCTGAAGGCGCAACGATCAATGAAATCGCTCTGAGCCTCGAAAAAAAGCATCTTGGTTCCGCTGAACGGTTCAAGGCCGCCGCCCGCACCTATGCACCCTATCCCTACATGCAGACCGTCACGCCCGGCGTCATCTATGCAGCGGAGGGCTTTGCCTATCCTTCCACATACAATCTGCCTGAAGGTGCCAGTGAGCAGGAAATCCTTGCCATGATGGTCAAAGAATTCGATAAACGCCTTACGCCGGAAATCCGCAGCGATATCGCAAAGCGGGGACTTGCGGTCCGGAATGTCGTGAATCTTGCGGCCATGGTGGAGAAAGAAGCGACTCACAAAGAAGAAATGCCCATCATTGCGAGCATTTTTCTCCGGAGGATGGAACTCGGCATGCCCATCCAGTCGGATACGACGGTCCAGTATGTCCTGGGAGCCCATAAGGAAGTCGTGACATTCGATGATCTGAAGGTGGATTCACCGTATAACACATACCTCCATGAAGGGCTTCCGCCGGGACCGATCGCCAATCCCAGCATGGAAGCCATCGAAGCTGTGGTTCACCCGATCCCGACGGAATATCTGTATTTCGTAGCCGACAAGAACGGCTATCACCGTTTCTCGAAAACCTATGAGGAACATGAGCAGATGATCAAAAAAATCAACGGAGATATACAGTCATGAAAAAACCGGAACTTCTGGCTCCGGCCGGGAACCTTGAAAAATGTAAAATGGCGCTGCGCTACGGTGCGGATGCGGTCTATCTGGGAGGCAAACAGTTCGGCCTGAGAGCCTTTGCCGCCAACTTTTCCGCGGAGGAACTGCGCGAAGCCGTTGCCTTTGCCCATGCTCTGGGACGCCGGGTCTATGTCACGGTGAACATCGTGCCCCACAACCGGGATCTGGAGCAGCTTCCGGATTATCTCCGGCAGCTGCAGGAAATTGGGGTGGATGCACTTCTTGTTTCCGATCTCGGTGTCTGGCGCATCGCCCGCCGGGTCGTGCCCAATCTGCCGCTCCATGTGAGCACACAGGCGAACACGTGCAATTATGAAGCTGTCGCTGCCTGGGCGGACCTGGGAGCGAGCCGCGTCGTCCTTGCGCGGGAACTTTCGCTCGGCGAGATCGCGGAAATCGCCCGGCGCAGCCCCGTCGAACTGGAGGTCTTTGTGCATGGTGCCATGTGCATCTCCCATTCGGGCCGCTGCCTTCTGAGCAACTATTTTACAGGACGGGACAGCAACCGCGGTGCCTGTGCCCAGATCTGCCGCTGGGAATTCACGCTGCATGAAAAGACGCATCCCGGCGAAGCTTTTGACATCGCCGAGGACGAGAGAGGCACCTACATCCTGAACTCGAAGGATCTCTGTCTCATCGACTATCTGCCCGAGCTGATGCGGGCCGGCGTGGCCAGCTTCAAGATCGAGGGCCGCATGAAGAGCATCCATTATGTCGCGACAGTGGTCAGCGTCTATCGGAAAGCCATCGATGCCTGTTTTGCCGATCCGGATCATTATACGGTGCCCCAGGCCTGGCGGGATGAATTCGAAAAGGTCTCCCACCGGCCCTACACGACGGCTTTTGCCGTGGATGAGCATGCCGCGGGCAGTGAGATCTACGGCTCGAGTTCCTATATCCAGTCCGCCGATTTCGTAGGGCAGGTCCTTGCCCGTGACCTTGCCTCCGGACGCGTCACGATAGAACAGCGGAACCATGTCAGGGAAGGGGAGACACTGGAGGTCTTCACCCCCGGCGGTGATGTTTTCCCGTGGACGCTGGAACACATGGCCGACAAAGACGGAAATCCCATCGCTGCAGCACCGCATGCACAGATGCAGTATACGGCGGACGGGGATCCCCGGATGGAGCCCTTCTCACTGATCCGCCGGCTGAAGACACGTTCCTGACGGCAGCCGGCAGCAGATAAGAAATTTTTGCTTCCATATAGGCAAAATGCCGCAGATATGCTAAAATATTAAGGTATTTTTCAGTTGGAGGCTTGAGCATGAACAATCTGAAGAGATTACGCGCCTTCCTGGAAGCGGAAAAAGTGGACGGAATCTTCATCAAGGGAGATTCTTCCATCCGTTATTTTACGGGCTTCACAGGCGGCGAAAGTCTTCTTTATGTGGACGCCGGGCGGCAGGTCATCATTACGGACTCGCGCTATACGCTGCAGGTACAGCAGGAAGCTCCGGAATGCGAGCTGGTGGAACATCACAGGGGATTCTGGCCTGAAGCGGCTAAACTTCCCACTTCCCGGAATCTTGCTCTGGATGGCGATTATTTTTCGTATACGGAGCAGCAGGCACTGGCGGCAGCTCTGCCGGATGTTTCCTGGAAGAATGTGAATCTGGTCGCTCTGCGCCAGGTGAAACTCCCTGAAGAAATGCAGAAGATCCGGCGCGCCATTGCCATTTCCGATGAAGCATTTGAACAGCTCCTGCCCCATATCCGGGCCGGCAGGACGGAGATGGACCTGGCTGCGGAACTGGAATATAATATGAAGAAGCTGGGGTCTGAAAAGCCATCTTTCGATACGATTGCCGCTTCCGGTGTGCGGAGTGCCCTCCCTCACGGCAAGGCTTCCGGCAAGGTGGTGGAGAAGGGTGATTTCCTGACTTTTGACTTTGGTGCTGTATTTGAAGGGTACTGTTCCGATATCACGCGTACCGTCGTAATCGGAAAGGCGGCACCGTGGCAGAAGGAAATCTATGATGTCGTCCTCAGGGCGAATCTCCTGGGCGAGGAAGTCCTCCGCCCCGGTCTTACGGGCATCGAAGTGGACGGCAGGGTCCGTGACTACATCAGTTCCCGCGGTTATGGCGCGTATTTCGGCCATGGCCTGGGCCACGGTGTGGGACTCGACATCCACGAAAAGCCCGTACTGAATAAAAGCAACAATGCGCCGCTTCCAGCAGGTGCGGTCGTTACGATCGAGCCGGGTGTCTACCTGCCCGGCCGCGGCGGTGTGCGTATTGAAGATACGGTCCTTGTGACTGGGACCGGCTGTGAGAAGCTGACGTCCGTTGACAAAGCGCTGAAAGAACTGGAATAACAGGTAAAAAAATTTTTTGGGGGTTTTTTGAATGATTTCTACGAACGATTTTAAGACTGGCGTAACAGTTGAGATTGACGGCGATGCCTGGCAGGTCGTCGAATTCCAGCATGTAAAACCCGGCAAGGGTGCTGCTTTCGTACGCGCCAAGATGCGCAACCTCTGCACGGGTTCCGTGGTTGAACGGACCTTCAACGCTGCAGAACGTCTGCCGAATGCCAATGTCGAAAGAAAAGACATGCAGTACCTGTATCAGGACGGCGACATGTATGTCTTCATGGACAACGAAACGTATGAACAGCTCGAACTGAACAAGGCTCAGCTGGGCAACGCCATCAACTTCCTGAAGGAAAACATGAATGTCAAGATCAGCTCCTTCAACGAGAGGATCCTGGGCGTGGAACTGCCGAATACGGTTGAACTGAAGGTAGTGGAAACGGAACCGGGCATCAAGGGTGATACCGCTACGGGCGGCAGCAAGAACGCCACCATGGATACCGGTTATGTAGTGAAGGTGCCTCTGTTCATCAATGAAGGAGATGTGCTCCGCATCGATACCCGTACGGGCGAATATATTGAAAGAGCGTAACGACATCCAAGCGAGCCTGCTTCGACGGGCTCGTTTTTTTTGCAGGAGGAGTTTTGATGAAGACGATTTATCTGGTCCGTCATGGACAGACCCAGGCCAATGCCGACGGACGGTTCCAGGGCTGGGAAGACCATCCCCTGAATGAGACCGGCAGGGCACAGGCAAGGAACCTGGCGCAGCGGGCCGGGGAACTTCCCCTTGCTGCTCTCTATACTTCCGATCTTGTGCGGACAAAGGAAACACTGGCCCCGCTTGCGGAAAAAAGGCATCTTGTGATGGAACCTGTTGCGGGACTGCGGGAGATCTCCTTCGGCGAATGGGAAGGCCAGAAGATCTCCGACATCCGCAGGACCCAGGGCAGGCTGCTCCAAAGCCTATGGAAGCATGCCTCGTCAGCGGATATTCCCGGGGCGGAGGACCTTCCGGCGGCACAGCGCCGCGGCTGGGAGGCTTTTGACAGGATCCGCCGCGGGATGGCGGACCATTCAGCGGTGATGGTAGCCTGCCATGGCGGCATGATCCGTCTGCTGCTCTGCCGTATGATGGATGCATCCCTCGACTCGATCTGGCATCTGTGCATCGACAATACGGCCGTCTGCCGCATCGAGTATGATGACCGCATCGGCTATCTCATAAGGTACATGAACTACCTGGGGGCCCTCTGATCTTCCGGCACGGTGAAAGGAACCGTCCCGCCGATCCCCGCAGCGGCGATGACGGTACGGGAACCACGCTGCAGCGGCCCGGGCCGTTTTCCCGTGGCTGTGATGTGGACGTTTCTGTACAGAGTTTGCTATAATATGTCTGTTATCAATGAGGGGAATCAGGATTCATATCCGTTTGTCCTTTATGGCAAGGAGAGATTTTTATTTTAGAATTTAAACATATTTCGCTTGACGATAAACCTATTTTTGATAATTATTTCAATGAAATGGATTATCATGCTGCTGAATGCTGTTTTGGCACGCTGTTCATCTGGCGCAAGTTCTTTGACACGTACTGGGCCGTCGTCCACGGTTCGCTGATCATCAAGGTGACGAGCGGAGGGAAGAGCTTTATCCTGCCGCCCTTTGGCGGCGTCAATGAGGACCTGCCCATCGTCATCGAATCCCTGAGGGAATATTTCGGTCACAAGCCCTTTGAACTCCATGGCGTCTATGAAAGCACCATCGAGCGCTTCCGCAGATATCTGCCCGCCATCACCGAGTACACGGAAGACAGGGACAACTGGGATTATGTGTACCTGCGGGACAATCTGGCGTCTCTTTCCGGGCGCAAACTGCATTCCAAGAAAAATCATTATAATGCTTTCATAAAGGAGCATCCTGATTTTGTCTATGAACCGATCACACCGGCCAATGCAGAGGAATGCATCGCTTTCGGACGCGCCTGGGATGACAACCGGGCTCTGACCGATCCGACCATCCTCAGTGAGGAATCGGCCATCGAAGAGGGCCTGCGCAACCTGGAAGCCCTGCAGATCCGCGGCGGCCTGATCCGGCTCGACGGACAGGTCAAAGCCTTTACCTTTGGGGAACGGGTCAGCGAGCATACGGCAGTCGTTCATATCGAAAAGGCAGATCCGGAGATCCGGGGCCTTTTTACGGCGATCAACAAGGAGTTTGTCAGCCGTGCCTGGACAGACGTGACTTATATCAACCGTGAAGAAGATATGGGGAAACCGGGGATGCGCAAGGCCAAGGAATCGTATCATCCCGAATTCATGATCAAGAAGTACAACACAATCATTTCCTAAGGAGACTGGTTATATTGGATTATCGGCTGCTCAATCAGGAAACGCTGCCCCAGGCTATGGAGCTCTGGGATGCCTGTTTCGAAAAGAAGGGGACACCCTTTTATGAATGGTATTTTTCCTCATACTGCCTGAAACAGAACAAGGTCCTGGGCGCATTCCGTGACGGCCGCCTGGCGGCCATGCTCCATTTGAATCCCTATACGCTCCATGTCCGTGGCAGGGACTGGAGAGTGCCCTATATCGTGGGGGTCGCCACCGATCCGCTCGACCGGGGCCGCCATCTCATGGGCGAACTCATGGACAAGGCTTTTACGATGCTGCGGGCCATGCAGATCCCTTTCGTGATCCTGATGCCCATCCATGCCGGTATCTATCAGCCCTACGGATTTGCCTACACCCACATGCGGAAGCGGTACGAACTGCCCCTTTCCAGCCTGTCGTTCGGAGAAGCTGCCCTGGCGGATTATCAGCTTGATCGGGTCCCCACTCTTTTGGCAAAAGACGCCATTGCACCGGTCTATGCCGAGGCCATGGGGCGGTATCACGGATATGCGGTCCGCGGTGACCGGGAATGGGAAAATATCCTGGTTACGGCGCAGCAGGACCATATGGAAACGGTCATTGTAAAAGATGGGTCTGACATTCTTGGCTACGTGCTGTATAATAGAGAAGGAGAGACCGTAAATGTTCAGGAACTGCTGAGCCTGTCGGCTCCGTCCAGGCTTTGCCTGCTGCGCTACCTGCGCGGCTTTGCAGGCACGTACCGGACGCTGCGCTGGCTTGCCGAACCCGATGACCTGACCTACCTGCGCCTTGCAGACCAGCATGAGGCTCCGGCTGTCGCCCCGTTCATGATGGGACGCGTCGTCAGTGCCGCCCTGCTCCTGGAGCAGCTTCCCGTCCCGGAAGCGCTCGCGGGAGAGCAGCTTGTCCTGGCGCTGCGGGATGACCAGGTCCCGCTCAATACGATGCTGGTGAAACTTTCTTTCACCGAGAAGGGCATCAGGCTCCTGAATACGATCGATGATCCCGAGGTCATTATGGATATCCGTGCTTTCACACAGCTCGTTTTCGGCACTGTGAGTACGGAATCGCTCCAAAGGGCCGGCTTTGTCCTGACAAGGGATGAGGGGACGGCCCGGAAACTGGATTTGTTGTTCCCGGTACAAATCAACTATATCAATGAATATTTCTAATGGGGAGGCTGTCATGAGCGAGGACATCAGAAGAATTTATGTGGAAAAGAAGAAAGAGTATGCCGTGGAAGCAGCCAATATGCTGGCTGATCTGCAGCAGACCCTGGGCCTGAAGCAGCTGACGGGGCTCCGGATCATCAACCGCTATGATCTGAGCGGGATCACCGATGAAGCCTACGTAGCGGCTAAAAGGGTCATCCTTTCCGAACCGCCGGTGGACAATGTCTGCGATGAAGTCCTGGAGATCCCTGCAGGGGTCCGGAGTTTTGCCGTGGAACTGCTGACGGGCCAGTATGACCAGCGTGAAGACTTCGCTGCCCAGTGCATCCAGCTGATCACCCAGAGCGCGCCTCCGATCGTCGCCGCCGCCAAAGTCTATCTGCTGGAAGGCAATCTGACGGACGCCGATGTGGAGAAGATCAAGAAATATGTCATCAACCCGGTGGAAGCACAGGAAGCCGCCATCGAGAAGCCGGACAGTCTGGACTTCAAGTGGCAGGCACCGCCTCCCGTGGAAATCATAGAAGGCTTTACGAAGTTCTCCAAAGAGGAACTGGCAGCTTTCCTGAAGAAACAGGAACTTGCCATGAGCTTCGAAGATCTGGCCTTCTGTCAGGAATACTTCCAGAAGGAAAACAGGGATCCTTCCATTACGGAGATCAAGGTCCTTGATACGTACTGGTCCGACCACTGCCGGCACACCACGTTCGAAACAAAGCTGAAGGATGTGGAGATTTCCGATTCTGTCTATACGGAACCTGTGAAGGAAGCTTTCGAGCTGTACAAAAAGGACCGCGAGTTCGTGTACGGCAAGGATACGGAGCGGCCCATCACGCTGATGGATATGGCCTGCCTTGCCACCAAGAAGCTGAAAAAGGAAGGCAAGATACCCGATCTGGATGCTTCGGAAGAAATAAATGCCTGCTCGATCGTTGTGCCCATCACCGTGGACGGCCGCAAAGAAGACTGGCTCGTCATGTTCAAGAACGAGACCCACAACCATCCGACCGAAATCGAACCGTTCGGCGGTGCCGCGACCTGTCTCGGCGGCGCGATCCGCGATCCTCTGAGCGGCCGCAGCTACGTCTATCAGGCCATGCGTGTCACCGGTGCCGGCGATCCGCGCACGCCTTACGAAAAGACGCTCGTCGGCAAACTGCCGCAAAGACGGATCACCATCGGTGCCGCAGCGGGCTACAGCTCCTACGGCAACCAGATCGGTCTGGCTACGGGCCTTGTCGAAGAATATTATCATGAACGCTTCGTGGCCAAGCGCATGGAAGTCGGCGCGGTCATCGCAGCGGCTCCGAAGGACGCCGTGGTCCGGGAAAGACCGCAGGCGGGCGATCTGGTCATCCTGCTCGGCGGCCGTACGGGCCGTGACGGCATGGGAGGCGCTACGGGCGCATCCAAGGAACATACGACGAAATCCCTGAGCACCTGCGGTGCAGAAGTGCAGAAGGGGAATCCGCCCAACGAAAGAAAGATCCAGCGCCTCTTCCGGAACAAGGAAGTGACGCGTCTCATCAAACGCTGCAATGACTTCGGTGCCGGCGGTGTGTCCGTCGCCATCGGGGAACTGGCACCGGGTCTTGTGATCAATCTGGACAAAGTCCCGAAGAAATACGAAGGCCTGGACGGCACGGAACTGGCTATCAGTGAGTCCCAGGAGCGGATGGCCGTTGTCATCGCCCCGAAGGACCTGGATACGTTCATGGCTGCCGCGGCCGGGGAAAACCTGGAAGCCACGGTAGTGGCGGAGGTATCCGCCGATCCGCGTCTTGTGATGTACTGGCGCGGCGAAAAGATCGTCGATATTTCCCGTGCCTTCCTCGACACGAACGGGATTTCCCAGGAAACCTCCGTCGAGGTCGAAGGCATCGATGCGGCTTCGCCCTTCAATGAGGTGCCCGCTGCCGTTGCCGGACGCAAAGATATCCGCGAGGCCTGGCTGGCCAACCTGGACCGTCTGAATGTCTGCAGCGAAGAGGGTCTGGGTGAACGGTTCGACGGCACGATCGGCCGCGGCACGGTCCTCATGCCCTATGGCGGGCGCCGCCAGCTTACGCCGACGGAAGCCATGGCAGCCCGTCTGCCCGTACTGGGCGGAAAGACGAACGCCACGAGCGTCATGGCCTGCGGCTACAATCCGAACGTGGCCTGCTGGAGCCCGTATCACGGCGGGATGTACGCAGTCGTCGAGGCTGTCTGCCGTGCGGCTGCAGTCGGTGCGGATACGACGAAACTCCGTCTTTCGATGCAGGAATATTTCCCGAAACTGCACAACCCTGCCAAGTGGGGCCTGCCTCTCAGTGCTCTGCTGGGTGCCTATAATGCATGCTGCCAGCTCGAACTGCCGGCAATCGGCGGGAAGGACTCCATGTCCGGCACGTTCATGGACCTCGAGGTACCTCCGTCCCTGCTGTGCTTTGCCGTGGGCGTGATGGACGGCCGCGACACGATCTCGAGCGAGTTCAAGAAGGCCGGCAATGAAGTCATCTTCGTTCCCGTACCCTGCGATGAGCATGAGGTCGTGGATTTCGAAGCCCTGAAGAAGCTCCTTGCTTCCGTCCATAAAGGGATCCTGGGCAGACGGATCATCACGGCCGGCGTCGTCAAGGAAGGCGGCGTGGCAGCCTCCCTGTCCGCCATGTGCCTCGGCAACGGACTGGGCTTTGCCTTCGTCAAGCCCTTCCTCCACGAGGAATGCCTCTTTACGCTGCAGCCCGGCGGTTTCCTGGTCGAACTGGCTCCGGACGCTGATGCGGCGGCTGTCTTTGAAGGCACGGATTACCTGCCCCTGGGCCGCCTGACCGATGATGCCCGCATCACTGTCAACGATACGGAGATTTCTCTGAAGGATATCGAAAGCGCCTATACGAGGACCCTCGACAGCACCTTCCCGCAGAAGGTCAGGAACACGGAAAAGAAAAATATCCGCGAAGTCCCGTTCCATAATGACCTGCCTCTCACGGCACCGTACAATGTGGCCAAACCGCGCGTCTTCATCCCGGTCTTCCCGGGTATCAACTGCGAATACGACACGGCTGCCGCCTTTGAGGACGCCGGCGGCAAGGCTGATATCTTTGTCGTCAAGAACCTGACGGCCGAAGCCATCAAGGAGTCGGTCGAGGAAATGGCAAAACGCATCAAAGAAGCTCAGATCGTTGCTCTGCCGGGCGGTTTCAGTGCCGGCGACGAACCGGAAGGCTCCGGCAAGTTCATTGCCACCATGTTCCGGAATCCTGTCCTGAAGGCAGCCATCGAAGAACTGCTGAATGAGCGGGACGGACTGATCCTCGGTATCTGCAACGGCTTCCAGGCCCTGATCAAACTGGGACTCGTGCCGTACGGCAGGATCCTGCCGATGACCGAGACCTCCCCGACGCTGACCTTCAACACCATTGGCCGCCATATTTCCCGTATGGTCGAGACAAAGGTCGTATCGAACAAGTCTCCGTGGCTTGCGCTGACGGAACCGGGCGATGTGAATACGGTCGCTGTTTCCCACGGCGAAGGCCGCTTTGTGGCAACAGAGGAAGAGATCCAGAAGCTCTTCAGGAATGGCCAGGTAGGGACCCAGTATGTGGACCTTACGGGTGAACCGACGATGGAAAGTCCGTACAATCCGAACGGTTCCCTCTACGCCATCGAAAGCATCACGAGCCCCGATGGCCGGATCCTTGGCAAGATGGGCCATTCCGAACGCTACACCGATGGCCTCATGAAGAATATTCCCGGCAATAAACTGCAGCCGATTTTCCTGGCCGGTGTCCAGTATTTCAAATAAACTTTGAAAAGGGCCTGCTGCTGCAGGCCCTTTTTTCTGTATCTTCCGCCTTTGGGCGGGAGGCGGGGCAGGAGCGCTCTGCGTCTTTTGTCCCGCCTGATCATTGCGTATCGGAGGAACGAGCGATTTATGGAATTAAAAGAACAAATGCAGATTCATGGTTTTACAGTCACGCGGATCACGCCGCTGCCCGATGTGGATGCGGTCGGCTATGAACTGACCCACGATCAGAGCGGTGCCCGCGTTTTCTATGTCAGATGCAGTGACGACAACAAGGTATTCACCATCGGCTTCCGCACGCCTTCGCAGGATGATACGGGCATTGCCCATATCATGGAACATTCCACCCTGTGCGGCTCCCGCAAATACCATCTGAAGGAACCGTTCGTGGAACTCGTCAAGGGTTCCCTGAATACTTTCCTGAATGCCATGACGTATTCGGACAAGACGGTCTACCCGCTGGCGAGCCGTAACGACAAGGATTTCAGGAATCTGATGGATGTCTATCTGGACGCCGTTTTCTATCCGCTCATTTATCAGAATCCCTTTACCCTGCGTCAGGAGGGATGGCATTATGAGCTGGATGAAGCAGGCCGCCTCATCCATAACGGCGTTGTCTACAACGAGATGAAGGGCGTCTATTCGTCCGCGGACGCAGTGGAGGAACATGCTGTCCAGGGAGCTCTGTTCCCGGATACGCCGTACCGTTTCGAATCGGGCGGTCTGCCGGAAGCAATCCCGACACTGACCCAGCAGATGTTCGAGGATTTCCACAAGAAGTACTATAAGCCGGAGAATGCCTATATCTATCTGTACGGGGACATGGATATCGATTCGTATCTGGCCTATCTGGATACGGACTACCTGAGCCATTTCCACAGGACCCCGGGATTTAAAGTGAGCATCCCCGAACAGGCTCCTTTTGACAAGACGAAGGAAATCACGGCATCCTATCCGGAAGCCGAGGGCGAGGATACAGCGCACAAGGCCTACCTTTCCCTCCATATCGTAACGGGCAACAGGTCCGATCAGAAGCAGGTCGCAGCTCTGCGGGTGCTGTCCCATGTCCTCCTGGACGGTGACAATGCACCGCTGCGCCTGGCTCTGTTACAGGCGGGCATCGGCAGCGACGTATCCGGTTCCTACAACACCTCTCAGCTGCAGCCGGTCTGGTCCATCCGGGTGAGTGGTTCCGACCCGGACAAACTCGACACTTTTATATCCGTCGTTTACCGCACCCTGCAGCTGATTTCCCGGAAGGGGGTCCCGGAAAAACTTCTCACGGCCGAACTCAATTCGGAAGAATTCAAGATGCGTGAGGCTGACTATAATGTCTATCCCAAGGGACTCATCTACGGCCTCAATGTCATGGAGACCTGGCTTTACGGCGGCGATCCCACGACCTGTCTCAAGTTTACGGATGCCCTTGATTTCCTGCGGAGCAAAATCGGGACCCGTTATTATGAGAATCTGATCGAGACGGTCCTGATGGACAATACCCATAAAGTGCTCCTGACGCTCGTCCCGGAACCGGGCAAGGAGGAAAAGGACCTTGCCGCCTATCGGGCCAGGATGGAAAAACTGAAGGAAAGCCTGCCCCGGAAGACCCTGGACGAGTATAAAGCCCTCGCGGATGAGCTCCATGCCCGTCAGGCCAAACCGGATGCACCGGAGGATCTGGCTTCCATCCCGCTGCTCCAGCGTTCCGACATTACACGCCGCAACGAATATGAGAGACCGGAAATCGTCCAGAAGGGGACCGAAGCCTTCCTGTACCGGGAAGCCGCGTCGAACCGGATTTCCTACTTCGATTTCTGCTTCGATATGACCGGCGTTCCTGAAGAAATGCTCTGTTATGCCTATCTGCTTTCCGATGTCCTCGGCAAAGTCGATACGGATGATTTTACGTATTCCGAACTGAATACGTATTCGGACAGCTATATCGGCGGCCTGAGCTTTGCCGTACAGCCGTATACCGCATACGACAACACAAACCTGTACCGGAACTATTTCAAGCTTTCCGCCAAGGTCCTGGAATCCAATGAAGACAAACTGTTCACGCTGCTCGAAAGCCTCTCCCTGCGCAGCCATGTGGGGGACAGGGAGCGTCTTAAGGATATCGTCGAAGAAGTCAAGTCCGGATGGGATGCACTTTTCTTTTCCCGCGGCATGACAGTCGCCACGGTCCGGCTGCTTTCCTATTTCTCCCGTTCTTCCTGCAGCGCCGAACATGACCAGTTCACGTATTATAAATTCCTGCAGGATCTGGTTGCCCATTTCGATGAACGGGCGGACTTTGTTGCGGACCGTCTGAAGACGCTCCTCCGGGCATTCTTCCATAAAGGACATGTGCTGATGTCCCTGTCCTGCGAAGCTTCCCATAAAGCAGAAGCGATGAAGCGGATGTTCGACTTTGTGGCGGCACTGCCGGAATCGGAATTTGCCGGTCAGCCCATGCCGCAGCTTGAAGCACCGAAGCCGGACGAAGGGATCACGACCTCCGGCAAGGTCCAGTACGTCCTGGCAGGCGGCAATTTCCGGGCGCACGGCTATGGTTTTACGGGTGCCATGAAAGTGCTCGAGACCATCCTGCGTTATGGATATCTCTGGACAAAGGTCCGGGTCCAGGGAGGCGCCTATGGAGCCGGTACGCGCTTTGACACGAATGGCAATGTCTATTTTTCCTCTTACCGGGATCCCAAACTTGCCGAAACGCTTGAAACATACCGGAACCTGCCCGATTTCCTGGAGCATTTCGATGCTTCGGACCGGGAGATGACAAAATATGTCATCGGTACCATAAGCCTCCTTGATACACCGCTTACGACGGCCATGCATCTGGAAAAAGCCATCACGACATTCCTGCGCGGCACGCCCGAGGCAGAGGCACAGAAGAACAGGGACGAGGTCATCGACTGCACGGCGGCGGATATCCGCGCGCTGGCACCCCTTGTCCGCGACGTCCTTGCTGACAATTATTACTGCGTCGTCGGGAGCCAGACGGCCATCGAGGCACGGAAGGATCTCTTCCGCAGCATCGTCAAAGCCTGATCAGCTGTCTGCTCAATTGTCGATCCATAATCCTGACACCACTTTTTCCCGCACCTGTGCGGGGAAGGGTGGTGTCTTTTTTTGTCGGTGCGGACGGAGGAGCGGTCAGTTTTTATCAACTTTTTACAAAGCCCAGGTCAAAACTTTACTTTATGCTGTGATAATGAAGATGTTTTTTGAAAGGAGGCCTGGAATGGGTCAGAAAGTATATGTGGCTTCTTCGCTGCTGTGGGGAACGCCGCTTGATGAGTTGATGCAGACCGTCCATGAATGTGGTTTTTCCGGGGTCGAGATGTGGGCGCAGCAGTTTTTTGACTGTGGGTACGATGCTGCCGAGTACCGCCGTCTGGCGGATCACTATAAGCTCGGGACGACCGTCCACAGTGTCAGCTGGGATCTCAATCTGTCCTCCGTCAATGCAGCCATACGGGAAACCTCCGTCGGGCAGGTGCGGTCATCCATTGAACTTTGCAAATGCCTTGGCGGGGAGGATGTCACAGTCCATCCGGGCCATCTGACGCTGGATTGTTTCCGGGAGATGAGCCTTGGACTGCTGCAGGACTCATTCCGGCAGATCGCGGAATTTTCCCAAAAGAAGGATGTGCGGGTCTCCCTCGAAGTCATGGAAAAGATCAGGAAGGAATTCGTCACGGATGCGGCTGCCATGAAACTTGTAGCAGGGAAATACGCGGAAGTATTTACGTACACAATCGATGTGGCGCACTGTGACAGCACCGTCGAAATCGATGAACTGGTCTCGGCGCTGCCGTCTTTTTCCAAATTCCATATCAGCAACCGCAAAGGACCGCAGTATCACACTTCACTGGATGACGGAGATTTTGATTTCCGCTGGCTCCTGCCGCGCCTTCTCAAAACCGGGAAAACGCTGGTGCTCGAAGGCTATGATGACAGTCCCGGCAGGCTGAAGCTCCGGCACAACGCGGCTTATCTGGCTTCCGTGATCCCGGAGGCGATGACGGCTGCAGCAGAAGATATCACTGGTCATGACAAAGAGTAAAGCAATCTGGTAATATGTCAAGTTAAAAAATGAGGTGATTTCTATAAAAATTCTTAAAAAAGGGCGCACTTAACAAAACGTTTCTCTCAGAAATTTTAAAAGAAACGTGTGTTTGGAAACATTAA
>Ga0256406_1002901_pt1 | contig 22837 bp, 19 predicted proteins | sample RumenRJG_03DNA_FD_185986 | JGI IMG/M metagenome (GOLD analysis project Ga0256406, IMG submission 185986) | Bovine rumen microbial communities from Lethbridge, Alberta, Canada - RJG_03 | ecosystem: Host-associated > Mammals > Digestive system > Stomach > Rumen | place: Canada: Alberta | collected... | reverse complement strand
CGTATACGCACAAAGGTACTAATTAATCCTACGACATCTAAATAAATTAGTTTTTATTTGTATTTTAGCGTAAATATGCCTACTTTTGTCATACAAAATAACAAAAGACATTATGACACTATATCCCAAGCTCATCCGTGACATTCTTGCCACGGTCATTTACCCGGGCACGAAGAAGAACCTTATCGAGAGCGGCATGGTCGCCGACAACCTTCGCATCAACGGCAACAAGGTCAGCTTCTCCCTCATCTTTCCCCGCGACACAGACCCCTTCATCAAGTCCACGCTGAAGTCGGCAGAGGCCACGCTGAAATACAAGCTCGGTGCCGATGTGGAGGTCACCATCAACACCGAGTTCAAGTCAGCCCCGCGCCCTGAGGTGGGCAAGCTGCTGCCCAACGTGAAGAACATCATCGCCGTGAGCAGTGGCAAGGGTGGCGTAGGCAAGAGCACTGTCTCCGCTAACCTCGCCATTGCCCTGGCTCGCTTAGGCTATAAGGTCGGCCTCCTCGATGCCGACATCTTCGGTCCCTCCATGCCCAAGATGTTCGGTGTGGAGAACGACCGTCCCTATGGCGTTGAGAAAGACGGCCGGCAGCTCATCGAGCCCATAGAGAAATACGGCGTCAAGCTGCTCTCCATCGGCTTCTTCGTCGATCCCGGCACAGCCACACTCTGGCGCGGCGGCATGGCCACGGCAGCTCTGAAACAGCTCATCGCCGATGCCGACTGGGGCGATCTCGACTACTTCATCCTCGACACACCTCCCGGCACCTCCGACATCCATCTCACCCTGCTCCAGACCCTGGCCATCACCGGCGCCGTCATCGTCTCCACACCGCAGAAGGTGGCGCTGGCCGACGCACGGAAGGGCATAGACATGTACACCAACGACAAGGTGAACGTGCCTATCCTCGGACTCGTGGAGAACATGGCATGGTTCACACCGCGCGAGCTGCCCGAGAACAAATATTATATCTTTGGCAAAGACGGCTGTAAGAACCTCGCCAAGGAGATGAACGTCCCCTTGCTGGCACAAATACCACTCGTACAGGGCATCTGCGACAGTGGCGATAACGGTGAGCCCGCGGCCCTCCATGCCGACACCGCCACAGGACAGGCTTTCCTCAACCTGGCTCAGGCCGTGGTGACACGTGTCAACATCCGCAACAAGGAGTTGCCAAAGACACATATCGTCAAGGTCAACAACTGACAACTTATTAAAAAAATTAGGCAAAAGCCATGGCTTTTGCCTTTTTTGTAGTATCTTTGTACCGTATCTATTAGATAAACCCATATAACGCAATGGAAAAGCACAATTTTGTCACGATTGCCGATTTGGACAAAGACAAACTGCTCTACCTTCTTAAAATGGCAGAGGAGTTTGAGCGTCATCCCAACCGTGAGCTTCTCAAAGGAAAGGTCGTAGCCACACTTTTCTTTGAACCTTCCACCCGTACCCAACTCTCTTTCCAGACTGCCGCCAACCGCCTCGGCGCCCGTGTCATCGGCTTCTCTGATGCCAAGACCTCGAGCACGACAAAGGGCGAGACGCTCAAGGACACCATCCTCATGGTGAGCAACTATGCCGACGTCATCGTCATGCGGCATTACATCGAGGGTGCCGCCCTCTATGCCTCCGAGGTGGCGCCAGTGCCTATCGTCAATGCCGGCGACGGCGCACACATGCACCCGTCACAATGCCTCCTTGACCTCTACTCCATCTACAAGACACAAGGCACACTGGAAAACCTGAACATCTACCTCGTCGGCGACCTGCGCTACGGGCGCACCGTCCACTCCCTCATCACCGCCATGCGGCATTTCAATCCCACCTTCCATTTCATTGCACCCAACGAGCTCGCCATGCCACAGGAGTATAAAGACTACTGCCTCGACCACGGCATCCGCTACGTGGAGCACACGCAGTTTACTGAAGACGAGATTGCCGATGCCGACATCCTCTACATGACGCGCGTACAGAAAGAGCGCTTCTCCGACCTCATGGAGTATGAGCGTGTAAAGAATGTATACATCCTCCACGCCTCCATGCTCAAGAACGCCAAGCCAAACATGAAGATTCTTCATCCCCTGCCTCGTGTCAACGAGATTGCCTACGATGTCGACGACAACCCGCACGCCTACTACATCCAGCAGGCAAAGAACGGACTCTTCGCTCGCGAAGCCATCTATTGCTATTGCTTAGGCATCACGCTCGACGACGTGAAGAAAGACAAGACGATTATTTAGTTGAAAGATTCATCAATCATGGGAAAGAAAGAATTACAGGTCGCCGCCATCAAGAACGGCACCGTCATAGACCATATCCCCGCCGAGAAGACTTATCAGGTGGTCAAGCTCCTGAAACTCGAAGAGCTCAACGAGCCTGTCACCATCGGCTACAACCTTCCGTCAAGCAAGCTCGGCAGCAAGGGAATCATAAAAATCTCGGACAAATACTTCACGGATGAGGAGATCAACCGCCTCTCTGTCGTGGCACCCAACATCGTGCTGAACATCATCCGCGACTATGAGGTCGTAGAGAAACGGCGCGTGGAGACACCCGACGAGCTCAAGGGCATCATCAAATGCAACAACCCTAAGTGCATCTCCAACAACGAGCCCATGCGCACATGGTTCAATGTCATGGACAAGGCACACGGCATCGTGAAATGCCACTACTGCGACAAAGAGCAGAAGATGGACGAGGTGACTTTAGTCTGATATCATACAAGCATCAATCCTCAAATATTAAAACTATGGAGAAAGACCAACAGATTTTCGACCTCATCGAGCAAGAGCATCAGCGCCAGCTCAGAGGCATGGAGCTTATCGCCAGCGAGAACTTCGTCTCCGACGAGGTCATGGCAGCCATGGGCAGCTATCTCACCAATAAATATGCCGAGGGACTGCCCGGCAAGCGCTACTACGGTGGTTGCCAGGTCGTGGACCAGGTAGAGCAGCTCGCCATCGACCGTGTGAAGAAGCTCTTCGGAGCTGAATTTGCCAATGTGCAGCCTCACTCCGGAGCACAGGCCAACCAAGCCGTACTCCTCGCCGTCCTCAAGCCCGGTGACACTTTCATGGGCCTCGACCTCGACCAGGGCGGACACCTCTCTCACGGCTCCTCTGTCAACACCTCCGGAATTCTCTACCACCATATCGGCTACACCCTCAACCGCGAAACAGGACGTGTCGACTACGACGAGATGGAGCGGCTGGCCTTGGAGAACAAGCCTAAGCTCATCATCGGCGGTGGCTCTGCCTACAGCCGTGAGTGGGACTATGAGCGTATGCGCAAGATTGCCGACGAGGTGGGCGCTCTGCTGATGATCGACATGGCACACCCTGCCGGACTCATCGCTGCCGGTCTGCTCAAGAACCCCGTGAAATACGCTCATATCGTCACCACGACAACCCACAAGACGCTCCGCGGTCCACGCGGCGGTGTCATCCTCATGGGTAAGGATTTCGACAACCCCTGGGGGCTGACAACCAAGAAGGGTGTGGTGAAGAAGATGAGCCAGCTCATCAACTCCGCTGTCTTCCCCGGCAACCAGGGCGGTCCTCTGGAGCATGTCATCGCTGCCAAAGCCGTGGGCTTCAACGAGAACCTGCAGCCTTCCTGGATCGACTACGCCAACCAGGTGAAGACCAACGCCGCCGTTCTGGCTCAGGACCTCATCGACAAGGGCTTCGCCATCGTCTCCGGAGGTACCGACAACCACTCCATGCTCCTCGACCTGCGCCCGAAATATCCGGACCTCACAGGTAAGGTGGCAGAGAATGCCCTCGTCGCTGCCGACATCACCGTCAACAAGAACAAGGTGCCTTATGACGAGCGCTCTGCCTTCCAGACCTCCGGTATCCGCCTGGGCACGGCTGCCATGACGACACGTGGCGCCAAAGAGGACATGATGCACCTCGTCGCCGACCTCATCGACGAAGTCCTCGCCGACCCCGAGAACGACCAGGTCATCAAGCGTGTCAAGGAAAAGGTCAACGCCACGATGAAGGACTTCCCTCTCTTCGCATATTGATGCCATAACTTTCGACATACCAACGTAGGGCGGGGTTTATCCCCGCCCTATTGTTGTCTTAACCAAGAGCCCTATTGTTGTTTTCTATATTCAGATACCTTTCAAAATACAAGAAGGTGAGAACCAAAGATGGTGGGCAATGGGGTACGGTAACCATGCTTAAATATATAGAAGAGCTAGTGGCTATGCTTGGTGTATAGTGTCTCAAGTCGCTGCTCACCGCCACGCTGGAGTCTTATTTCCGCGGAGACAAGGCTCTCTTCAAGGGACTGAAAATCATGCCGCTCGAAAAGGAGTGGTCGCAATACCCCGTGCTGCATCTCGACCTCAGCATAGCCAAGGGCCAGGACGATGCCCAAGGCCTGCGCAAGACGCTGATCAGAGCGGCTACCTCACCATCAAGGCAGTCAACTGATGCCGACAAGCACACCGTGGATCAGAGGGAGGTGGAACAGTAGTGCCTAATTCCAACTGAAAGAAGTGCCTTCCCCGCTGTAGCTATCGTCATCAGTGAACCAGGTGGGATAGCCGTTGCCGTCAAACTTCCAACCGAAATTCCATGTGCCTTCGTCATCCTTACAGCTTACGGGCAGATGCTTGGTGGCGCGGCCGAGAAGTCCGGCATAGTAGGCTGGCCCCATCTCGTCCATGTCTATCTGGAACATGTCGTCAAAGAGCATTATGCAGCCTTTGTTCTCGACTACGGTCTTATAGGTAGCGTTGGTATAAAAAAAGATGATACTTTCCATAGGTTCTTCCGGCTCCTCTTCCGTCACCTTCGTGATGTCACCATTGCTGTATTCGATGCGTGTAGTAGCCTCTTCCTCAGACCGGTACATATAGGTCAGCTGTCCCTGGGCATTATATTCAAATTTCCAAGTATCGCTATCGTCCTCTTCGCCGTCAATCTCCAGCACGTCCTTTGCGAAGCCCATCTTGTTGAGACGGATATAGAACACCTCGTTCTCGTTCTCATTCTTCATCATCACGTCCCAGTCGGTCTGTGAGGCGCGGGTGCCGTCGTTGTAGGCGAACGTCACCCTCTCGTCGGACTTCACAAGCGATGTCACCCGGCCTTGGGCATCGTAGTTGACTTGATAACCAACGGCTTGCGCCGGCAGCTTACCGGTGAACACACTCTTCGGGTTTACATTTGACACGCTGCCAAAATCATTGGAACTGTCGTCACTGTCGCTGCCGCAAGCTGAGAGTACGGCACTGCAGGCGATGGCGTAAGCTACCGTTTTTAATAAAAGTTTTGCTTTCATCATAGTTACTTGTATGAATTAATGAAATAAAAAAAGATGTCAAAAACAGAGAAGCCCTATGGTTACAGTATCTTCGTGATTATACGGAAGTTGATGACGGGGTAGCCGATGACGTGCTTGGCCACCTTCATGATGTCGCCGTCCTCCTCATCGCCGTAGTCTGACGAAATCTTCGTCAGCTCATGTCCCTGACCATAGACCTTCGGCTTGTTCCAGAACATCACGCCAAAGTCGAACTGGAAGCCCATGCGGTGGCCGGGGACGGCACGGCCCACGCCAATGCCGACGTATGGACGAAAACCGCTCACATGCACGTCGCCCTCCACATTGCCATCTGCGTCGGGCTTGAGGAGATAGCTGTCGTCGAACTCCACCCCTATCGGGACTAATCCGGCATTGGGATGCTGCTCCACATAGTCGTTATACTCACTGATGCCTTTGAAGATGCCCCTCTCCTTGTTTTTGGCCTTGATGACGTTGCTGCCGCCGAAATAGGCCCCGAGGGTGAAGTGGAAAGTAGATTTCTTGCCGGGATAGATGTCAAAAAGCACGTGTCCCGTCGTATTGTGGGTGGAAGCCTCATAGTCGATGTCGTCCGAGTTGCCTAGCGAGGTCTCCGGCAAGTTGAGCTCCGGATGCTGGGCGCGCACTTGGTTGTACTCACTGGCGCCCTCGAAATAGAAGCTGTCGCTCCACTTAATGACGGGAAAGAAGTTGACGCCGCCCCTGACGGCGACATAGCGCGTGAGCGGTGCCGAGACGTCGATGCCGATGCCCGGCGTGCCGATGTTCACGCCTACCGCGAGATGGTTGAGGATGTTTTTGTCGGAAGAGGCGGATGCGCTCTCTTCCTGAGCCGCTGACGGCGACACTACTGCCAGCAATGCCGCCACGATGCAAGTGCTGATAATTGACCGCATATCATTATCATGTCATTGCTGCAAGACGGGACTCAGCGTGAATGAAACTTGTTTTGAGGAGAAGAGCCGTCCCACCACTTTCAGCGTCGTATCACATCCGCCGAATTGCGTCTCTGTGGTGTATTCTCCTTCACGCGGCCACTTACGAGGCTCACGTGTTTGCGATAGCAAAGATATACAAAAGAATGCAAACGGCGGCCAGTCGAACAGTTAAATAATGTTACTCAACTTGCAATAATCTCTCTTCCGCCGCAGATATGGAATATTTGAATCATCGAAAACTATGCTTGTGTTCGACTCTAGGCAGTTCCTCACGCTGAAGATACATTACGTGACGGTCGTCACACGATTACGTGACGGTCGTCACACAATTACGTGACGGTCGTCACACGATTACGTGACGGTCGTCACGCGATGGCTCCTCCATCGACCAGGAGTTTCGAACTCTCTACAATGGTATATGCTACAGGCTTTTCTCCTTTTGGATACTGAGGAAGAGACTTTGGTTATTGCCACACATGGCATAGTCAAGAAAACTCAGAAGACACCACTAAAGGAAATTGCCAAAGCAGAAGAGATAAGAAAAGAGTACTTTAATAATAAAAATAAATAGCATTATGGCACAGATGAAATTGATACCAGCAGACAATATGAAAGATAAACTTTGGGGTAGAAGAGGAACACCAGAGCGTGAAGCAATGGAAACTAAACTCAAAGAAGATGTTAACGCCTATATTGTAGGCGAAGCTATACGCAAGGCTCGATTGGCACAAAACCTCACGCAAGAACAACTTGGTGAACGTATCGGTGTGCAGCGTGCTCAAATTTCAAAGTTGGAGAAAGGTACAAGTGTTATCACATTGCCAACAATGAGTCGTGTATTCCAAGCTTTGGGTATCGCAACAGCCACTCTTGATTTGGGTATTGCAGGCAAGATTGCGTTGTGGTAAGATAATTAATAAATAAAACCTGAAATATATATCATCATACCCTTTAAGAAAGATGAAACGCAACAATAGGGCGGGAATATACACAATAGGGCGGGGATAACCCCGCCCCAACGTGCTTAAAGAATTAGAATTTCACCTCTTTCAGAATTCTGTCAGTGGCACCAGCCAGACTCTCCACGTAGGCGGCAGCTGCAGCGCTACAAGTGTGGAGATATTCGCTATCGTCGTCGAAGCGCTTCATGAACTGGGCAAAAGCGGCCTCATCATTAATCTCAAATCCGCCACCGGCCTTGATCAGTCCCTGTGCTTCCTGGAAGTTCTTATTGTTGGGTCCGAAGATAACGGGTTTGGCCCATACGGCAGCCTCCAGGACGTTATGAATTCCTACCCCGAAGCCGCCCCCGACATACGTCACGTCAGCGTAATGATAGATACTGGACAAAAGTCCGAAGCAGTCGATGATAAGACATTCGGCTTCAGCCACGTTCTCCGGAGTAGCCTGGGTATAGCGTACCGTCTTTCGCTGTAGCTTGGCGAGGATCTGCTTGAGATGGTCCTCACCGATGACATGCGGCGCGATGATAAGCTTCCAGTCGCGATGCTCATTAAAATACTTGATGAAGATATCCTCATCAGGAGGCCAGGAGCTTCCGGCTATGAACACCTTCGGCTTCTGCCCTACTCCATTTCCTATAAAGCTCTCCACGACGGGCAGCCGCTTTCCAGCGTCACGAATCTGCAGCACGCGGTCGAAACGCGTGTCACCCGTGACACTCACGGCGTCGATGCCGATGGAGTGAAGGAGCTGCTGGCTCTGCTCATTCTGTACGAAGAAATGAGAGAAGCAGTTGAGCACACGGCCATAGCCACGGCCATACCAGCGGAAGAAGATCTGTCCCGGACGGAAGATACTCGACACGCTGTAGAGCGGAATGTTGCGATGCTTGAGGATATGTAGGTAGTTGGACCAGAACTCGTATTTCACGAAGAAGGCCATCACCGGTCGCACGGTACGCAGGAAGCGTCGGGCGTTGCCGATGGTGTCGATGGGCAGATAGCAGATGATGTCGGCACCCTCGTAGTTCTTGCGTACCTCATAGCCCGAGGGCGAGAAGAAGGTGAGCAAGAGTTTGTACTCCGGATGGTCGCGGCGTATGCGCTCCATGATGGGGCGTCCCTGCTCGAACTCGCCGAGGGAGGCAGCGTGAAACCAGATGTACTTCGCCGTGGGGTCCACCTTCTCGTCCAGGATGCGCCACGTGTCGTGCTCACCCTCCCACATCGTCTTCACCTTCTTGCTGAAGAACGTGGCGACCCATACGCCTATATTATATAGGAATATAAAGAAATTGTACATATCCGCGCCGGCTTACCCTAACGTCTCTATGGCTTTCTTCAGCCGTTTGATGGTCTCTTCCTTACCTAAGAATGCCGAGATGTCGAACATGCCGGGGCCCTTGCCGATACCCACGAGGGCCAGGCGCCAGGCGTTCATCACATCGCCCATCTTATAGCCTTTGTCAGCAATCCATTTCTCCACGATGGGCTCCTGCCCTGCTACGGAGAAGTCGTCGATGCCCTCTAAGACGTCGATGAGCTCACGCATCTGCTGCGCACTGTACTCCTTCCAGCGCTTCTTCTTTGTCTTCTCGTCGTAGGAAGTCGGAGCAATGAAGAAGAAGGCACACAGTGGCCACAGCTCCTTGACAAAGCTGACACGGTCTTTCATCATGTGCACGACCTGCTTGATGCGGTCGAAGCTCTCGTCGACACCATTGTTGGCGACGATGGGCGCGAAGAGTTCTGCTATCTCCTCATCGCTCTTGCGGAGGATATACTCGTGGTTGAACCAGATACCTTTCTGATAATCGAACTTGGCGCCACTCTTCGAGCACTTAGTGATGTCGAAGACCTTGACGAGCTCATCGAGCGAGAATATCTCCTGGTCGGTACCGGGATTCCATCCCAAGAGGGCCAGGAAGTTGACAACGGCCTCTGGGAAATAGCCACTCTCGCGGTATCCGCTGGAGACCTCACCCGTCTTGGGGTCATGCCACTCCAGAGGGAACACGGGGAAGCCTAACCGGTCACCGTCACGTTTCGACAGCTTGCCCTTGCCCTCTGGCTTGAGGAGGAGCGGCAGGTGGGCGAAGCGCGGCATCGTGTCTTCCCAACCGAAAGCCTTATAGAGCAGTACATGGAGCGGTGCACTGGGCAGCCACTCCTCACCACGGATGACATGGGTGATTTCCATGAGGTGGTCATCGACAATATTGGCAAGATGATAGGTCGGCAGCTCGTCGGCACTCTTGTAGAGGACTTTGTCGTCGAGGATGTCGCTCTTGACACACACATCGCCACGAATCATATCATTGACGTGAATCTCCTCACCGGGCTCCACCTTGAAACGGACGGTGTACTGTGCCTCCTCAGCGAGGAGCTTGTCCACCTCCTCCTTGGGCAGCGTCAGGGAGTTGCGCATCTGCATACGCGTGTGGGCGTCATACTGGAAGTTACTCACCTCCTGGCGCTTCTTCTCCAGCTCCTCCGGCGTGTCAAAGGCGATATACGCCTTGCCATTGTCCAGAAGCTGCTGCACATATTTCTTATATATCTTCCGGCGCTCGCTCTGACGATAGGGACCGTGGTCGCCACCAAAGGAGACTCCTTCGTCAAACTTGATGCCGAGCCATTTGAACGACTGCAAGATATATTCCTCAGCACCAGGCACAAACCTGTGGCTGTCGGTATCCTCAATACGGAAGACAAGATCGCCGCCATGCTGACGGGCAAAGAGATAATTATACAAAGCTGTGCGTACTCCGCCGATATGCAAAGGGCCAGTAGGGCTGGGTGCAAAGCGCACCCTCACTTTTCTTTCTGACATAACTCATTCTTTTAAACTTTTGCAAAATTAATACTTTTTTTCTGCTTTAATGTTTTTTTTTCGTATTTTCGCACCAAATATAGAATACATCCCATCAGACATGAGTATTTTCAGCAGAATCAACACCCATACAGAGCATTTCTGGCGCGACCTGGGCCTCTACATCGGCCTTGTCCTGCTCACCACACTCGTCATCGTGTGGTTTCTGCCGCGCAACGAACGCAAGCCCTTCGCCTATGAAATCGGGGAGCCATGGCACTACGGCACCATCATAGCCCGCTACGACTTCCCTATCTACAAGACCGACGAGGCGCTGAAGAAGGAGAAGGACTCACTGCTCAAGACCTTCCAACCCTATTTCAACTACAACCCCGACGTTGAGATAGCCGAGCTCACCGACCTCCGCAACGACCTCGCCAAGAGCAAGGTACCGCTGCCTACTGGTTTCGCCGACATCATCATCGAGCGCCTGCACCGCTTCTATCAATCGGGCATCATGGACACGCCCAACTATAATTCTCTGCACAGCGACACCACGGCACAGGTGAGGGTCATCTTCGGCAAGGATGCCGAGAGCGTGAAGATAGGCTACCTCTACTCCACGATGTCGGCTTACGAGCAACTGCTCAATGACGAGCATCTCGTTCAGGAGCGCCCACTGCTGCAAAAGCTCAACCTCAACAACTATATCATCCCCAACATCATCTATGACCGCGGGCGCACGGAATCGGCCCGCAACGACCTGCTCTCCGGCATCTCGCCCGCCAGCGGCATGGTCATGGCCGGGCAGAAGGTCATAGAGCAGGGAGAGATGGTCGACGACTACAACTATCGCGTGCTCAACTCCATGGAGAAGGAGATGCAGCGGCGGCAGACGGGGTCCAGACAGATTACCAACCACTTTATCGGTAACGCCGTCTATGTCTTCATCCTCGTCGTCCTCTTCACCTTCTACCTGACGATGTTCCGCCGCGACTATCTCAGCAAGCCGCGCTGTGTGGCCATGCTCTACACCTTCATCACCATCTTCCCCATAGCGGTATCGCTGATGATGGAGCATACCTACTTCAATTTCTCCGTCTATATCCTGCCCTTCGCCCTGGTGCCTGTCTTCGTGCGCATCTTCCTGGATTCGCGCACGGCATTCATCACCCATGTCACCATGGTGCTGATATGTGCCGCGGCGCTGCGATACCAGTACGACTTCATCGTCGTGCAGATCGTGGCCGGCCTTGTCTCTATCTACTCTCTACGCGAGATTTCCACGAGGTCGCAGGTCTATATCACCGCCGTCCTCGTCTTCGCCGCCACCTGCGTCACCTTCTTTGCGCTGAAGCTCATGGAGAGCGGTGAGGACTTCAACCCGGATGCGAGCATGTACTATCACTTCCTCATCAACGGTGTGCTCATGCTCTTGGCCTACCCGCTGATGTTCATCGTGGAGAAGACCTTCGGCTTTGTCTCCGTCATCACCCTCATCGAGCTCTCGGATACCAACAAGGGTCTGCTGCGGAAGCTCTCTGAGGTGGCGCCGGGCACTTTCCAGCACTCTATCACCGTGGGTAACCTGGCCTCAGAGATTGCCAATAAGATTGGTGCCAAAGCCACACTGGTGCGTACCGGTGCCCTCTACCATGACATCGGAAAGATGAAGAACCCCGCCTTCTTCACAGAGAACCAGCAGGGTGGCATCAATCCCCACGACAACCTCACCGAGAAAGAGAGTGCTAGAATCATCATCGCACATGTCACCGACGGTGTGAAGATAGCCGAGGAGCACAACCTGCCCGTCATCATCCGCGACTTCATCCTAACACACCATGGCCACGGCTTATCAAAGTACTTCTACATCAAATACCAGAACGAGCACCCCAACGAGGTCGTTGACAAGTCCATCTTCACCTATCCAGGTCCCAACCCTTCCACACGCGAGCAAGCTATTCTGATGATGGCCGACACCTGTGAGGCTGCCTCGCACTCTCTGAAGGAATATACGGAGGAGAGTATCTCCAACATGGTCAACAAGCTCGTAGACCAGCAGGTCAAGGACGGTTTCTTCAACGAATGCCGCATCACCTTCTATGATATCGCCGTGGCCAAGCAGGTGCTCATAGAACGCCTGAAAGCTATCTACCATACGCGCATACAATATCCCTCCCGACTGAAGAAATAACATCCGGGATGTCTCATCTATAAGAAGGCTATGGAACCAAAATTCATTCTTACCCTTGACGGATACGTGCGTATGGGCTATGTCAGGATGCACAAAGATTTGTTGCTGCCGGGCGACACCTGCATTGGCGGCGGTTTCTGGGAGGTGGACACCATCTCCCATAGACTGTTGCTGTCGGGGAAATCCTACGACTACGGCAAGCCGAAATGGACTTTTGTTACCGGGAAGCTCTTCGTGCCCGAAGCTTACCGGGGACTGATCATAACGTATGAGGGAGACAGTCCCATGGACGACACCAGTGTCTCTGACATCTTTGATGTGGAATATTATCTTACCTGAGAAGACGTTGACTTTTGGAGATCAACTTTTTCTAAGGTAAGACAGCGTTCAATACACTGGTTTCACTACTTCTACCCTCATGCCAAGAGCGCCAATAATCCTATAAAAGGCTCCGACACTGGGCGTGATGATACCATTCTCTATTTTAGAGATATACGATTTGGTCGTGTGAGTGCGTTTTGCAAGTTCGGCCTGAGTCACATTGGCCTCTTTCCGTGCATCGTGGAGTATCTGACCCGAGTAGAAAGAGTAAGCTCTCTCCTCTGCCCGTGCTCGCTCGGGAGTGCCCTCTTTCCCAAATTTCTTATCAAGAACTAAATCGTAATCAACGATTTTGTGATTGTTTGTCTGCATAGTATGTCCCCTTAATTTTAATTGCCTTTTCTATTTCTATATTTGGCGTTTTCTGAGTCTTCTTTTGGAAACCGTTGAAAAGAACCACAATCCTTCCTTCGTCGAAGATAAAGAATACACGGAATATATTGCTGTTGAATTCCGTCCTCAACTCATAGATGCCTTCCCTTATTAGTTTCACGAACTTCTTGGGCAATCGGTCTTGAGTCTTTAAGAGAAGTAATCCATACTGAATTTTCTCCTGCTCTTTGTCCGTCAGCGTTTCCATGAAAGCTTCAAAATAGCCACCATACGTAACTATCTTTCTTTCCATATCGCAAAGATAGGGAAAGTTTCAATATTAGACAACTTATCCTTATACTATTTCTTGGTAAAAGATGTTAAAACGTATCACGAAATTGAAAGAATGACCTAAGGGAAAATTTCGGTCATTCAATGACAAAGAGGGAATATACGCTAATACCCACGGACTCTACTTTTAGGAAAGTGGAATCCGTGGGTATTCTATGATATATACTATAATATGGTTAGCAAAATTACATATCTAACTCAATGCTTGCACCGAAGACATCGTTTTTACGCGTGTAGTCGGCCTGATAATCATAGCCAGTATTGGCAGAGACGTTGTTGGTCTTTTTTGTCTGGTAGAAAGTATGGAAGTAAGCCACGTTGACACGGGTCTTCTTGCTGACATGAATCATGAAGCCTCCGCCGACGCTATGAGAGCTTGTCACAAACGACTTGTCGTCCATATACGCATCGGTGACGCCATAGCTGGTGCGCTGGTAGCCGGCCGAGACAGTGAGCCACTTCACGGGGTCGCCCTCTACGCCGAGGCTGTACTCGATGGTACCACGGCTGAGCTTGTCCTCCCGATGCTTATAAGATGTGGCCTGCTTGTCGAAATAATAGTGGAAACCGGCGTTGACACGAATCTTGTCAATAGGCGTATATCCCACTCCCACGGACAGGATACCGGGCAGGTCAGCAGCAATCTTACGGCCGTCGGCATACTCGCCTGTAGCCTCCTCGATGCCAGCGTCAAACTTTGTCTTCAGGGCTGACATGGTCTGCGTCACCTTGGTATCCGTCAGGGTAGCGGTGGCAATCGTCTGCGCCTGCTCGGCCGTCATGCCGGCAGACTGAAGGTTGGAGACGAGGGCTGTGGCAAGGTTGCTGCTGAGGTTACCGATAGAGGGGAACTGGTTCACACCCTCGTTCTTCAGACGCATCTTTGTCTTGAACTCATAGCGAGCTGCGAAATTCCAACGACCCAGCTTATAGTCGATACCCAAGATAGGGGTTACGCCAAAGCCGTGCTGGTCGGTGTTCAGCTCGATGTCAGCGGCATTGGTCTTTGAAGGGTCCAGGACCTGGTAGAGCGGCATGTTGCCCACAGTGATATTCCGCACATAACCGTAGTAGTTGCAGGAAGCGTAGACGCCACGGGCACCGGCAAAGACGCCGAGGTTGTCGGTCAGCTTATAAGCCACACCGAGCTGCACACCATAGTAATACTGGCGGCCGCGCATGAAACTCGTCTCGCTGTAAGCACCTGTCTTACCAAAATATTTATCACTTGAAAAGCCATTGGCACCGAGTGCGGCAACAGCCGATGCCGGTACACCTGCATTCGTCAATGTGGAAGCCAATGAGGCGTCAACAGTCTGAGCCAGGCCCGAGGCTGCCATTGCTGTCTCAGAGACGATCTTCTCGAAAGAGCCCAGGCCGTCGTCGAAGATACACTTACCGCCGCCACCACCGACGCCGGCAGCAGCCTGGAAAGAGAACTTCTTCCAATTGTAGGCCAACTGGAAAGACGGGAAGAAAGGCGCCAGGGCATGACCCTTGAAATGGCGGGTTGATGTCGAGTTGTTCTTATTGTTGTTGAAGAGCGGATAATAGATGTTGTCGATATATCTCTTCTGTGTGATGAGCTGATAGTTGAAGGCCATGTGCCATCCGGGCGACATGAAGACGACACCGGCGGGATTGAAATAGACGCCATCGATGGCGATCACAGCATCGCGGGAAAGGGTGCGGTCGAAAGCCACACTCATATTGGTATTGGTATTGATACCGCCCGCCTGGGCAGTGGTTGTTGTGGCCAGCACCATCGCGGCAGCGGCCAGCAGACGTGTAGCTTTGCACTTCGTGCTTGTAGCTTTTCCTGTCATTTTCGTTGAGAATATAAAGTAACTTTATTAAATTTTGGCCGCAAAGTTACTTAGATTGTTCTCTATTTCCACTATCCTGCCACGGAATTGTGATTGATTAACGAAAATACTTATCCTATATCAAGTCAGAGTAATAGAATTTTGGTGATAAATCAGACAAAATATTGGAGATAACAAACATTTTATGCCGCCTATACTACCCTCAGAAGGCTCAAAATGCCCGGTGGCAACGACTACCTGTCCTGGCTCGGCATCTGGAAGCAACCTGCTCAGGATAAGCAAAAAAAGGCAGCGGTAATCCTTATTACAGCTTCAGAATACTTACTTAAATAAAAAAAATCTAAGTTCTAAACCTTTGAACGTTAGGGTTATATAAGTTTTATATATTTACTATTCCAACTTACTTCGCCCTATAAGTTCAAAGGATGTTTAATAACTTTGTAATGAAAACTAATATAAAGAAATCCGTGTCGACGGAGAAAACAAACCAATCAACATTTTTAACTATATGAAAGGTATAATAGCTACTTGTGCTTTGCTTGCCTGTACAGGCGCTGCAATGGCACAGACTCCGAAACTCAATGCCAACAACATCGATGAGGTCATCAAAGCCATGACCCTCCAGGAGAAAATCGAGCTGTGCGTAGGTACCCACCGTGCTTCTGACACCAGTCAGGGCGGCAAATACGCCGATATTGTCGCTGGTGTTGCCGGTGCCACCATCGGCATCCCACGTTTAGGGATTCCCTACACGCTCCTTGCCGACGGTCCTGCCGGACTGCGCATCAACCCTACGCGCCCGTATGACAGCAATACTTATTATTGCACCCATTTCCCGATAGGCACCTGCCTGTCCAGTTCATGGAATACCGACCTCGTGACAAGTGTCGGCTCGGCCATCGGCGACGAGGTTCACCGCTATGGTGTCGACGTGCTCCTTGCCCCCGGTGTCTGCATCCATCGTAACCCGCTCTGCGGCCGCAACTTCGAATACTATTCCGAGGACCCCGTACTCTCCGGAAACATCGCCGCTGCCTATATCAACGGCGTACAGAGCCAGGGCGTAGGAACCTCCATCAAGCACTTTGCCTTCAACAACCAGGAGACACAGCGCCTCGGCAACGACGCCATCGTCAGCCAGCGCGCTGCAAGGGAAATCTATCTGAAGAACTTCGAGATAGCTATCAAGAAGGCACAGCCCTGGACGGTGATGTCGTCTTACAACCTCGTCAACGGCAAGATGACGAGTGAGCGCCGCGACCTTCTCACCACTATCCTCCGCGATGAGTGGGGCTATAAAGGTATGGTGATGACAGACTGGGGCGGTGGCCGTGACCCCATCCGTCGCCCGCACCCCGGAAACGTAGGACTCTCTGCCTTCAATGGTATCCCTGACAGAGCGGCCAACATGTATGCCGGCAACGACCTCATCGAACCAGGTGGCGAGGATGATATTGAAGATATTGAGAAGGCCGTGAAGAGTGGCAAGCTCGATATCAAATACATCGACGAAAACGTCAAACGCATCCTCCAGTATATCGTTAAGACACCTCATTTCAAAGGCTATCAGTACAAGAACGACCCCGATCTCAAGGCCCACGCCCTCGTCACACGCAATGCTGCCGCCGAGGGTACTGTGCTCCTTGAGAATAAGGGTGTGCTGCCACTGAGCCCGGACATCAAGACTGTGGCCCTCTATGGTGTGGCTGCTTACCGACCTATCGCAGGCGGTACCGGTTCGGGCGACGTCAACCGCCGTTACACCGTATCACTCGTGGAGGGTATGCGCAATGCAGGATATACGGTCGACAACTCCATGGTAGACACTTACACCAAGCTCCTCAGCGATCATGATGCTGCAGTGGCTAAGATGAACATTCCTTGGTGGATGCCGAAGCCGCTGGCTTCAGAGGTTGTACCTTCCGATGAGAACATCCAGAAGGCAGCGCAGAATGATGACGTGGCTATCGTGACGCTCCAGCGTCTCTCCGGTGAAGGTGCCGACCGCACTGCTAAGGACTTCAACCTCAACGACACAGAGCTGCAGCTGCTCAACAAGGTAACCAACGCCTTCCACGCCCAGGGCAAGAAAGTCGTCGTCGTGCTGAACATCGGCGGCGTCATCGAGTCCGCTTCCTGGAAAAATATTCCCGATGCCATCCTGCTGCCTTGGCAGTGTGGCCAGGAGTTCGGCAACTCCGTAGCTGAACTGCTCTCCGGCAAGCTCACCCCGTCAGGCAAGTTGCCGATGACATGGCCCATCGCCTATCAGGATGCCGCTTCCTCAAAGAACTTCCCTTCTGACGGCAAGGGCTCAGATATCATGGGCGATATGTCTAAGTGGAAGAATGTGAAGAACGTGGGCTACACCCTCTACGATGAGGATATCTACGTTGGCTACCGCTATTTCGATACTTTCGACAAGACCGTCTCCTACCCCTTCGGCTATGGTCTGAGCTATACGACCTTCAGCTATAATGATGTCAAAGCCGCCGACAATGGCAGCAACATCTCCGTCAGCGTCACCGTCACCAACACCGGCAAGCGTCCGGGTAAGGAAGTAGCCGAGGTCTATGTCACAGCACCCAAGGGTGCCATCGAGAAGCCTGCACAAGAGCTGAAGGCCTTCGCCAAGACCCGCACCTTGCAGCCCGGCGAGAGCCAGACCTTGACCATGAACATCGACAAGGGCGACCTGGCTTCCTTCAATACCAAGCAGAGCGCATGGATAGCCGACGGAGGCTCCTATACCTTCAAGGTGGGAGCTTCAAGCCGAGACATCAAGGGCACCGCCACCCTCAACATCAAGGGCAGCAAGCAGAAGGTTCACGACGTCCTCAAGCCCACGATGAAGCTCAACCTCCTCACTCAGAAATAAGACGTAGAAGAAATACAACCTCTATTAACAGCGCCATGAATTCATGGCGCTGTTTTTGTGTGATCAGTTAGCAACTCCATCTGCGGCATTTACCGTGAATCATCATTCAGAATGAATGCAGCCTTCAAATTCAATCCAGTTTACAGAGATTGCGGACTTTGTCCTCGAAATGTTCCTTGTCGATGGCACGGCTTTTCATGGCCGAGCGATAGTTGTAGATGGTGTGTGGAGAATAAGAGAGCAGAGTGGCTATCTCGGAACTCTCGGTGACGCCCAAGCGGATGAAGGCAAAGATGCGGAGCTCTGTGGTCAGCGAGCCATCCTTGTTCAGCGAGACCTGGTATTCCGGCTGTAAGAGCTTGGAGAAATCGTCGACAAAATGAGGGTAGAGGCCAAGGAAAGCCTTGTCGAACTGTAGATAGAACTGTGCCATGTCATGGTTGAGGATGCGGTCGGAGTTGAGCGTGCGCAGCAGGTCCTCGGTCTGCTTGGCCTTTATCTTCAGCTTCACAAGATTGCGGTAGCTCGTAATGCGCTCCATGGTGAAGGCGCAGATGTCGACGAAGAGCCGAAGGTATTTCTCCCGCTTGAGATTTGCTTCCCTGAGCAGGCCATTGACCTCGGAAAGCTCGTTATTGACCTCCTGCAACTGGTTGTTGGCGACATGGAGCTGCGAGTTCTTATGCTCCAAAAGCTTCTGGCTCAGATGCAGCTGGGCGTTGCGGCGACGGGAGAGCAGGAACAAGAGAAAGGCTCCCGCTGCCAACAGCCCGGCAAGGACCACGATGCTCCACAAGAAGAAGCGCTGCTTCTGCAAGTGCCGAGTCGAACTGATAAGTATAATAGATATGGTAAATCTCGTGGAGCAGGCGAAGTCGCTTGCGTTGGTCGTCGCCGGCAAACCCCAGTTGCTGTTTCAGCCCTGACAGCCGCAGCTCCACTTTGGCAACAGAGTGCGGCCGGACAGCGATGCAACTGTCAAGACAAGCCAAATTGATGGACTGCGGTGAAGCTGCAGAGAGCTGCAAAGACATCAGGCAAGAGAGGAGAAGAAACAGCTTTTTGAAACGTCCCATGGGTTTAATTTATTGGTCAGATGCAAAGATATATATATATTTTCACAAATTCTGAATCTCCCTAAGCAAATTCCACTTTTTAACATAACAGTTGTACAATCAATGACTTAAAAAGATTATCCACTGATAAAAATCTCCCTAACAGCTCCCTTTGGCTACAGGGGGCGCAAATAATTACTAATTTTGCAAATAAAGAAACCGTCGGGTGTGAATCGCTCCAAATCTCATCTATCACAATTCTGAAGTTCTAAGTCTTGCCTAATGGGACTATGGGGACTCATAGACAGCCTATAGGCATTATAGGTACAAAAAGTCCGGAAGTACAGTCATTAGGCTAAGCTTTGACATGCTGCTGAAGCATGCTAATAGCATTTAGCAATGGTAATGACTGAACTTCCGGACTTTTGACTTCAGGCTAATCTTCTTAGAAGAAATATGCCACTCCTACCTGCCAGGAGTTGGTACGCCCGTTCTTGACAACCGCCTCGTTTGTCTTCTCAATAGTATTCCAAACGGTGGCGTCACCAGTCTTGCCACAAGCGATGTTGTAGTTGGCAGTAAGCTGGAGATGGCTCAGAAGAGTCACGCCGGCACCTACATTGACGCTGAGCGTCGACTTCTTCAGCTGGAAAGTATTCTCATAGCTGCTTGTGCTATTCCATTTAAACTCCTTGTCGCCGACATTGAAGGCGAACTGCGGACCGGCAAAGAAGAAGATGTTGGCGGCATCGCCTAAGCCCACACCATAGCGCACGTTGACAGGGATGTCGATAGCCTGCTGCTTGATGGTTTTGGAACCATTATTGTCGTCGCTGACCTTTGTCGACTTCTGATCGTAGAGTGCCGACACATCGAAGCTAAGGCCTACGATAGGCACCGTAAACTTCAGCGTAGGACCGATGAACCATCCTGCACGGTTGTCAGCATCCAAGACATCGGAGCTGACGCTCATCTTTGACACGTTAAGTCCGCCCTTGACACCAAACTTCACCTGGGCAGAGGCGGGGATAGTGGCCATTGTCATCAAGGCAAGAGCCACTGCGGTATAAATTCTCTTCATGATATTTTAATTACGGCTCATCATCTCTCTCTCCGACAAGCCCGTTATAATCCTAATGTCTCTGGCGCCGTACCGTCACACGAGCAGCACCGTCCGAAGCGGACGACGTCGTTGTGCGGGGCCCGCGGCGGCGCACAGTCTTGGTCGCTGTGGACTTCCCCGTCCGGCGACTGTTCTTCCGCATGGCACGCACCGCCTTCGGGTCGAGTTTGGCAATAGAGTCCAGCGAGTCCTTGACAGCCGGGTCGCCCCAGATATTCTTCTCAAAAGCCTCTATCTCGTCGTCGATACGCTTCTGCTCCTTGGTGAGCTTCGTGGTATCGCCACCGACAACCTGCGCCAGCGTCTTACCCAAGAGGTTGTTGGTTTTGTAAATCTTACCCTTGTAGGAGTTTGTCGTGAAATAGTCGTCAACGCTCATCGTAGCCGCGTTGTTGACATTACTCGTCATGATGAACTGCTTCGACAGATAAGGCGCCAAGTCGCTGTAGCGCACCCAGAAAAGGGGATATTTGGTGACGCCATCACCGAAGTCATCCTCGCGAAACATGACCGGGCACAGCGCCAGGACCTTGGTATGGAAGGTCGCCGTCGTCTGGTCGAAATAGCTGCTCTCCTTGATGAAATAAGCCTTGACCTCGGCCGAGGGGATGTCGCTGTCGTCGATATGCACACCGCGGTCGCTGCGCTCGTAGAAGATATGGTAGTCGTCGAGGAATTTCAACGGCTTGATTCTCAGCGACTCATCGAATCGCTCGCTGCCACTGTTGACATCGTAGCTGTAGGCGGCCACACCACCATGGTTGGGTCCTGCCATGACAAGCTTGAAGATGAGCGTGAAAAGACTCATCTGCGAGCCCAACGGCTCCGTAGGATAGTAGAGGGCGGCATTGGCATCGTCGGTGAGGTCTATCTCTCGGTAGACATCGCGGCGCCACACCACATCCTCATTCATCGTCTGCTCGGTAGGAAACGAAATCTGCGCCCGCAACGTCATGTTGTTGCGGTTCGACTTCTGCTGCTCCTGCTGTTGCTGCCGTCTGGCCTGCGGCTGAGCGTTGACACTTAACGTAGCGAACAAACCTATCGCCAATATGAATAATGTCCTTCTCATAAGAACTATGATGCTTTGTAGTTGATTAATCTGCTTATCTGACCTTCACCTCCATGGCTCCTGGCAGTGTGCGGCTGATGCCGTCGGGGCCTACGGCATGAATCTCCGTGATATAGAACCTACGGCCGCGCGAGAGATGTCGGAACTGCTCACGCATGCGGTCGGTGAACGAGGCGCCCTGAGAGGCCATCTGCACGGCATTGCCCATGTTGTCGTAGAAGACAGCTGAGAAGCCGGTGACCCGGAACTGAATGTCTAAGATGCCGTCGTCGATGGCGGCGCTGAGGTGGTCGGCGCCCATGAGTCCGGCCTTGCTGAGGTTGCCACCTTTATAGCGGTCGGAGCCCAAGGCGATATACGCTGTCGGGTCGGGGAGCTTCCTAACCTTGAAGACGAAGGGTGGGAACGACCGCATCATCTTGCCGTCGCGGGCTGAGACACGGAAGGTCACATCATGCCCCACGGCGGAAGGTACGGCGACATAATGTCCGGCACCCTTGGCGATGAGCCGTCCGCCTGTCATCGAGAGCGTGACGCCATTCTGTGGCACGCCAGGGACGCTGACGCTGATGGGGTTGTTATATCCCGCATAAAGCACATTCATCAGCTCGGCGGCAACAGTAGCGCCACCAGGGACGGGGATGACATTGTATTTCTGAAGGAAGTTGCGGCGTAAAACATCACCACGGGCATTGCGCATGAGGATGTAGCCGCCAAACTGGTGCTCGCCTACCCCACCGGCTGTAAAACTGTACTGCCCATTGCGGGTAGCGACGCGGGAGCCGTTGACATAGATCTCCGGCTGCTGCGTGGTGTCGACAGCGGCCATGACGATGTTGGCCATGAAGCGCTCACCGGGGTAGAGGGTCGTCTTCTCAGGCACGACAAAAGCCTGCAACTTGTTCACGCGGATGTCCTTCAAGTCGATGTTGGAGACCAAGGTGTGGAGAACCTCGCCCTCGGCATAGCGCACGTCGTTCTGAAGTTTGGAGAGCAGGGTGACGGCGGCAGCGACCGGCATGTCCTCAAACATGTATTCCTGCCAGTTCTTGCCAAGGTTGTTCTTGCCGCGTGGCACCTTTGTGGAGAGGTTGCTCTCGATGATGGCGCGCTGGCGCGGGTCGGTGACATAAGCCAAGATACGGTTGCGGTAGCTGTTGATGGCATTATAGAGCTTCTTGCCTTTTCCCGTGAAGGGAGCGAGCATGACGGTGCCGGCAGCGTCGATATTGTCGGTGTTGTCGATATTGTGGATGTCGCCGTCAGGGCCGTCAGCCTCTTTGACGATGGCCACCTTCAGCGCCTCGGCAAAGTTGTAGAGGGAGTCGCTCATGTCCTTCACCTCCGTGGCTCTCTCAAACCATTGGCGCACCTTCTCGGGGTTCGACGCCATCTGGTCTTTGAAACTGCCATAGATTTCCTCGTTGGCCTTCGACGCGTTGCCGGTGGTGCGGTCTAGGCTCTCCTGCACGACAGCAAAGCCATGGAGCACTTCCGTAGACACGTTAAGGGCCAGCATCGCCAGAAGAACGATATACATGAGGTTGATCATCTTCTGACGCGGCGAGACCGGTCGTTTCTTGATAGCCATTTATTCGTTA